>Ga0105239_10003745_pt1 | contig 18513 bp, 17 predicted proteins | sample KBSC44metaG_FD_92761 | JGI IMG/M metagenome (GOLD analysis project Ga0105239, IMG submission 92761) | Corn rhizosphere microbial communities from Kellogg Biological Station, Michigan, USA - KBS C4-4 metaG | ecosystem: Host-associated > Plants > Roots > Rhizosphere > Soil | place: Michigan, USA...
ACGGGGCGAGGTCGAGCAGGCGCCGGCGGTAGGTCGGCCACGCCCGGACGATCGCGGTCAGGTCGTCGGGGAGGGAGGGGTCGAGGTCGCTCAGCGGCCGCACCCGCTCGCCGGCCAACAGCGCCGCCCGCGTCCCGCCCTCACCGTGCACCGAGACGAGGCGCATCAGCCGGCGTCCTCGGCGACGACGGTCGCCGCGACCGTCCCGAGGCCGGCGATCTCGCCCTCGACAACGCTGCCGGGGGAGATCCACGGCCCGTCGGTGTCGGCCGGGCGGCCCTTCGGGGAGCCGGTGAGGATCAGGTCCCCGGCCCGCGGCTCGTAGTGGCGCGAGATCGTCGCGAGCAGCTCCTCCGGCGTCGCGATCAGCTCCGCGGTGCTGGAGTCCTGGCGCAGCTCGCCGTCGACGCGCAGCCGCAGCTCGAGCCCGGAGGCCGGGTCGACGACGCCGGCGGCCACCGGCGCGCCGGTGACCTTGTGGGTCGGGAACGAGCGCGCCAGGTAGGTCTGGGTGGGTGGGACATCGAGCCGCATGAAGTCGAGCACGGCCAGATAGCCGGCGATGCTCGGCCCGGCGCCGACGACCGCCGCCAGCGAAACGCCGACGTCGAGTCGCTCGCAGCCGCCCGGGCAGATCACGGCGGAGCCGGACGGGACCAGCGCCCGCGGGTCGGCGGTGGTGATCAGCACGTCCTCGATCGGCGCTCCGCTGAGGAAGCGCCCCAGGGCCTCCGGCTTCTGCAACGCCAGGCCGGCGCGGCGCGGGCGCGGCTGGTCGGCGTAGTTGTCCTCGGCGCAGATGACCGCGACGGGCGTGGCGGAGAGGCCCTGGTCCATTTGCCGCCCGCTCAGGCTTCGCGCAGCAGACCGAGCGACTCGATCGCCGGCCGGTCCGAGAACGAGAAGAGGAGCGCCTCGGAGTCGCCGGGGTTGGCGTGTCGGTGCTCGGCCCAGACCGGCACCGAGAAGGTGTCGCCGGCGCCCCAGGCGAATTTCTCACCGCCGATCTCCGACCACCCGGAGCCGCGGACCACGTGGTAGACGGCGCTCGAGGTGTGGCGGTGGGCCTGCGTCTCGACGCCGGGCCGGAGCATCTGCATGTAGGCGGTCAAGGTCGGCATCAGCGGGTTCCCCGGGTCGGTCGGGTCGCTGTACTCGAGGATCAGATCGTCGTAGGGGCTGCCCGGCGCGGAGGCGAGCTCGGCGAAGGCCTTCTCGACATCGGCAAGCTTCCAGACGAGCGTGCGCGGTGCGGAGGCGCCGTCCCAGGCGGGGAGCAGCCGACCGCCGGAGAGCTCCTGTGTCGACTGCTCGTCGGCGGCGGGGGCCGAGCCGGTGAAGTCGGCGAAGACCAGGTGGAGCGTGTGCACCATCGGCAGATCGAGGCCGTCGAGCCAGATCATCGGCCCCTCGCCCTCGTGCCCATGCTCGTGCCAGGTCCAGTTCGGCGTGACGATGAAGTCGCCCGCCTCCATCGTGACGCGCTGGCCGTCGACCACGGTGTAGGCGCCCTCGCCCTCGATGATGTAGCGCAGGGCGGCGGCCGTGTGGCGGTGGGGGGGAGCGATCTCACCGGGCATGACCAGCTGGATCGCGGCCCAGAGCGTGTCGGTCGTCCGAGCGATCTCGTGGTCGGCGCTGCCGGGGTTCTTGAAGGCGAGGACGCGGCGGTCGGCCTCCTCGGCGGAGATCAGCCCACCGGCCTGCAGGATCAGGTCGCGGACCTCGTCGTAGCGCCACAGGAAGGGGACCATCCGCGTCTGCGGCTCCGGCGTCAGCGCGCCTTTGATCGTCCAGAGCGGTTCGTAGCGGCGCTCGGCGAGGACTCCGTAAAGCTCGTCGAGAGTCGCGATCTGCATGCTCGTCTCAGTCATACCGGCGTTACCTCGTCTCCCGTTTCGGACAGCCCCGTTTTCAGCGCCGACCATACCGGGCAACGCGGCCTTCGTCAAGAACTTGATGATTCGTTGACAACTGGTTAGACTCCCGCCGGGAGGCGCCTCGGAAACTGGGAACCGAAGGAGATGAAATGGATCAGCATCCTCAGGACTCGGCGCCGCAGGAGAGTGGGGCCAAGGGCACGACGCGCCGTACGCTGCTCGGGACGGCGATCGCCGGCACCGCAGCCGTCGGCGCACTCGGGGTCGGAGTGCCGCTCGCCGGCGCCGGCGGCCCGAAAAAAGGAGGTGGCGGGGTGCCCAAAGGGCAATACCGGATCGACCTGCACACCCACTACATCCCGCCGGCATACTCGGCGTTCCTGACCAGTAAGAAAGTCATCACCGTTCCCTGGACGGTGGAGGCCCAGCTCAAATTCATGGACACCTGGGGGATCGACAAATCCGTGGTCTCGGCGCCGCAGCCGTTCGACTACGGCAACCCCACCGAGACTCAGGAAGTCGCCCGCGGCATCAACGAATACGGCGCCCTGCTGATGAAAGAACAGGGCGACCGGTACGGCATCCACGCGACGCTGCCGATGCCCCACATCGAAGAGTCCCTGGCGGAGCTGAGCTACTGCTTCGACGAACTCGGATTCAAGGGCGGCGTGATGCTCTTCGCCAACTACAACGGCGTCTACCTCGGCGACCCCTCATACACGCCGCTCTACGAAGAGTTCAACCGGCGCGGCACGGTGGTCTGGGTGCACCCGTCGTTCCCGGTCGAGGAGCCGGTCGGGCCGTACCCGGGCCAGGTGCTCGAGTACCCGTTCGAGACGACCCGCGCGGCAACGCTGATCATGTACAGCGAACTCTTGACCAAATACCCGAACATCAAGTGGCAGCTGTCGCACTGCGGCGGAACCCTGCCGTACATCCTCAGCCGCCTGGCATACGGTCAGCAGCAGCACCCCTACTATCCGCTGGTCTCGCTGCCGAACGGACCCTTCGAAGAAGCGAAGAAGTTCTACTACGACACGGCGATCGGGAACAGCAGCGAGCAGATGGGGCTGCTGGACACGCTGACCGGACCGGGCCACGTCATCTTCGGAACCGATTGGCCGTTCCTGAACTGGGAGTTCGCACCAAACTCCCACGAAGTCGCGCCGTGGTTCGCGGAAGATCTCCCCAACAGCGAAACGGGAGATCCGGAGCCTGTGCTCTCGCGGGTCTGGAACCGCCCCGACCGCCTCCGGGTAGAGCGCGGGAACGCGCTTGAACTGTACCCCGGCCTGGCATAGGCCGAGCCGAGCTGAGCCCGGTGACGGCGACCGTCACCGGGCTCAGCCGCGGATCAGGAGAAGCCGAACAGGCGCGCGGCGTTGAGGTCGAGGATCTGATTCGCCGTCTCCGCGGGGACCGCCTCGGTGACGTAGTCGACCTGGCGCCGGGCGCGGTCGCCGGTGTTGGCGGGATAGTCGGTGCCGAAGACGATCTGGTCGACGCCGAAGGACTCGACGGCGCAACGCAGCGCCGGCGGGTGGCCGTGGGAGATCGTGTCGTAGAAGAGCCGCTTGGCGATCGCGCTCGGCGGCTCAGACGTCGCGAACTGGGCCGCCGGGTCGGGCTGGTCGTCGAGCCGGGCCAGCAGCATCGGCATCGCCCCGCCGACGTGGGCGATGATGATCTTCACGTTCGGGTAGCGCACCGGGATGCTGGCGTGGACGAGCTGGGTCGCGGTAGCCGTGTCCTCGATCGGCGCGCCGATGTTCCAGGCCAGGCCTTCCTTCATCAATCGCTGGGAGCCGGCGGCGACGCCGGCGGGGTGGATGAAGACGACGGCCCCGCGCCGGTCGAGCTCGGCCCAGACCGGGTCGAACTTCGGGTCCGCCGGAGAGACGTCGAGGATCGAGGTGAGCATGATCACCCCCCGCATCCCGAGTGTGTCGAAGGAGCGCTCGATCTCGGCGATCGAGGCCTCAATGTTCGGCAGCGGCAGGACGGCGTAGGAGCGAAAGCGGTCCGGGTGGCGTTCCACCCAGCCGGCGAAGAAGTCGTTCGACCAGTGGGCGAGTTCCACCGCCTTCTTTTCGTCCTCCGAGTAGAGCGGTAGTCCGGAAGGCGAGATCACCTGGAGGTCGATCCCGGTTTCGTCCATGTGCTCGAAGCGTGCGCCCATGTCCTTCTCGGACTCCGAACCGCCCAGCCGGCGCAGGAACTTGACGTTCGGCTTCAGGTAGTCAGGCCCCTCCCGTTCGGCAACGTCCATGTACTCTTCGACCCACAGGTGCGCGTGCACGTCGACTCGCATCTATTCCTCCTTTAAGGCTCACCCGGCGGTAGGTGAGCGTTCCGGTGATTCTCGGTTCCCAGTCGGAACCTAGCCTTGGTCTCAAATCTTGTCAAGTCTTTGACAAGTTTGAGGGGCCCCGTGAAATCAGCCAGCTCTAGTCGAGCGGCGGCAGGCCGAGCTCGTCCCAGCGGCTGAGGGCCGCGGGGACGGTGCGGGGCCGTGAGAGGGTGCCGAAGTCGTAGTCTTTGTAGTCGACCGTGGCATCGATCGCGATCCGCGAGGAGCGTCCGATCTTGCTGTACTGGCCGCTGCTATTGGCCGGGCTGATCGAGGGGTCGAGCGGGATTCCCGGTTGATTCTCCGGCGTGATCCAGATGTCGCGATGCGGCTGCACACGCGTCGCCAGTGCCCACTCGACCTGGGCGCGGTCGAAGATGTCGATGTCCGAATTGACGACGATCACCCACTTCGCGACCGGGTCGAACGACCAGATCATCGCCACCACCTGGTTGGCGATCCCGAAGTAGACCTGCTCCTTGAGCGCGACGATCACCGTGTGCTCGGCGCAGCCCATGTCGGTGAAGTAGACGTCCTCGACGGCCGGGACCTTCAGGCTTTCGAGGTACTGGCCGAGCGCGGCGGCGTTGCCGGGCAGGCGCAGCATCGTGCTCTCGTTCGGTGGTGCACCCTCGAGCGTCCCCTGGAAGATCGGGTCGTCGCGGTGGGTGACCGCGGTCAGCTTGATCACGGGCGCCTGGGTCGCGGGACCGTAGTAGCCGGCGTACTCGCCGAACGGTCCCTCCTCGACCAGCGCCGCCTCGGGGTCGACCTCGCCCTCGAAGACGAACTCGGCGGTCGCCGGGACCAACAGGTCCTGGGTGGCGCAGCGGACCAGCTCCACCGGGCGCTCCATTAGGCCGCCGGCGATCCGCAGCTCGTCGACGCCGAGCCGGGCTTGCACGCAGGTCGCGGCGAGGCAGTTCGGGTCGACCCCGACGACCGTCGCGACCGGCATCTTCAGCCCCAGCTTCTTGTATTTGTGGAGGATGATCCCGACCTGCTGGGTCGCGTTGAGCGAGAGCGAGTCGCGCGAGATGATCATCTCGCGGTGGATGCCGACGTTCTGGATCCCGGTCTCGGGATCGCGGCAGATCACCAGGCCGAGCGTTCCCAGGTAACGACCGCCGTCCTCGTCGTGCCACTTCGGCACCGGCAGGCTGTGGAGGTCGATCTCCTCGCCGCGCAGGACGTTCTCCTGGCAGGGGCCGGACCCGACCGTGACCGGGTCGACCGGCGCGTCGCAGGCCGCCCGGACCCGGTTGATGATCGCCCGCATGTTGCCCACGCAGCCGATCCCGAGCCCGTAGCGCTCGGGGGTGCCCATCACCCCGGTGACCAGCGGGCAGCTCGCGTCACGGACCGCGTCGAACCGGAGCGCGGGCCCGCCGCGGTCGAACATCACCCGCTGGATCGCACCGACCTCGAGGTCCCAGTCGACCGGCGCGTCCACGCGGGCCAGGAGCTCGCGTTCCTCCAGGGCCTGGAGGTAGGAGCGGAGGTCGACGAACGGACCGGCACCTGCTGACGTTCCCATATCACTCTCCCAATCTCGGAATCGGAGCGACCCTAGCGCCCGAGAGAGAGGATCGTCAAGAAGTTGACGACTTTGGACCCCGCCAGTTGCCCTACCGGTCCCACCCGAACAGAGCGGCGGCGTTGGCGTCGAGAATCCGGCCGGCGTCCTCGTCGGAGAGGCCGGAGTCGCCGACGTACCGGACCGCGTGCTGGGCCGCCTCGCCGTTGATGAACGGGAAGTCGGTCCCGAGCAGTAGGCGCTCGGCGCCGAGGCAATCCGCCGCGCACCGCAGCGCGGCCGGGTTGCCGTGGCCGATCGTGTCGTACCAGAGCCGTTTCGCCATCTCGCTCGGCGGCTCGAGGACCTCGAGCTCGAATGCCGGGTCCGGCTGGTCGTCGAGGCGCGAGAGGACCATCGGCAGCGCTCCGCCGAGGTGGGCGATGACGATCTTGACGTCGGGGTAGCGGACCGGGATCCCCGCGAACAGCAGCTGCGCCGCGCAGACCGTGTCCTCGACCGTCGCGCCCAGGTTCCAGGTGAGGTCGGAGCTCCTGATGTGCTCGGAGCCCGCGGCGACGCCGGCCGGGTGGAAGAAGACGACCGCGCCGCGAGCGTCCAGCGCCTCCCAGGCCGGCTCGAAGCTGGGGTCGGTCGGCGGGCGCTCGAGGATCGAGGTCATGATCGTGACGCCGTTCATCCCGAGCGTGTCGAAGGCCCGCTCGATCTCCGCGAGGGTGGCGTCGACGTGGGGCAGCGGCAGCGTGGCGAAGGCCCGGAAGCGGTCCGGATGCTGGTCGACGTAGCCCGCGAAGATGTCGTTGGCCGCGGAGGCGAGCCGGGTCGTCTGCGCCGCGTCCTCGGTGTAGAGCGGAACGCCGGCCGGCGAGAGGACCTGCCGGTCGACGCCGACCTCGTCGAGCAGGGCGAAGCGGCGCGCCAGGTCCGCCTCGGTCGCCATGCCGCCCAGCTTGCGCAGGAACCTGACGTTCGGCTTCAGATAGTCGGGCCCCTCGCGCTCGACCATGTCCAGGTAGTCGTCGGTCCAGAGGTGGGCGTGTACGTCGATGCGCATCGCCTGGCGACCATAGCCGTCGCTTGGTAAGTTAGTCAAGTCTTTGACAAACTCAGAACCGCGGAGCGGCTCTGCGAAGGAAGGAGACCGTATGAAGGTCGTTGTGAAATCCGAGTTCTGCGAGGGCTACGGCAACTGCGCGCGTCTCGCTCCCGAGGTGTTCGCGCTCGACGACGAGGGCTTCTCGAAGCCGCTCAACGACGGACAGGTTCCCGAGGACCAGCGCGCGAGGGCGGAGTTCGCCGTCGGGGACTGCCCGATGGGCGCGATCACCAGCGAGGACTGAGAACAGGCTCTGAGGCCGAGCGGCGGGTCGCCGCTCAACCCATCCGGAACGGGTCGCGGGTCTGGCCCTCGAGCTCGACCCAGACGGCCTTCGTCCGTGTGTAGTCGGCCATCGCCTCGGTGCCGCTCTCACGGCCCCAGCCGCTTTCTCCGTAGCCGCCGAAGGGCACCTGCGGGGCCACCACCCGGTAGCTGTTGATCCAGACCGTGCCGGCCCGCACCTTGCCCGCCACCCGGTGCGCGCGACCGGCTTCCCGGGTCCAGACGCCGGCGCCGAGGCCGAAACGGGTCGCGTTGGCTTTCGCGATCGCCTCCTCCTCATCGTCGAAGACGTCGACCGCGAGGACCGGGCCGAACACCTCCTCGTTGGCCAGCGCCAGATCCGGGGTGACGCCGTCGACGATCGTCGGCGCGAAGAAAAGCCCTCCCTTGCCGGCGTCGTCGCCGCCGGCGATCACGTGGGCGCCCGCGGCGACCGCCCCATCGACGTGGCCGCGGACGGTGCGCAGCTGCTGCTCGTTGGCCAGCGGCCCCATCTCCGTCGCCGGGTCGAGCGGGTCGCCGAGCGCGATCGTGCTGGCGCGTGCGGCTAGCAGCTCCAGCAGCTCGTCCTTGACCGCGCGCTCGACCAGGAGCCGCGAGCCGGCGATGCAGGTCTGTCCGGTGGCGGCGAAGATCCCGGCGATGACGCCGTCGCGAACCGCCTCCAGCGGGGCGTCGGCGAAGATCAGCTGCGCCGACTTGCCGCCGAGCTCCAGCGTCGTCGTCGCCAGATGGTCGGCGGCGCTCTTCGCCACCTCCTTGCCGACCGGGGTGGAGCCGGTGAAGGCGACGTGGTCGACATCGGGGTGGGAGGAGAGCGCGACGCCGGCCTCCGGCCCCCAGCCGGTGACGACGTTGAGGACCCCGGCGGGGAGCCCGGCGCTCTCCAGGCAGCGGGCCAGCTCGATCGTCGTCACCGGCGTGTGGTCGGATGGCTTGACGACCATCGTGCAGCCGGCCGCCAGCGCCGGCGCGAGCTTCCAGACCAGCAGCAGCATCGGCGAGTTCCAGGGGATGATCGCGCCGACCACGCCGACCGGCTCCTTCACCGTGTAGACAAGGAAGTTCGGTTTCGCCGTCGGGATCGTCTCGCCACGGGCGGTCTCGGCGACACCGGCGAAGTAGCGGAACCAGGCCGGGATCGCCGCTGCCTGTCCACCGGTCTCGCGCAGCAGCTTGCCGTTGTCGGTCGACTCGAGCTTGGCCAGCCGCGGCGCCTCCTCCTCGAGGGTGTCGGCGGCGCGGCGCAGCACGGCGGCGCGCTCGGGCGCGGTCGTCGCACCCCACGCGCCCTCGAAGGCGGCGCGGGCGGCCGCGACGGCAGCCTCGACGTCGGCGGCGCCGCCGTCGGCGACGCGCGCCCAGGGCCGGCCCGTGTAGGGGTTCAGCGTCTCGTAGGTCCCGCCGGTCTCGCCGGGGACGTCCTTGCCTGCGATGTGCAGCCCGTACTCGGTCAGCTCGGTGCTCATCGGATCGCGTTCCTCCTCAGCTTGCCCGAGGTCGTCCGTGGCAGCGATGTCGCGAAGTCGACCTGGCGTGGGTACTTGTAAGGAGCGGTGACCGCCTTGACGTGGTCCTGGAGCCGGCTCGCGAGCTCGGGCGAGGGCTCGAAGCCCTCCTGCAAGACGACCACCGCGCGGACGATACTGCCGCGGTCGGGGTCGGGTGCCGCGACCACGCCGACGTCGCCGACCGCCGGGTGCTCCAGCAGGACCGACTCGACCTCGAACGGGCCGATCCGGTAGCCGGCGGAGATGATCAGGTCGTCGGCGCGGCCTTCGAAGTAGAGGTATCCGTCCTCGTCCTGGCGCACGCGGTCGCCGGTCCGCCACTCGTCTTCGGGCGGGCTCTCCTCGCCGTGGTAGCCGAGGAAGAAGGTCGGCACGGTGCGCGGGTCGACGACCAGCTCACCGTCGTCGACCCAGGCCCGCACACCCGGCAGCGGCGGGCCCATGCTGCCGGGGCGGACCGGGGCGTCGACCGGCATCGCGGTCAGCTGCCCGGTCTCGGTCTGGCCGTAGCCGTCGCGGATCACGGTCCCGGTGGTGTCCCCCCAGGCGCGCAGCACCTCCGGGTTGAGCGCCTCGCCCGCGGCGACGCAGGTGCGCAGGTCGGCGAGCGGCGCCGCGGCGCCGTGGTTGACGATCGTCCGGTACTCGGTCGGCGCCATGCAGAGCACATTGACGCTCTCCTCGCGGGCGATCTCGAGTCGCTCGGCGACGTCGAAGCGCCCGTCGTGCATGACCGCGGTGGCGCCGCGCAGCCACGGGGCGATGAAGCTGTTGCGGGCCGACTTCGACCAGCCCGAGGCGGCCGTGCACCAGACGCGGTCGCCGGGCCGGATACCCATCCAGTGGCGCGCCTGGACTTCCTGGCCCCAGAGGTAACGGTGGCCGTGGACGACGCACTTCGGCGGCCCGCTCGTGCCCGAGGTGAAGGTCATCAGGGCCGGCTGCGTGGGCGCGGCGGTGCTCGCCGCCGGGGCCGGTTCGGCCGGACCCTCGAGCTCGTCGATCCAGAGCACCGGGCAGTCGACGCCGGCGGCGTCCAGCGCCTCGCGGTTGCGGGGGTCGGCGACCACGGCGGCGACGTCGACGGTGCCGAGCCGCAGCTGCAGGTCCTTGGCGCGCAGCTGCTCGTTGCAGGGCAGGACGACGAACCCGTGCCGGAAGCAGGCCAGCATCGTGGCGGCCCAGGCGGGGCGGTTGCCGATCAGCGTCAGCACCACGTCCCCGGGCCGCAAGCCGCGGCCGCAGAGCCGGGCGGCGATCAGATCGACCTCGGCCCGCAGATCGGCGAAGGTCCACTCGCGCCGAGCGCCGTCCCTCGCGCGCTCGATGATCGCGACCGTGCCGGGGCTGGACCCCAGCACGGTTTCGGCGAAATTCACGCCGCGGAGCCCTCGTAGGTCGCGTAGACGTCATAGATGTGGACGTCGGGCTTGCTGAGCTCCTCGATCTCCGCCCGGGTGATGCTGAGGACGGGGTGCTCGAGCATCGCCTGGAAGGCCTCCATGTTCTCCCACTGCGCGTAGTTGACGATCCGTTCTTTGTCACGGCTGACGTGGACGTTGGCGCTGATGCAGCCCGGCAGCTCGATCACCTTGACCGTCTGGGCGCCGAGCAGCTCGAACAGCTTGTCGAACTCCTCGGGGTTGGTGGGGAAGACGTTGATCAGGGTGATGCGCGACGTTCCCGTCAGGATTTCCGTAGCCATAGCTTGTTCCACTCCTCTATCTGTCTGGCCCTTGTGGCGGCAACCTAAAGTCAGCTTAGAGCTTAGTCAAGGAGTTGACGAACTGCTCTGGCCAGGGTCTCAAGAGCAGTTCGTATAGTCCTTGACAATCTCGGCGACGGCCTCTATGGTCGCGGGGAGGGAACCGACATCCGTCGCGATGGTGGGATGTGACGGGACGAAGAGGAGAGATATGAAGATGAGGTTTCGAGTCCGGAGCGTTCTCACGCTCGTAGCGGCCCTGGCCGCGTTCGCTGCGATCGCCGGTTGTGGCTCGTCAAGTGACAATTCGGGTACGACCGGTAGTGACACTGTCGGCACCGAAAGCACCGAAGCGTCTGCTTCGCCCGGGGTGAAAGCCGCCGAAGAACAGATCGCCGAATACATGAAGCCGCCGACCGATCTCGGCGTCACCGAACCGCTCTCTGAAACGCCGACCGGGAAACGGATCGCCTTCCTGGAAAGCGGAGCGCCGGCCGGCAAGCAGCTCGGCGACGCGATGGAAGCCGCGACCGCCGCCCTCGGCACCGAGTTCACGCGGATTCCCGCCGGGCTCTCGCCGCAGACGATCCTCAAGGCCTGGAGCCAGGTCCTCGCAGATCCACCCGACGCGGTGATCTTCGGCGGCTTCCCGACCACGATCATGATGCCGCAGCTGGAAAAAATGAAGGAACTTGGCATCCCGGTGCTGACCGCCTACACCGACGAAGCGCCGGGCCTGACGATCGCCGTGGTCGGCGAACCGCAGTACGAAGCAACCGGCACCTCGCTGGCGAACTTCGTCACCGCCGAATCCGACGGTGAAGCCAACACCCTCCTGGTCACCAATCGGGACGTCCCAGGATTGCTCCCGCAGCGTGAATGGCTGGAAAAGGTCTACAAAAAGAACTGCGCCGGCTGTGGGCTCGACGCGATCGAAGTCCCGCTCGACGGGATCGGTCGAACCGTCCCCGGCGAAGTTGTCAGTTACCTCCAGTCACACCCTGACACCAACTGGATCGTCTTCGGTGTGCCGGAATTCCTGGCGGGCGTCCCGCAGGCGGTCAAAGCCGCGGCGATCGAAGACGTCCAGGGTGTCACCCAGTCGGAAACGCCGCTGGTATTCGAATACATCGCCAACGACGAACTGATGACGGCGACCTACGGGATCTCGCTCGAATTCTCAGCGTGGAACCTGGTCGATTCCGCCGCCAGGGCGATCGTCGGCGACCCGCCGCGGCAACCGGCCCCATCCCCGGCGCAGTTCCTCTACGAAGAAGACATGACGTTCGACCTGAGCAAGCCGTGGCCGTCGGTCGAAAACTTCAAAGAGAAGTTCGAAAAGCTCTGGGGCGTCGCCGAATAGCGACCGATCAGACGACGACGGACAGTGAAAGCAAGTGAGTAACGGAGAGAAACGCCCGGCGACGGAGACTTCTGCCACTCGGCAGAGGTCTCCGCTGCTGCGCGTTTCGAACCTCAGCAAGACGTTCCTCGGACATAAAGCTCTGGACGGGGTCGACTTCGAGATCTACCCCGGCGAGATCTGCGCCCTGCTCGGCCAGAACGGTTCGGGCAAGTCGACCATGATCAAGGTCTTGGCCGGCTACCACGACCCCGACCCCGGGGCCGTGGTCCAGTTCGAAGGCGGGCCGGAGCACGATCTCGGCGACCGCGACAACGAGTGGCGGTCGCACCTGCGCTTCATCCACCAGGATCTCGGGCTGGTCGACTCGCTCGACTCGCTCGACAACCTCGCGATCGGGCCCGGATTCTCCGAGGGCAGCAAGCTCAGGCGAATCCGCTGGGGTCAGCAGGCCGCTACCGCCAGGGAGCTGCTGGCTGAGCTCGGCGTCGGGTTCGACGTGCGGATGCCGGTCGGCCGGCTCAGTGCCGTCGAGCGCACGATGCTCGCCGTCGCGCGGGCGCTGCGCGGCTTCGCCGACCGCCACGGCATCCTCATCCTCGACGAGCCGACCGCCTCGCTCTCGGCCCCCGAAGTCGAGCGACTGTTCACCGTCCTGCGCCGGCTCGAGAGCCGCGGGATCGCGATCCTCTTCGTCTCCCACCGCCTCGACGAGGTCTACGACCTGGCCGAACGGGCGATCATCCTGCGCGAAGGAAAGGTCGTCGCCGCGCCGGAGCTCCACAGCACCGCGAAGCCCGAGCTGATCGACATGATCACGGGTGGGTCCGACCGCCGACCGCAGGCGCCGATCTCGCGGGCGCGCGGCGAGGCGATGCTCTCGGTCCGCAACCTGGCGGGTCGGCGGGCCCGCGACGTCAGCTTCGACGTGCGCAGCGGCGAAGTGCTCGGCGTCGCCGGCCTCGACGGCTCCGGTCGCGACGAGCTCGCCGGCCTGATCTTCCGCGGCGACCAGCTCGGTGGCACGGTCTCCGTGGCGGGTCAGGGCCCGGTTCGGCTCGGTCCCTCGCAGGCGAAGGAGCAGGGCATCGCCTACGTCCCATCCGACCGAGCCCATAGCGGCATCGTGAAGACCATGAACTGCGCCGAGAATCTGACCTTGACCGACCTCGGTCCCTTCTGGAAGGCCGGGCATCTCAACCGCGGTATGGAAAGGGAGCACGTGCTCGGGTGGATGCACCGGGTCGAGGTGCGGCCACCGGACCCGGAGCGGATGATCACCACCTTCAGCGGCGGCAACCAGCAGAAGCTGCTGCTAGCGAAGTGGCTGCGGACGCAGCCGCGAATCCTGATGCTCGAGGAGCCCACGCAGGGGATCGACATCGAGGCCAAGCAAACCGTGCTCGAGCTGGTCGAGCGCGCCGCTGCCGAAGGGGTCGCGGTGCTGCTGACCTCCTCGGAGGCGGAGGACCTGGTCGCGGTCTGCGACCGCGTGCTCGTGCTCCGGGACGGGCTCGTCTCCGCCGAGCTCGGCGGCTCCGAAACGACGGTCGGGACGATCATCGCCCAGACCCTCCGTGACGAGCCGTCAACAGAAACCGCGAACCCCGACGACGGACGGACTGTGCTGCGCTCATGACCAACGAGACTCAAACCCAAACCCAGATCACCGCCGTCGAGGGCCCGCCGCCGGAGCCCGCGAGGACCGGCCAGAAGCCCGGCCGCCTGGCGGCGTTCTCCTTCCGCAACATCAGTGCCGTCTACATCGGCATCTTGCTGGTGGCCGGCTTCTCGCTGGCCCTGCCCGACACCTTCGCGACCGACTCGACCCTGCGCGCGATCCTCAACGAGCAGGCGATCGCCGCGATGCTCGCCATCGGGCTGGTGATCCCCCTGGCCGCCAACGGGATCGACCTCTCGATCGGCTCGACGCTCGGCCTCGGCGTGATCTTCGTCGCCTGGCTGATCGGCAACCAGGACATGGCCACGGTGCCGGCGATCCTGCTCACCCTGGTTGCCTGCGCGACCGTCGGCGCGATCAACGGGTTCCTGGTCACGGTCGCCCGGATCGACTCCTTCATCGCCACCCTGGCGATGAGCTCGGTGGTCGCCGCGATGATCGTCTGGATCTCCAACAACCAGCAGATAATCGGCCTCAGCCGGGGCTTCACGGAGATCGCCTCGACCGAACTGTTCGGTGTCACGCTTCCCTTCTATTACATGCTCGTCGTCGCGACGCTCGCCTGGTACGTGCTCGAGCACACGCCGATCGGTCGCTATCTCTACGCCACCGGGGGCGGGGGCGAGGCCGCGCGCCTCGCCGGCCTGCCGACCAAACGGCTGGTGTTCGGCGCCTTCCTCGCCTGCAGCACGATCGCCGGCCTCGCCGGGCTGCTCGCGACCGCCCAGGTCGGCGCCGGCTCACCCGACATCGGCAGCAGCTACCTGCTCGCCGCCTTTGCCGCCGCCTTCCTTGGCTCCACCCAGCTGAAGCGCGGCCGGGTCAACGTCTGGGGAACCGTGATCGCCGTCTACGTCCTGGCGACCGGGGTCAAGGGCCTGCAGCTTGCCGGAGCCCCTTTCTGGGTCTCCGAACTCTTCAACGGCCTGGCCCTGATCGTCGCGGTCGCCGCCGCGGTCCACGAGGGCCGAGTGTCCCGCACGGGGCGCCTGAAAAAGAGAAAGCGCATCGGAAAAGGAGCTTCGAGATGAGTACCGCCACCGTCCCAGTGAACGAGGAGGCCGATCAGATCGTCGGCCGGCTCCTGATGGACCCGCCGCACGATCCGTACCCGTTGTACGCGCGACTGCGCGAGATCGCGCCAATCCACAAAGCCTCGATGGTGCCGTTCTGGACGATGACGCGGTACGACGACATCTACAAGATGGTCAAGGAGAAACGGTTCATCCGCGACCTCGAGGACACGCGCCGCCGCGCCGGCCAGCCGACCGGCGCCGACCGTCCTTTCCCGGCCAGTCAGCAGCACTGGTTCGTCTTCTCCAATCCGCCGGAGTACCAGCCCAAGCGGGCGCTGTACAACACTGCCTTCAACCGCAGCTTCGTCGACACGCTGCGGCCACTGTTGGTCGAGATGGTCGACAAGCGGCTCGACGAAGCCGCGGAGAAGGGCGAGCTCGAGGTCGTCTACGAGCTGGGCTTCGAACTCACCGTCGATGCGATCTGCCACGTGCTCGGGGTGCCGCGCGAGAACTCCGACCTGCTGGTCAACTGGGCCCACATGGTCGAAGGGGCGTTCGAGCCGTTGGCGACCGAGGACTTCAAAAAGAAGGCGGACCAGCGCACGGTCGAAGTCGAGAGCTTCCTCCAGGACCTGGTCGCCAAAGAGCGGCAGGACCCGGGGGACAACCTGATCGGACGGCTGATCGCCGCCGACACGGACGGCCTGATCTCCGAAGAGGAGCTGATCGCCAACGTGCCGCTCGTCTTCTCGGCCGGGATGGACACGACCACGCACTTCATCGGCAACGCGATCTACTCGTTCATGAACAACCGCGACCAGTGGGACCTTTTCCTGACCGACCCCGACGGGCTGGTGAAGAACGCGGTCGAGGAGCTGATCCGGTACGACTCCTCGGTCCAGTCGAGCCCGCCGCTGCGGCTCGCCTCCGAGGACGTCGAGATCGGCGGCGTCACGATCGCCGAGGGCGACGGGATCATCCCGTTCTTCGGGGCGGCGCACCGCGACCCGCTCCGTTACGAGAATCCTGACAAGCTGGACATCCTCCGCAAGGACGTGAACACGCTCGCCTTCGGCGGCGGCCTGCACATCTGCCTCGGCCAGCATCTTGCCCGGGCCGAGGCGCAGATCGCGCTGGTCCAGATCGCCCAGCGCTTCCCGAACATCGAGCTGACCGGCCCGGAGCCGACTTGGGCCCTGAAAGGGGCCAACAACCGCACCCTCGACGCCGTCCGGGTGAAGCTGGGCTAGGAGGGAACGCCTCCTCTCAGGGGGAAGCGGATGGCTCGCGCGAGTCCGCGGCTCCGGCCGCGGACGCTGCGAGTTCTTCGATCAGCGGGGCCGAGCTGCCGACGAAGCCGAGCACCGTTTCGATCACCCGCAGGGTGGCTTCGTGGGGGGTGTGCTCGAGGTCGGAGTCGATCGGCTCGGCGACGCAGTCCTCGAGCACCAGGCAGTTGTAGTCGCGGAACATCGCGTCCTTGACGCTGGAGTCGACGCAGACGCTGGTCGTGCAGCCGGTGAAGACCAGGTCGCGGACATCGAGTTCGGTGAGGACGTCGTCCAGGTCGGTCCTGAAGAAGGCGCTGTAGCGGGTCTTCCAGACGATCCGGTCCTCGGCCGCGGGGCGCAGCTCGTCGACCACGTCGGTGTTCCAGGTGCCGCGGATCATCACCCGGCTGGTGCTTCCGTCCGGTGCCTCGACCGCCGTGCCGATGCTGGCCGAGGTGCCCTTCTGGGCGGGGTGGTCACGCAGGGCGGCCGGCACGTCGCTGGTCTCCGTCTCGAAGCCCGTCTTGATGTAGACGATCGGGATCCCGGACAGGCGCGCCGCCGTCAGCACGCGCGCGATCGGCTCGACCACGGCGTGGATCGGGGCGAGGGGCACCCCCGCCAGGCCGAACAGGCCGCGCTCGCTCGAGAAGTCGTTCTGCATGTCGACGACGATCACCGCCGCCCGCTCGGGGTCGAGCTCGAAGGCGGCGGGCCGCGCCTCGATCGCCAACGTACCTGAAGTCTCCATAGTCTCTCCTTACTGAACGTCGAGGGTTTGTTCACCACACGGTGAAAAGGGGTTCAGGTAATGTAGTTAAGCACTTGACAAGTTGGGCCTCGCGGGATGGCCCCGCACAACGGGAACAAGGAGCTGAGATGCCAACCCAGATCGTGACCGGGACCGACCGGCTGACGCTGATCAACGTCTTCGAGACCACGCCTGAGACCCAGCAGCGGCTGATCGACATCACCAAGGAACAGATCGAGCAGACGGTGGGCAAGCTGCCGGGCCTGATCAGCGCCAACCTGCACGCGAGTCGCGACGGCCTGCGCGTCGTCAACTACGCGCAGTGGGAGAGCGTCGACGCCTGGAAAGCGATGATGGCCAACCAGAAAGCCGGTGAGAAACGCGAGATGATCGAGGGCATCGCCGTACCCGACGTGCACGAGTACGACGTCGTCGCCACCTACGAGGGATCATCGGCATGAGTGCCCCTGCTGCCACCGTTCCGGTCAACGAGGAGGCCGAGCAGATCATCGGCACGCTGCTCAAAGCGCCCCCGCAGGATCCGTACCCCCTGTACGCGCGGCTGCGTGAGATCGCGCCGGTCTACCGCCCGTCCTTCGCCAACTTCTGGACCCTGACCCGCTACGACGACGTCGCCGCGGCCTTCAAGGAGAAGCGCTTTGTCCGCAACTACGAGGACATGCGCGAACGGATCGGGCAGCCGCTCGATATGAGCCGGCCTTTCGACGCGCTGGGGGAGCACTTCTTCTTCCTCCACAACCCGCCCGAGTACCTGCCAAAGCGCGCCCTCTACAACACGGCGTTCAACAAAAACTACGTCGAGACGCTGCGCCCGATGATGCAGGGCTTTGTCGACGAACTGCTCGACGAGATCGGGCAGAAGGGTGAGATGAACGTCGTCGAGGACCTCAGTTTCGGGCTCACGGTCCGCGTGATCTGCAGCACGATCGGGGTGCCGCTGGAGAAAAGCGACCTGCTGGTCAACTGGGCGCACTCGTTCGCGCCGACGATGGACCCGCTGGTCACCGACGAGGCGCGGGCGACCATGGACGCCGCCGTCGTCAAGCTCGAGAACTACCTGCACGAGCTGCTCGAGGAGAAGCGCGCCAACCCGGGCGACGACCTGATCAGCCGCCTGATCGAGGCGGACGAGGAGGGCATCGTCAGCGACGAGGAGCTGCGGGCGAACGTGCCGCTGGTCTTCTCCGCCGGCCTGGAGACGACCACGCACTTCATCGGCAACGCGATCCACTCGCTGATGCGCAACCGCGACCAGTGGGACCTGCTCTGCGGCGATCCCGACGGTCTGGTCAAGAATGCGGTCGAGGAGCTGCTGCGCTACGACTCCTCGGTGCAATCCGACCCGCCGCTGCGGCTTGCCGCGGAGGACATCGAGATCGGCGGCGTGACGATCGCCGAGGGCGAAAGCGTGATGCCCTTCATCGGCTCCGCCAACCGTGACCCGGCGATGTACGAGGACCCCGACAAGCTCGACATCACCCGCGCTGACATCCGCACCGTCGCCTTCGGCGGCGGCGTCCACATCTGCCTCGGCCAGCACCTGGCGCGGATGGAGAGCCAGGTGGCGCTAGCCACGCTCGCCAAGCGCTTCCCGAACATCGAGCTGACCGGCCCCGAGCCGGAATTCAACGCCTTCGCCAACACCCGCTCGCTGAAGTCGCTGACGGTCGAGCTCCGGTAGGGAGCGTGGCTCAGCCGATTTTGCGCTGCGCGATCGGGGCGGCGAAGCGCGAGAGATGCCGCATCGCCAACCACCGCAGGCTGTTTGGCGGGGGGAAGCTGAGCTTGCGCATCGTGTCCTCGTAAGCGCCGATTCCGGCGTCAACTCCCTGCTCCTCCGCGGCGACCGGGACGAGGGCGTCGCGGAGCAGGTGGGCGTCCCGCATCGCGAGGTTGCCGCCGACCCCCGGCGCCACGTGGATCGCGTCGCCGATCACCGTCACCCGGCTGGGTCGCCACGAGCGCGTCGGCGGGATCACGCCGATGCGCAGTGATGCCGTGACCTCCGACCACGCCCGCTCGACCATCAGCCCCAGGCTCGGG
>Ga0105239_10003747_pt1 | contig 18509 bp, 18 predicted proteins | sample KBSC44metaG_FD_92761 | JGI IMG/M metagenome (GOLD analysis project Ga0105239, IMG submission 92761) | Corn rhizosphere microbial communities from Kellogg Biological Station, Michigan, USA - KBS C4-4 metaG | ecosystem: Host-associated > Plants > Roots > Rhizosphere > Soil | place: Michigan, USA...
CGCAGATTTAGAGAGAGAAAAGAGAGAGCTAGAAACGATGCCTGATATCGAATTAAACGAACTAGCGAAAATATATCAAAAAAGAGGTTTAGATAGCAAATTGTCACTACAGGTAGCGGAGCAACTGACAAAGCATAATGCATTGGAGGCGCATGCCAAAGATGAATTAGGAATTAACGAATTCTCGAAACCAAAGCCATTGCAGGCAGCCCTGGCATCGGGCGCATCTTTTATATCAGGTGGACTTTTACCATTTTTAGTTTCACTATTCGCCCCGGTAAAGATTATGGTAGTTTTGCTATACGCCTTTGCTATCGTATTTTTAGCACTGTCAGGCGGGGTAGCAGCAAAAGCGGGAGGCTCAAATATGATAAAAGCAATAGTCCGGATTTGCTTTTGGGGTACAGTAGCAATGGGTATTACAGCGCTTGTAGGCTATTTGTTCGGCGTAAAGACCGCCTAAGCATTTATATCCTTTCGGTTACGATTCATTAAGCTGTTCAAGATCAGACTGAAGAACAGCAGTTTACTTTGAAGACTATGGAAACACAAAAGAAAATTGTACTGATAACAGGCGCTAACCGTGGGTTGGGTTTTGAGATAGCTAGACAGTTGGGTAATAAAAGAATGATCGTTTTAGTGGGCGCTCGAAACGAGACAGCTGGAGTTGCGGCTGTCGAAAAGTTAAACGATCAAGGAATTGTTGCCCATTTTATACCACTTGACATCACAAAAGCTGAAAGTATAGCCGCCGCAGTAAATCAGGTTAAAAATCAGTTTGGGTGGTTAGATGTTCTGGTGAATAACGCTGCAAGGCTGCCTGTTAAACCGGAAGATCAGCATAATCCTTCCGATATTTCGCAGGAATTGCTAGCAGAATATATGGACGTTAACTTTATGGCTCCTGTGGCTGTAACTCAGGCATTTTTACCATTGATCAGATTAAGTGCTGCAGGCCGGATTGTAAATATGTCCTCTACCATCGGATCTGTAACACTTACGAGCGAACCGCTTCATCAAAACGGGCCGAAGCCGGCGCGCTTAGCTTATGCGGCTGCAAAAGCCGCTTTTAATATGTTTACAGTTACGTTAGCTAAAGAACTTGTAGGTACAGGCATTAAAGTTAATGCAGCCGATCCGGGTTTAACACAAACGCAAGTTGGACAGGAAAGATTAAATGCCAATACGGTTGAGCAAGGTGCGAAACCAGCAGTTTGGCTATCATGCCTTGACGATGATGGTCCAACCGGATGCTTTTTCACGCATTGGCTTAATCATGAAACGGTGAACCCTTGGTAGTTAAGGTTCACCTTTGTTTCAATTCTCTATATTATTACGCAGGCACTTTCGATGTTACTTCTCTTTCCCAGAAACGATGCTGTGCTACGGCGCCGATAAAATCCTTTATGTTGCCATCGGTTATCAGTCCGCCATCTGTATTCTCTGCCTGCATTTTCTTACCCGCATACGATACCTGCAATAGCTGTACGCCTTCTTTGTAGGTTCCTATGGCCTTACAGTGTTTGTATGCCTGATCGATGAAGTGTATCGCGTCGGGCTCTGCTAGTAAAGCTCGTACGCTCTTCTCACCGCCAGCAACATATACCGCGTCAAACATTACGGAGGATGCATTGAGCAATGCTTTGTCAATAACTATAGCATTACCTTGGTCGCCCACTATCCATCCTGAGCGCGGACCTATTATCTTTGGTTGCGCGCCTTCTGCGGTCAGCTTTTTTACAATGTTATTCAGATTGGCCTCATCCACCCCATCGGCGGCCAGTATGGCTATCTGTCTTGTCTGTATTGTATCCTTTATAGTGTTAGCCATGCTCAATGCTTCAGACGATGCTACAGATGATGTGATGTGTATCGGCTGATAGTCTGCACTCTTGCCATCGGCAGGAATACTATGGTTGATGGGCTGCTGGGGTTTCTTAGGCACCTTGATGCTAAGGCCATCGGCCACGCGCTGTGCAAGTGTCTTATCAACCATAGAGAGAATACCTACCATGCGCTCGCGTATATCAGGTATGGTCACATTGCCAAGCTCAAACGTGAGTGCATTAACTATATGGTTCTGTTCGGCTTCGCTCTGGCTGTTGAAGAACAGGGTGGCTTGGCTGAAGTGGTCAAAAAAGCTCTTGCTGCGACCGCGTATTTTTTTAGCGTCTACCCTTTCAGTATAGCTGGTAAAGCCTCCATCCGACGCCTTGGCCTGAAATGGGCAGCCACCACCTATGCTATTAGGGCTGTAGCTGGTGACGTCCTTGTTTATCTGTTGACGCATATGCCCGTCACGTTGGTTGTTATGTACGGTGTTCAAAGACCGGTTGATAGGTATTTCGTGAAAATTAGGACTCCCCAAGCGTGACAGTTGCGTGTCTGTATAAGAGAATAACCTGCCCTGTAGTAACGGATCATTAGTAAAGTCGATACCGGGAACTAAATGACCGGGATGAAATGCAACCTGCTCCGTCTCTGCAAAGAAGTTGTCGGGATTACGGTTTAGTGTCATTTTACCGATACGCTGCACAGGCACCAATTCTTCGGGAATGAGCTTCGTAGGGTCCAGCAGATCAAACTCATATTTGTGCTCATCGGCTTCCGGTACTATCTGCACACCGAGTTCCCATTCCGGGAAGGCGCCTGCGTCGATGGCTTCCCACAGATCGCGGCGATGAAAGTCTGGATCCTTTCCAGATATTTGCTGCGCTTCATCCCATGCTACAGAATGCACCCCAAGCATAGGCTTCCAATGGAATTTCACAAAGAATGACTGTCCTTTCTCATTGATAAGTCTAAAGGTATGTACGCCAAATCCTTCCATCATACGCAGGCTACGTGGTATGGCTCTGTCGCTCATAGCCCACATGATCATGTGTGTAGACTCCGGCATCAAGGAAATAAAATCCCAAAAAGTATCATGCGCACTGGCGGCTTGTGGTATCTCGTTATGCGGTTCAGGCTTTACGGCATGTATCAGGTCAGGAAATTTTATAGCATCCTGAATAAAGAATACGGGCATGTTATTGCCCACAAGGTCGTAATTACCTTCATCCGTGTAGAATCTTACCGAGAAGCCACGCACATCCCTGGCAAGATCAGTGCTACCACGTGAGCCTGCGACCGTAGAGAAGCGCACAAATACAGGTGTTTGTCGAGCAGTATCGTTGAGGAATTTAGCCTTGGTATACTTACCCATCGGTGCATACAACTCGAATACGCCGTGCGCTGCCGAGCCTCTTGCATGAACAATGCGCTCCGGTATACGCTCGTGATCGAAATGTGTGATCTTTTCGCGGAGGATAAAGTCTTCCAGTAATGTAGCGCCGCGCTCCCCAGCCTTTAAAGAGTTCTGATCGTCATTGATCGCAAGGCCCTGATCGGTCGTCATAAATTCATTGACTCCGGTTTCAGTATTGGGCGCAAGGTCTATTATCTTCTTATTCTCCTTGTTTTTAGAGGATATTTTTTTTGCCATAACACATAAGATTTGGGTACGCGAACCTGCGCTTTTACTAATAGATAATTTTTATGCCACAAAAAATTATCTATTAGAATAGCTTTTCCATTTAGAATAATAATAAGAATAATTTTATTCACCATCTCACTCTTCCTCTTAATATTTATTCGGGATGTACGATCCAAAGTTGTATAGTAAAAGTTGTATAGTAATTGGTGGCAGGCAATACAAGTATACTTATGCCTCCCTACCGGCCATGCTCATGTAGCTGCCAAAACGCAGGTACTAAAATTGTATATAGATAAGTATGGAACAATTACATCTTTTTGGCGAAGGTGGGCAAACGAGTAATTTACCGACAGAGTTGCTCGAATATTATCCTCATTTTTTCGACCCCGAAATGAGCCGCACACTACTGGAAAAATTCATTGTTTCAACCCCCTGGGAGCAAAAAACGTTAAGCATGTATGGAAAGAAAATACTTACACCGCGGCTTACAGCTTGGTATGGCGACAGCGGAACCGATTATTCATTTTCAGGGACGAAACATGACCCTATCCCGTGGACAGAAGAACTGCTGATGATAAAAAAACAGGTAGAACCATTAGCAAAAACAACGTTCAATAGTGTGCTACTGAATTATTATCGCGACGGCAACGATTCTGTTGCCTGGCATAGCGACAATGAAGATGTATTAGGCGAGCGGCCCGTCATTGCTTCGGTCAGTTTTGGGCAGGTCAGGACATTTGACATCCGCAATAAACACGATCACCGGAAAAAGTATTCGGTCAGACTCGAAGAAGGCTCATTCTTACTGATGAAAGGAGATCTGCAGATTAACTGGGAGCATCGTATCGCCAAGTCCAAAGTTCCCATGAAGCCACGTGTAAATCTTACATTCAGGGTCATTTTTTGAAAGGGCGTATATAAACATAAAACCCACACTTCTGATATACTACCAAAAAAGCGACTCTAGACACAGCCACCCTATTTAATTAGATCACACCGTAGAAAAAGATCCTATGCAATGATAGGTTTGCGTTTGCTGGACAACAGGATAAGTAAAACTACAGAGGATACAAACGACTGGAGTTACACCATGTGTAAATATATAGGTCAGTGGGAGCTATACGATAAAGTGAACGGTGCAGGCACCATAACGCAGGAGCGTGAAACGGTATTTGAAAAACAAAGTCAAATGATAATATTGATAGCTGTACAGAACATAAAAACCCTGGCCGGAATTAGTTGACTCGCATGTTCAACCAGTCATTGCTCGTTCAAACAATAAATCATTGACTCAATGGCTCCAAATAAAGTATAATGCAATTATCAGTGCAAGGTCAAATGACCTAAAATATAAAAGCAGTTACAAATGAATGCAACTGCTTAATAATCAATGTGCCCGAAACAGGAATCTAACCTGCACTACCTTGCGATAGCCAGATTTTGAGTCACGCTCCTACATCCACCTATTGATTGAAAAACAATACTTTTCAATTAGTCTATTATAAAATGCTTGTTTCGATAGCCTAAATTTAACGTTGATCCAGTGCAAATTTTAGTGCAATTTAAAACGTAACCAATATTACAGGCATAATAAGCAATATGACATCAAAACATCATCTCATTTCCATTATACCAGTTGGACGGTAACGATCACAATACACTTCGATACCAAATTTGATGATCAAAGCGATAACCGAAACTGCAAGTGCTTTTATTCCTATCCCCAAGTTAATAAACATGCTCAGAACCGCGCTTGCGATATATTTTTTATTCAAAACGATTTTCATTCCCTCATTAAACCATACCTTGTAGATGTCACTTGCAGGATCACATAAAGATTTATAAAGTATCCTTTTTATTGAACTAAAAAAATTCTTCCCAACTTCATTATGACTGATTGTTTGCTCGGGACTGGGCAATTTAAGTCGTTCCGCTGTAGGTAATTGATTTTTAGAAAATGAATCAATTCTATATAAAGAGCTAATAACATTTTGAGGAATTGACGATCCAATATAATTGTACATTTCTTTTTCAGAGGATTGCTGTGACTGCGAAACAGCCATAGTTTGAATATCATCTATATTCAATGTTTCTCGCCCAGTATTCTTCAACGATGATAAAATCACTTCATTTTCAAATCGTTCGATAATCTCTTTTCTAAATTGGGCACGCTTAAAGTCAGATTTTATTACTTTGTCGTTTTTAAGCACCTCGGCGATGACTGGTTCAGCATTTTTATAGTCATTTTTTCTTAAGTAAGCTATAGCCAACAGTGCAGTAGCCTCAAGATTTATTCTCGTATTTTTTGCTGCTATGTTCTTTACTGCTTTTAATCCATCGATAGCAAATTCATAGTCTCCGGCTTCCACGGCAGCTTCATAAAGCCAATTCTTTATTTGCATGAGGCGTGTTGAATAGCCACTCTTTCTAAGAATTTCTTGTATGTCAGCGGTGATATTTTTAGCAGCTCTTATGTCTCCGTCCCTGACAGACTTTTTTAATTGCAATTCAAGTCTTGCAAATCTTTCATTCTGTATATCTGATAATCCTTTGAGAGCCATAGTTAATCGTTAACGTAAAAAAGGCAAATATACAAAGACCACAATATGCTGGAGTCCGCAAAATAATGACTGCTATATTTCATAAGCTTGTAATATAGAAAGCTCAAGGACAAAATGAAGCATTTAATTTCTACCTTTTAAACTTAAAACTTACTTTATTAAACATTTACTATCTTAGACTTCAATAAAGGATAACTAAAGATTATCAATGCAAACGCGATATGATTTAAAAAGATATAGGACTTCAAAATCGCCTGATTTAATTAAGGCACTTAAACTTTATTCTGAGAACATTGAGCCATCTTATCGGACCGATGCGAACGAGATACTGTTTTGGATTGATAATTTTGAAAAAAGATTCGGAGATTTATTTATTGTATGTGGACTATATTTAAATGATGCACTGATAGGTTACGGTCAATTAGCATATTTTAAGGAAGAGAAGTTTGTAGAAGTTGATTATTTAGTAATTGACAAAAATTATCGTAAGAATAATGCCTTTTATGAGTTCGTAGACAAAATTGGCGATTTGTTATCAGAGGAGAATATCATCTTTGATTATATAATTTGCGAGGTTGGCTGTTATTTTGAAAATAGAGAACCAACGGAGGCATCTAAAACGTTGATCAGATTACTAAAAATGTCGCATTTTGGAGTCATAAAGTGTTCCTACTATGTTCCAAGACTCGGAAAAAGTAACCATGAAAGTGAAATGAGAGCAATTCTTATGATTTATAGTAACGATGACATTAAGCAAATCAAAAAGGAAACCTATTTAATGGTCATAAACACCCTTTTTTATAAATACTATCAAAGATGGTATGCAGATTTCTTTACAGAAGCAGAAAGGACAGAATATAAAATTGACTTAGATGGTTTGTCGGAGGCGATTCAGAAAGAACTAAGTAATAAGAAGGTTATCGATATTAACGGCTATCATAATTTGCTTCCTCTTAATCCTACAGATTTTGGAGAAATAAAAGCCAAGAAAGGCATAAAAATAATAACCTTTATTACATTGTTTGTATGCGCGATTATTCTCTTTGGAGGGGCTGCCATTTATATAAAAGAAAGATGGGATTTAGAGTTTGAAAACCAATCGGCCATTTTATTGTTGTCTGTCTTAGCAGCGTCTATTATTACGACAATTATCTTTAATAACAAATCGAACCTACCTTCTAAATTAGTCGAAAAATTAATTGATAAAATTTAGAGTTACTCCAGATTTTCAAATCCCAAATCACTAACGCAAGTCATGCAAACATCTCTATAATCACAGAGAATTTCCTCGCCAGGTAAGATGTTTTTAGATGCAATACATGAAATAAGTTCTCCTCGAGAATTAATATTGTTTATCGTATTCGGTTTATCAGAATGATTTGAAAAGCGGGCATTATCAATACATAAATACCAATTACCAGTCGTTTCAAGAAAACCATAGGTCTTAATAAAATCTCGTTGCATTTTATCAAATGTTTCCATCTGCACCTGTGTGCTTAACTTATCGAAATTTTCATTTCTCACCCAATACTGTTCGCCTTTTAGAATTAATTCCTTTGCAAAAAGACCGATACCTTTTTCGCCAGATTCAGTTAAATATGTTTCTACAACGAGCATCTATCATTATTTATGGAATAGAAAAATTGTATTTGATGATAACTTTCTGAGATAAGGTATCTTGGAAGCAAATGAGTCTAAAACAGAAAACTTAGCGGCAAAATTTTCATTTTTGAATAGCCTATATATTAGTGGTGATAATAAATGGAAACGTTTGTGGTCAACTATTTTATAGCCATTTAATTCCGCAACTTCCCGAATGTAGGATTCAGCAAAAAACCAAATTGTTTCTTCTGTACCGTTGTAGAATGTATTTACAATCGTTGCCTTTTTATTAAAAGATGACTTTCCTAATAACTCAAAAGAGCAACTGTTTTCGAACTCGACAACTAAATAGCCTCCTTTCTGAACTTTATTGAATTCTCTGAATACAAGTAAAGGATCACAATAATTTATGACACTTCCAACACAAATTATCAAATCGAAATAGCCTAAAGATTTAGGAAGGTTTTGAATATCACCTTTAATAGCATTTTTTAGATGAGAAATTTTACGCTCCGCTATGTCTATATGAGTAATGTTATCCTCTTTTAGCCCATAACTATAACCCGCCGACCCGGCATTCAATATTTTGAAGTTCTCATGGTTACTAATAATGTTAAACGAACTTTCTAAAAAGCTATTTATTTTCCTTTTCACTATTGAGTGCCATTTGTCTTTTTCGTCCCAAATGACACTTATCTCATTGTATTTTTTTGCGACGTTCTCAGAATTGAGTTTATCCATTGATAATCTTTAGTTATCATTCATTCAGGACGACTAAATAAATCAGTAGAAAAGTCTTTTCGAGGATGTTTAGATCTAAGAATTTGTTTCTGTTTTTCTCTATTTACATGGGTGTAAATCTGTGTTGTCATAATAGAACTATGTCCCAACATCGCCTGTATATATTTTATATCGACGTCTTTCTCAAGCAAAAGAGTTGCAAATGAATGGCGAAAAACGTGAGGCGTTACGTGAGTTTTAATTTGGGCTGCGATAGAAAACTTCGCAACGATATTTCTGATAGATTGATCAGAAAGTTTTTTATTAAAGCGATTTATAAGAAAATACCCATCTGCCGCATTTATCTTGTCAGACGATAGTCGCCTGTACTTTTTCAGCAATGCAATCGTTTCCTTATTGCAAATCTGAATTATGCGCTCTTTATCTCCCTTACCTTTTATTATTACTTGGCCTGACTGCAAATCAATTTGAGCGTCCTTTAAATTCGATATTTCAGATACTCGCCCCCCGGTAGCAAATAAAAGTTCGATGACAGCGATGTTTCTTATTTCCGAAAAATAAGAGTACGTATCGGCGACACCAATATGCACAATTGAGGTATAAGCCAACTTGAAAATCGCGAGAACTTCCTTTATGTTTAAAACCTTAGGTAGCTGCTTAGATTCTTTAATTTTTATTCTCATTTTTCTGATTGGATTAACCTCTATCACTCCATCAAATTCTAAGTAGTTCAGCATAGCCTTTATCGTGGCAATTTTTCTTTTTATAGACTTTGGTTTAAGTGGCGATATTGATTCCAGATACATCTTTAACTCCAACTTTGTTACTGCCGAAATCTCTAAAGGGGAATTACAGTTTTGTAAGAATTCATTGAATTGCTTTAAATCTGTTTGATACGCTTTTATCGTTTTACTACTCAAGTTCTTTTCATACTTACAATGGCTTATAAAATTTTGTATTGCAGCTTGTAGTGTGGACATGATATTTTATTTATTAGTTTAATGAATTGTGAAAGTTAACTATTGCTGGAATTCCGCAAATAACGAATACCAGACTTTATGGTTTCATCCGAATCTGATACACTTGCGATATAATAATCGCAATGACAAATACTAAAAATTCTATTGCCGGCAGCGTGTATCCTTTTCTGGATGCACGTACACCTATGGCGAACAGTGACCTCTTGCCTGTAAAGCTCTCAGTAAACCTTAAAGGTGCTCAATTTCGCATTGGTCTAAAACTCTACTCCTCTCCTGCCCTATTTGAAAAAGCAATGTCTTCTAAGGGAACCATCCCTAAAGAAGCGAAAGCATTAAAGGACAAGATCGATGAGTATCACAACAAAGGAAAGGAGATACTGAAGCAATTTCCAAAAGCAAATCAGAGGATGTTCACAAATTTATTCAAGTCTGAAACAGCTTTAAAGATCAGTGGAAAGACAGACCTCGGCGTTCTCTTTCAAAGTAAAATTGATGAGCTAACCGATGAGGATAGAGCTGGCAGCAAGAGCTTTTATGAACAAGCATTGATTACGTTTAAGAAATTCAAATCGACTTTTTATCTCGAAGATATAACTGTTGAATGGCTCAAGGCATTCCGTGCATGGTATACTAATCAAGGTAATTCAAAAGCTACAGCACAAATACATTTCAGGTGTTTACGTCACATCTACAACAGAGCTATAAAAGATGGATATATTTCACAAGGCCTCTACCCTTTCAAGGAATTCACGATCGGCTCTTCGTCCAGGTCTAAAGATGTGCTTTATCCCGAACAGGTTAAACTTTTATTAGATTACGAACCGAAAACGAATGGTCAGGCGAGATCGAAGGACTACTTTCTATTTCTATACCTCTGCAATGGCATGAACATCAAAGATGCCCTCAGCCTAAAGGGCTCAGACATCAAAGGGGATATGATAACTTTCGTCCGGGCAAAGACATCTGAGACAACTTCAGAGACAAAGGAAATCAATGTATACCTACACCCAGAGATAAAACGCATCATCAAGACCTGGGGTGAGTTGAAGACCAAGGATTACATATTCCCATGCTTTAGATGTACCAAATCTGACATCGAAAGGAAAAAGGCTAAAGATATACTTGCAAGGAATCTAAACAGAGATTTGAGGCCGATAGGTGTTGCAATTGGATTACCAATGAACCTCACCTTAAACCTTGCGCGGCACAGTTTCGCCACAAGGTTAAAAATCGATGGTACACCGACCTCCTTTATAAGCGATGCACTTGGTCATAGCAGCAGTGCTGTAACTGCCCACTATATGAAGACTTTGCCAGACGCACAGTACAAGAAGATTTCGGAGTCGTTGCTAAAATTTTAAGTAGAACTTCTGAAGGTTATATCGGTAGCTGATTATGAGAAGGCTGCGCAGTCTAAATTCTTCACAAAAGTATAAAGTTTTCTTTGCTTGTCTGTCAAGACATGGAGCTTATCATTACTGTAAAATGTACCCCTGTATCCTGCTATAATGGTCTTGATTCTTAGCGCGCAGGCAGCAACAACATTGCGAGTTACAGTGCGAGTTATATCAGGTCCCACTTTTTCTTTTTGATAATTCATTATACTTGGTTTTTAAAAATCGAGAACTTTTGGTAAACCGAGCTCTCACATGTTCATCGACATCAAAATTTAATGACTTCTTTTCTTCCATTGCTTCAATCATATCCCGGTTGATAGTCAGAATATACTGAAAATCCTCGCCGCGATTTTGTTCTTGTTGCGCTATATAGTTTAGACTTTTTTCAAGCGAATCGTCATCTACATTAAATATATTATCATGAACTAAAAACTGCGGGTGATGTTTGCGGGTATACTCGTTAAACAATAACGCCATATCATAAATAAAAACCTTGATGCGTTCGGTACTCCAGCTATGGTCATCATCGGTACGTAAGTCAAAAACAATAAATTCTTTCGCTTGGTTGCTACTCTTTGTTGATATTTCAAAATGAGATTGTTTATTGCCAAATATTTTATCGTGTATATCCAGTATAGTTTGTTCAAAACTGTCTATAATAGTTTTATGATCGGTAATCTGTTGGTCAAACTCAGATATTTTAATATTTTTTTTATTGTTGATTGCTTTCTTGTCTTTTTCTGCTTGATTATACTGACTAATTAATGTTCTTAACGTACTAAGCTCTTGATTTTTTTCATTAAAAATCCGTATCGCTGTTTTTAGATTCCCGAGCAGTTCTCCATTATCTAATATCGAAATTTTCTGTGAATACTGTTCATCAAGTTTTCTGGCTCGCTCATTTAAGTCTTGCAATTCTGCTTTTAATTTTACTAAACTGTTGTTGACTATTGTGTTACGAAAATTATCTATCTTATCTTTAAAGTTAATCACTTCAGAAAGGGATTTCTTTATCATATCTCCAAGCCCAGACTTAAACTGATTAAATAGAATGGCCATTTCCGTTTCGCTAATGCTTTCAGGCTGAGGTAAAATATCGATCTGCCTTATTTTGTATTTAATGGCTTTTTGCTGTTCACGTATCTCGTTCAGCTTCGTGTCAAGTTCTACGAGTTCGTTTTGGACAATGTCGAACGAGTCATTATTTCTAAGTTGTTCAATGGACGAATTAATTCTTCTCACTTCGCTTTCAAGTTCATTAAGCTTTGCTTTTGCATCGCTTACCTTAATTTGGTTTTGGTTTGTCAGTAGTTTAGTAGTTTCACTTAGATATTTCGTTTTTTTATGAAGCTCATCAATAAGCTTAACGACATCGTAATAAAGTTCTAACCCAAAACCGAGAAAAAATAAATGTGGTTTGAAATCTCGGGGAATGTTTTTATCTGTATCAAAGCACTTAATTATGTCCTTAAACTCTGAACGCTCATCACGAATGATTGGTGCAAGCAAATTCCTGAAACTTATACGCTCTGTATATACTGGGAACTTTTCGTAGTATAAGTTGCTTAAATAATCGGAGGCAGCGTCTATATTGTCGAAATCAATGACGTGATCGCCCTTAGTTATTACAATATTATCCGGGTTTTTAATTGACCGAGAGATAACAATTGCATTGCCATTAATTGTAAGACTTAATGAAATTATAGAGTCCTGATCAAGGGAGGTATCAGGAATTAGTGTTACCCTACTATCAGAGGGTTTCTTAAGTAGACAATAGTTTAAAAATTCAATGCATATTGATTTGCCAACGCCATTAGTCTTATTACTTCCCTCAGACTTCTCTCCGACAATAAGATTTAGACCCGATTCAAATGTTATTGAATCGAAAATCTCAGGAATACTATATAGCTTTAGTAGTCTAATCATTTAATATATACACGTAAGGTTCGCTAAACTCTAAAATACCAGTGCCATACAATAAAGCTAACCCAAAAAATAATTGGCGATAGTGTTTTATGTTCTGCTTTTTTAAAGCCGCAGATAATTCGAATATTGTTAAGCGCTTTCCCTTATGCTTCGTAAATTCTTTAAGAATTAATGAAGCAACATACACCGCCGATGTCTTAATATTTTCGTTATTATTAATTATCATATAGAATTAGGGAAAACGTTACATTTTATCATTTCTTCCAGCAAATAGAAGCGTATAGCTTGTTTATCAAACTTTTTAAACCCATTAGTCGATAACTTATTGTAAAAAAAATCAACCATTTCACCTAAGGCCATTTTTGGGTTATTATTATTCTTATTTAAAATGGCATCACTTTCATCTTTTAGATAACTGGAAATTAATATTGCCATCACCCCATCAATTTTCTCACTTGCTTTTGCAAATGCCGTATTATAGACAGTAAATAATGAACCGTACTGACCAGTTATATATGTAGCGTGACTGGCAAATCTATTATAAATCTTGTGTTCAGGGTCCACATTATCCTTTTTATCAGAAAGCACCCTGTTCTTTTCTTGGCTTAAAAAATCGATTAAAGACATTATTGTTTCAACCTCCGTAGATTCAGTTACAGACCTTGGTAAAAGAATTTCATTGTCGAGAAAATCCGCAATCTCTGATATTTGGTCAGTTTCAAAGTTGTCAATCTTCGACAGGATGCGTTTAATATCTAATACATCTTCTCTATGGTTGAAGTTGTGGCCAAAACTTGTTGTATAATCCTTAGCATCTTTACCTATTAACACCAACTGTAGCTTGTATTCTCTATGTTCGTCCTTTTTATAAAAGCCATTTAATGCCTCGCTTATCTTGATGTTGTCGTTTTGTGCCGTGATTTGTAATGCTTGTTTATTTTCAGGATCAATTAAATCAACGTGTGCTGCATTTTGTGAATCAAAATTGGTGTTTTTGAATTGGAAACCAAGCTTGTTGAAAAAATCGCGATAAAAATTTTCCGCGTGAATGTTTACATCTGTTAAATTCAAACTGTTTGAATTGATGACTCTCATTTGCAGATAGCTGAGTCGCTGCTGTACAATGTCAGATTTTACCTTGCGTTTATCCATATTTATTAGACAAGTTCGCTTAGAACCCAATGTGAAGGTACACATCAAAATTTAGACTTTCTTAGGCTTCTCTTTACACGCATTTATAAACAATTCGCCTAACTCAGTAAGAATATTTTCTGTATCAGAGTCAACATCAAAATCTAAATCTACCGAATTGTGACTTCGTTCGTCATCTCCTCTATCCATTGGTATTTCTAATGTTTGTGAATTGACATAAAAGTTTTTTTCTTCCTTCACTATACCCAAACGTATAACATTAGCCAGTTCGAATTCTTTGAGACTATTTCGCGGTATTTCTGCTGGTTTATTTATCTTATAACGAAAAGAGGATTCTTGACTTTTAAGAGAAGACAGGTTGCTTTCTTCTTGCCTTACTTCCTTTTGCAATTCCCATTTTTCGGTAAAATAATTTGCTCCGGTTTCTTGTAAGGCCTTGATTTTAAAATTAAGATTGGTAATTTTATCATGTATTTCTTTTTCTATTCTCGGTTTCTCATGCCTAAAATTTTCGAGTTCCGTAGTTAACATGGCAACACGAGCTTGTTTTTCATCATATACTTTTTCCAAGACCAAAAATTCATTCCTGGAGAGCTGGCTTAATATATATGGAAAAACATGGTTTTCAATGTTTTGTTCTGAATCAACCATATTGGCTAAGAGAATGGCCCATTTATCGTGTAAAATTTCATCTTCTTCGATTCCAGAATAATCTAAAAGAGGACACAGCAACTTAAGAGATATTGTTTTGGGTGAAATATTATGTTTTTCACAATGCGCCTTGGCCTTATTCAGCATTCTAACCTGGCTTTTAAATTTCCACATTGTTACTTGTTCCTTCAATAATAAGCCTGTCTCCTCTACAGCAGGCATTATTAATTTATCGAGAAAGGACTTTGCTGTATCAATCCCTTTTTCAAGGACAGTTGATGTAATATCAATTTTTGTGCTTTCCATTATTAAAGGTTTTACTAAAACTTCGAAGTACAATGTATACATTATTTTACAACTGTAACCACTAATGTTTATAGAGTACCTGATTTCAAATTAGGTGCCTAAAGTAAGTGTCCAATGAAATGAAAAGCAATGCAGACAACGCTCTCAGAACTGTAATTGTGGATGAGTAAATACTACTCGCAATGAACTTTGCAGTAAAGGTAGAACAATATCAATACCTTGCCTATAAACAAATATGAAGAGTTCCTTCGGCAAACAATTTCAACTACTTGCATGGAACGCAGCGATAGCGAATGTTTACAGATACGTCATTGCTTATCTATAATTACCAAATCCAAAGTATACTTCAACTTCTTCCAAAAATCTTTGATTAATTCTGGTAAAATTTCATTGAGTTTTACTTCGTCATGGAAAAATCTGTTCCTATTTCTGAAACTCTTTATGTTTCCCTCCTCCATGTCAGGTAACAGGATAAACTTTTCAACTACCCTTTCTTCCTTGATAACAATATATACCCTTGGATGGTTCTCAAAAGAAGCATTATGCACCAATTCATTTCTTAGATTGACGATAGTCTTGATTGTAGGATTGCTTGGAACAAGTAAAGTATCTGGCACGTTGTACAGGGATGTTTGATTTGCTCCCCCGAAAAGAATCTTAGATGATTTCAGCTTAGGATATTTCTTAAAATCCGTCACAATGTGTTCTATCTCATAAATGGTTTTTGAGATAAAATCCAATTGGCTATACAGATTGATAAATAACGAGTTAATGATTGAGTAAATGTTTGTAGTAACTATACCCGAAGCCATTATCACAGTTTCTGGTTGCTGGATTATCTCTGAGAGAAGAAAAGAATTCCTATTAAGTGTTTCGTAAAATTTCCCTAACAGATATTTAGTTTCAGAAACTGAGTTTTGTAAAGTGGAAATTAAGTTCTTGCAGTCATGATAGTACATCAACCGATTAAATGTTTCATTGGTTTCAAGTTTCAACACCAATGTAGCGAAGTCATCTTTAGAAATATTTGCTTCAGGGTCAAGCCCAGCCGAGGTTATTAAAGCATTGAGATACGGCATAAGCTTATAATACTCTTGAACGCTACCAAATATCTTATCAGCAAACGCATGATGCAAACGCACACACAAACCATCAATATCATACGTTAAGTCGCCGTCTTTTAAGGAGAAATCATGACCATTGAAAACAACAAAATAATTTTCTTCAACCGGTGCGGCAGACGGAATGCCATTGAGATTATAGTACATTTTCTAAATTTTTCTCCTTTCGGTTGCTTAATATTATCGACTTAAGCTCGCCTATTGAATAATATTTATTGAGAGCGTTTTTCCGATGTAGCATTCTATGGCAGTTTGAACATACCATTGCTAAGTCATTCAACCTGGTAATTCTTTCACCTCCCTCAGCAATTGGCTGCTTATGATGGCACTCAATGAAGCCATGTCCATGAAATCCATAAGTATCAGTAAATACGAAATCACAACATTCACATTTTATTAAACCGCCACCATTTTTTAGCGCTTCCAACTTCGCTTTTTCAATCAGCTTAGGGTTCCGCTCCCGGATAAGATGACGTTTGATGACTTCAATTTCTCTACCTTCTAATGCAGACAAGTCTTCAAAACTAACAACTTGCGAAGCAGATTTAGCAGCAGTAATATAATCGGCATAACCCGTAGTAAAATGGTTGATAAATAGACGCCAAATATGCTTTTGTATATCTGGGATAGAAAGAGTATCACTTAGTAATTCGACATTACACAGCTTCCCTCTCTGCGGCTTGTAAAAACTAAGAACGTCAGGGGTAGTAGATATTGCTATTCGAGGATTGGCTCTGGCGATAACAGCAACTCTTCGCTCGTAAGGGAAATTTGGATTAGCTGAATTATAAAAGATATTATCGTCCAACGGCGTTATCAAGTGTGTTAAATACGTCTTCTTATCGACTCCAGTCATCTTATCAACTCTCTGAAAAAGTAGAACGATTTCTCCCTGTTTCAAATTTTCGGAGCCTTTTTTTTGACTCTCGGAAAAATTTAGTTGAAATTCATGTTCCATGCCGGGGTCAAAGTATGCCCAATTGGTTCCATCCTCTCTTTTGACGTTTTTGACCCACTTAATATCATTGTGATTATACATCGCATAAAATCTTTCTATAAATATACAACGAAGCAGCTATATTCAATTCAAGTAGCCACCTGATTCATAATCAGATGTAGAACCCAATGATAGTGTTGGGCGGAAAGCAAAGTAGACAAGGCTTTGAGGCTATTGATAAGTGGGGTCAATATTGACCCCCACACTGAAGCGTGTAGTTGGCGTCAAGTTTTTCACCTACATACTGTATAATATTCTCCCTGTATTTTTTAGGAATGGTCTTGATTCTAAGCGCATAGGCAGCAACAACATTGCGAGGTTCTGTGGCGCCATTCTGTTATGTTTCTGGCTTACCTCTAAATCGCTTTATGAATTCTGCCGAATCGAAAGTTGACAACCGCGCATATTCAAATCCACATTTACAACTCAATATTGGAACATCAGTGTGCCGATACTTTAAAGGAATATGCCCTAAACTATTTCCCTTTAACGCGGTTAATATTCGGTCGAAACTAACTTCTGCAACAATTTTTTTCTCCCCTTCTGACCAAAATAATGTAGCTGGTTTATCAATCACAACAATTCTAAGAAACTTACTCAACTTAATATTTTTCTCTGGGTTCCTGAAAGTTATCATCAATCGCGCATCCAACATTTTATTAGTAAGATAATCTTTATCAAATTCCTCAAAGTCTGAGTAATATCTATCAGATAAGACATCATCATTTTTCCAAAACCACGGATTGTTTTTACAAATCAACAGTTTGGGACATGAAGGAGAAAGTAATAAATCAAGCTTTAGAACAAATAAAATAGGTCCATATGAGTTAGCTTTTTTATATTTTTGATGTACATCAATCCCATCAACAAATACATCGTCCCATACGTTGAATTTTTTATCCTCCGCGTCAGATCTTTGCGCCGTTTGCAGCAAGCTATTTTACTCTATATATCCTCGAGAGAGCAAGGCGTTCTCGTTGATGAATGTGAGCGATGTCAAAACTGTGTTTGCATGGTATAAAAAATTGACTCCTTTTTTTTTCAAAATAGCGTGAAGACCTTTAGGGCTAAGGAAAAACTCTTCCATGAATGTATAAGATATTTAAAATATAATTCTAACTGATTCCTTATTGAATAACACAATAATATTACAGCAAAGGAAACAATATTATTTTTTTGTAAAAATATTCAAAAATGGAAGAATTAAATGTTCGGGATTTTATAGCTAATAATTTTCCCATGCTATTTGGAAGAAGAGGATAATAGTAAGAAAGGTGGAACAGGCGATTTGTTCGTTATCCAAAAGATAGATGCCATTAAAAAGGCGAACCCATGAGAAAAAGAAGCCATAACCTAAATGATATAATACATCTATATGCAACCGATTTGCTGGGCATCTGATCAATGATCAGGGGCTCTGTGCAGCAATCATGAAGAGCGAAATGCAAGGCCGGCAAGGCTTCAGGACTGTTAGTAGTGGGTCAATATTGACCCCCGCACTGTAACTCGCAACTTCTACGACTTAAATTATTATTATTATGGTCTTTCTAACGCAAGGAATTTAAAAACATCCCGGGCTATGATCTTACAGTTCTTGACA
>Ga0105239_10003748_pt1 | contig 18505 bp, 14 predicted proteins | sample KBSC44metaG_FD_92761 | JGI IMG/M metagenome (GOLD analysis project Ga0105239, IMG submission 92761) | Corn rhizosphere microbial communities from Kellogg Biological Station, Michigan, USA - KBS C4-4 metaG | ecosystem: Host-associated > Plants > Roots > Rhizosphere > Soil | place: Michigan, USA...
AAAATAACTGAATATGAAAGCGATATACCTAGTAGCAGGTTTATTAATGGTTCATGTAGTGCAGGCCCAGCAGCAACAGGGCCGTGTTGTGTATGAACTTACGCGGCAATTAAAGATGGACTTTGCCGGTCCCGATGGTATGGAACAACATGCACCACGCAGTTTTGTAATAAAAATTGAAGTATTATTTGGCAACAATCAAATGTTGCGCCGGCAGCTGGAAGATGATAATGCGGGTAGTGGTTTTCCCGAGGAGGAAGGTGGCATGCACTTTCGCGCTATGGGTATGGGTGATGATGGCGTGAGCTGGTGCAATTTTACTGAAGGTCGAAAAGTTGAGCAGCGTGAATTTGCTACTAAACAGTATCTGGTAACGGATAGTGTTCAAAGGCAGGATTGGAAATTAACCGGCGAAAGCAAAGACATACTGGGTTATGCCTGTCAGCAGGCTTTAACCACGCGGGTTGGCAAACGCAGAATGATGAGTATGGAAAACGGTAATATGACCAGTAAGGAAATGGCAGATACAAGTCAGGTAATAGTGTGGTTTACGCCAGCTATTCCTGTTCCCGCCGGTCCGGACTTTCAGGCTCAGTTACCGGGATTGATCCTGGAAATAGACGTTAATGGAACGCCTACCTACAAAGCGATTGAGGTGTCGCCAAAAGTGAATGTAGCCAGTATTAAAGAGCCGAAGGGCGGTAAAAAGATAACAGAGGCAGACTTTGCAAAAGAGCGTGATAAAATGATTCAGGAGATGCAACGGAATGAGGTTGGCAGGCGTCCACGCGGTGGGTAGTGTTACCTTTGTGTTATTACTAATTTCATTGATTATCAAGGCAAAGGTGTGCGTAAGTACCAGGTAGATGTTTCGCTTATGCCGGTGGGAGTGAAAACCATTGCCACAATCATGTAAACCGGGTGATGTACGTCATGTTTTGGATACGCGAATCAGACTATTTTCACCATGGTTTTTCATAGGATATTGGATTAATACCGGGCTGGATTTCTATCCGGCCTTTTTTATTGTTAGGGGTGTTTGTGAACGAATACGGGTATTAGTCTTATAGCTTTTTAGCATCCCACTAGCAGTTACTTATCTGTAATCAATAAATGAGTAAACGTGCATTACAAGTGACGATGATCATATGTTTTACAATTTTTTGATGGTAAATTAATAGTGGTTTTTCATAGGATATTGGATTAATACGGGGCTGGATGTCTATCCGGGCCCTTTTTTTTTGCTAAGAGGGTATAAGAGATGAAAGAGAAAAAGAGGGGTTAGAATACAGCTGTCTGATTATTCTCAGAATTTATACCTTCAACAGTTCGGAAAAAACAAGCTCTTTTTCTTCTGTTCCTTCTATACTAACCTGTGGAATTATTATCAGCATTTCATCAAACGTCAGTATCCATGCATGTTCCCCGGGTTTAAAGCCTGCGCGTTGCAGCCAGTTACCTTGCAATAAAATTTCAGGAACTATAGTAGTAGGCATAATATCATGCTCGCGATAGCGGCGATGCATTTTAAGATTTCGAATCTGCTTATTTAATAAAAAGCCGTTTTCGCTGATGATGTTTAATGATTCACGAACAGCGCCGCCTTTGGCCATTACTGCCCGTATGTGATCGGCAGCAGCTTGTACGTCTTCTTCCATAATAGGAGCATCGGTAATGATATATTCTTCTGACAGCATAGCAAATTACTTTATGAATGATGATTGATTGTTTTACACTTCGGCAAGGAGTTTATTGGTGGGATGTAATGCTCGGAACCTGGCGCCTTCATCGACCCATTGTAATAGGGCTGTTATATGAGGTAAAAGTTCATTGAGATAAACCGGATAACCGCCGGGTAGTTCGTACTGCATAAAATCTATAACAAGGCGGCTGAGGCCGTTGCTTAGCTGAATGAGATTGTGATCGTAAATGAAGTCGATTGTGTTTTCAAAAAATTTATGCTCTGCGTTTATATGCGCCTCTGATGCGGTGCCGTGTTTTGCTTCTGTTTGTAATAGTTCTTCTGCTTCATCTAGCCAGTATAATAATTGTTTTACGTCGGCATTAAAGTCGCTAATGATGATAGGTTGGTAATTATTAACCCGGTATTCGAGTAAGGACAGAATAAGTCTAAACAGACTTTTGGCGAGTTTACCGGGTGGGTGGTTTTTGATGAAGGTTAGGGTGGATTCTTCGAAAGGATTGAGGGGAGATGGTTGTGGTGGTTCTCTTTCTACGATGGAATTGCTTAAAGTTGAAGTACGTGAATTTTTACGTAGCTTCTTTTGTGAAGTTTTCGCCATAACTAATAAAGCTCTTAGGTGATAAAATAGTGTTTATGAATTAGCGGAGCTAATTAGAGCTTTCTTAAAACCAACGGGGAGTGTTTGAAGAATGTTCAATGCAAAGGAATGGGGTTTGGTTTGACTACGCGATTCGGGTTATGCATATTTTATTCACCGAGTGGAATATTTTACTTTAATTTTTTTACCTTCAGAAAAAATAAATTTGTTAACTAACACTAACGGTATGATCAGTAAAGTACATCATGGTGAAGGAATAAAATGTTATCGAGAATTAAAAGATATGAAACAGGAAACACTTGCTGAGAAAATGGGCGACGACTGGACACAGAAAAAAATTTCACTATTGGAAGGCAAAGAAACCATAGAACCAGAAATTCTGCAACAGGTAGCAAAAGCATTGGAAATACCGGTTGAAGCAATAGCTCACTTTACAAGAGAAGCAGTAATTAATATTATCCAAAACACATTTCATGATACAAAGGGCCTGATTAATTACAACCCTACCTTTAATTTCAATCCTATCGATAAATGGGTAGAAGCAATGGAAGAAAATAAGAAGTTGTATGAGCGGTTGTTGCAGGCGGAGAAGGAGAAGGTGGAGATATTGCAAACAATGTTAAATAAGAAATAATGGCATTTTATGACCTTGGAGGAATATAACTTCTTTTTTAAGATATCAGAAGAAATTGAAAAAGAATTTTGGGAAAAGGCAATTTTTATTTTTGACACATCTTCGATATTGGAAATATACTATTACTCGGAACAGTCAAGAGAACAAATCTTTAATAATTTATTGCCAACAATAAAAGATCGTCTTTGGATAACCAGTCATACTAATTATGAATATTTAAAAAATAGAGAGTCTATTATAAAAAAGACTTTCTCAGAGGCGTACTCCAAATTAAAAAAAGAGGAATTAACTGAAACTGAAAAATTAATAACCTCCTTAAAAAATAACTTAACTGGCATAAGCCAAAAAACAAAAAATGAAGAAATTCACCCATTCATAAACAAAACCATTTTCAATCCAATTTTTAAATCTATCGACTCCTTAAAAAAAGAGTTTGAAGTTTTTCAAATGAAATTTAATGAGGAAGTTGAAAAGCGAGAAAAAGAATTAAAAAAATTAGAGCATCTTGATGATGTTTATCTAGCAGTTTTTAAACATTTTAAAATAACAGATGATTATGATTTTAGGAAAATTGAAAATATAATAAATGGCTCGAGCATAAGATTTGAAAATAAAATTCCACCTGGATTTAAAGATGCTCAGGGGAAAAATGAAAAAGTAGGAATTCAGAAATTCGGAGATTTAATAATCTGGAATCAAATAATTGAATTAGCGATAAAATTGAGCAGTCCAATTTTATTTGTCACGAATGACGTAAAGGAAGATTGGTGGGACATTGAAAAATCAAGCAAAGAAAAACCTAGACCGAAAGAAGATTTAATTTTAGAGTTTAAATTAAAAACTGGAAAGCAGTTTTGGTCATATAGCTTTAGTCAATTTTTGTATAAAGCTAAAGAGATATTAAAAATAGATATTACAACTAAAACCCTCGAAGAAGTTGATAGAGTTAGCTTAGACATTTCTGAAGAGAAATTAAAGGATTCAGCAGCATTTCTTTATTGGAAAGATCCAACAAGTGGCTTTTATCTTTTTTCGTTAGATTGTTCAGGGGGGACACTGCTTTATTCAGATTTATTCTTGACAGGATCGTCATGCCTAAAGGCTATTGCAGCAGTTAAAAAATATTCGAAATTTGATACCAGGTATGAAAGAAAGGCAGGCGACCACGGATATTATTTTAAAATTAACATCCCAAAAGAAATTTTTTCAAAAGAGGTATTACTAGTAAGCCCAATGTATTCAACGCCTGAAGACAGAGATATTGCAATTGAAAATTGCAAAAGTTTTGCTATAACAGCACGTGTTAATCAAATTGATCTTGGGACAGTTATAATCTAATTATTTCAGTTTCGCTTGTATAATTTTCTCGCCCACCTCCCTAAGTGACAATTTGCATTTTCCTTCCGTTTTTCGCCCCGAATGGCCAGTTGTACAAAACCGATAGCACCTTTTGGTAGCCCAACAGCATCATAATCATCCTACTTACCCCGATACAAAATTTTTCCCATTCCTCCACCGGTATTTTCCCCGTCAACTTCCGGGAAAAATAACGTCGATTTCTGGGGTTTTTAGCGCCACTTTCCTTTTGTCAACATTTATGGTTAATTGTTTTCGTGGAATAAGGCGGCGTTGTTTAACGCTCAAAACGCAAACACGCCGGTTTCAATTCATCCGTACCCTACTTATTTAAACAACATTACAATTAACCTAAAGCCCCTCTTTATGACTAACGACATTATCCTCGGCTTCTTAAGCGGCTCGCTTGCCACTGAAATTGTTCGCGAAATATTTCGCTTTCTCACCCGTGGCTATGAATTCAAAAAAGAAGTACAAAAGCTTACCTACGAAAAAAAATTGCAAATCGCTGAAACTGTCATCGCGTATCACATGACCTTCTACGAGGGGTTGTGTCAGCTTAAAAGATCCTATCTAGTATACTTAAATGCTGTGGATAGCATCACTTTCAATACTGATAATATCCAGCATATTATTAATAGCAATAGAAAATTGCTGTCTAAACTGGCCCAAAATAAACGTCTGGGTATCAACGCCTTTTACCTATACTTCGACATTAAAGAAAATGACTTCGAATTTACAGATGCCGATGCTATCGCCCTCATTCAAACTCTAATCAAAATCGAAAAATCAGAAGAACAAATCAATATGTGGGTTGATTTGAGCGAGCGGGAAGGTAATACTGAAGCACAAACAGATGAATACTTATTAAATGCATTTATGCTAATGCAGGACTTTGCTACCGATTTAAAATACTTCGTTACCCTAATAGATAAACACCTCGATTCAATAGAGGCAACTGTTACGGATATTAAGGAGCAGATGAAAAAATATTGATATTATATCCGCCATTCACTGTTGTATGCTTCCCCTATCACTCACGAAATCTAAAATTTTCCAACTATAATATCTTAATCTGTATGAGGAAAAGATCACTCAATCACAATGCTGATCGCATCATTAGTTACAAAAAACACATCATCCTTCAAAATCGGGCACTTACTCGTTTGAATTGCCTCCGCGCCTATGCCGTTGCCAGCAACAAAGTATTTGTAGACGGCAATGAAACACCTGTAGAAAGCAACAGAACACCTGTAGAAGGCGATGGTGCCCTTGTAGTGAGCAACGGAAGCTCTGTACAAGGCAACGAACCTCTTGTAGAAAGCGACGAAAGACTTGTAGGCGGCAACGGAACTTCTGTAGAAAGCAACAAAACAGTTGTAGATGGCAACGATGCTACTGTAGAAAGCAACGGAAGCGTTGTAAAAAGCAACGACGTATTTGTAGAAGGCAACAAAACTGTTGTAGTAGGCGAAAAAAGTGTCGTCGATGGCAACCACTGTCCGGTAGAAATAAATTGTTCTATTGCTAAAGGCAACAATGCCACCGTTCCTGTAAACCAACTTTCCAATGCCCTCCCGTATACAGATGTCGACGGCAACAACAATCCTGCTGATGTCGCCGGTACATCCCACACTTTTAACACAAACGATGTTTTTATATTCAATCATTATTTTTTAACCAAAAACAGTTATCGTATGGCAACAGACTATGTTCCCCGCAACGATTCGCAATTAGCGGTTTGGCTTAGCAACCTGGCAACAAAAATTGGCGTGCACGGGCAAATGCTGGGCTTAACCACCGATGAAGTAAGTGCAGCTATGAAAAGCTGTTCCGATACTTCAACCCAAATCACCGCAATTGAACAAAAGAAAACAGAGGTTCAACATCAGGTGGCAATCAAGGATGAAGTTAAGAAGGCCTCATTGCTGATCATTCGTGGTTTTGCAACCCGAATGAAGGCACATCCGGCTTACACCGAAGCCTTAGGTTACGACATGGGAATTATCGCTCCTAACGGTTCGGCTAAAGTTACCATCGACAAATCCACCTTAAAGGCCGAATCACTACCCGGCAAGGTTCGTATTTCATTTACTAAAAAAGGCTTTGCAGGCGTAAACATTTATTCGCGCCTTGAAGGAGCCTCCAAATGGACCCTGCTTGGCCGCGACAACAATTCACCGTACGATGATGCTCGTCCGCTCACTAATGCCGGGCAACCTGAAAAACGTGAGTACATGGCAATGGGTGTTGTAGGTGATGAAGAAGTAGGTCAGCCTAGTGATATTGTTAGCGTGGTGTTTGGCGGTTAACTTTTAACTTCAACCAGAATTAGGCAACGCTTAGTGTGTCTCAGAATAGAGAATAAGGAGCAAAGAATTTTCTTATGCTCCTTTTCTCTTTTAAGTGGTATGATGTTGAAAAATAATTTTCAATCGGCTTTAGTACTATTAGCACAAAAAGTTGTTTTTATATCAATACCCGTTCTTAAGTAATAGCTGCAATTTGCGATCTTCTACGTTTGTTAATACAATTAACTCCGGGAAAAAAAACATAAAATCCCGAGGTTTTTCCCATCATTTAGATTAATAGTTATTGTTGTTTTGTAACGAAGTGTTGTTTGATGCTTTAGCATTTGACTTCACTCAATGCTCTAAACCCTTCCGTGCATTGTTAACAAGCAAAATCTTTACCCTTGAAATGAAGCACGAAAGGTATGAGGTAGTTGAATCATCAACTGACAAACTCGAATTTACTTTTTTCAGTGAAGGTCCAAAAGGAAAAATTGTTAAAGTGATCCAGTTTTCAAAAATTATGAATATCGACGCTTATAACCTTTCTTTTGGAAACTATAACAAAGATGGTTCTATTGATGATGAAACAACGAATGATAATAAAGACAGAAATAAGATATTAGCTACAGTTGCTGTTGCTATTTCTGAATTCACCGCTCTATATCCCGATAAGTGGGTATTCTTTTGTGGCTCTACACCAGAAAGAACGAGGCTTTATCGCATGGCTTTAACTATCAACATGCAAGAGCTGGAAAAAGACTTTCACATTTACGGGGTTTTTAAAGGAATAAATACCTTTAAAAGGGTTCCATTCATAAAAGGTGTGGATTATTATGGTTTTATGATTAAAAGAAAAAAAGTAAATTTACTATATGAAAAAAAGTAAAAAATTAAAAGGTGCTGAAGCCTTCGGTGTAAAAATAAAAATTAACAAATCACTTGATAAGCTTTCAGGAAAAATACTATTTCCTAAAAAACATAAAATGGCGGAAGAAGTATTTTCTAAATTGAAAATGGATAATTCAAACTGATGAGAAAATGTATTAAATCTATTTATGCATACAGTATTGCCGCCTCATGAGGCGGCACTTTTATTTGTACTCAATAAGCGGTAGATGTTGAAAACTAATTTTCATCTGGCTTTAGTACAATCAATACAAAAAACTGTTTTTATATAAATAAGATATTCTCAAATAACAATTACCATATGAAAAAAGCTAAAAAGGAACAAAAACTCAAAGGCGCTGAAGCCTTCGGCATCAAAATAAAAATTGACAAATCCCTTGATAAACTTTCAGGCAAAATACTATCTCCTGAAAAAGATAGAATAGCTAACGAAATTGCCTCGAAACTTCCAAAAGACTTTATTAAAACCTTGCTTGAGCTTGAAAAAGCTGCGGAAATTCAAGATGATGCTTCGCTCGATTTAAACGATCAGGAAATTGTTTAGGTTAAATCGCCTTTGTGAGAACCTAATCCCTCGACAACACCAACACATTATAAGGCCCCAAATCAATCCCCGCACTGAAATCATGACCGTCTTTCTTACTTTCAAAAGTCTTCGTTTCTAATGCAGGAGTGTCCGTGAACGATGGATCATATCCCTTCCAGTCGCTGTTGAAACGAACTTTCCAGGTGCCCTCTTCAGGCATTCCGATAACATAATCCTTATGCTCTTTATTGGCAAAATTATATATAACTATCACACTGTCTTTGGGACCACCTTCATCCCAACGATGAATGGCTACAACCTTTTCATCGTGGTTCATATGAACAATACGCATGTGTTGACCAGTTAATCCCTTGGTAAGTCCATCCATATTGCGGCGAAGGCGAATGCAATCGCGATATAGTCGGGCAATACCCTTGAACTCAGAAAACTTGCTCCAGTCGAGCGGACGATTAGCATCAAAATAACCATCTTCAACAAACTCCTGCCCCTGAAATATCATGGGGATACCAGCACAGGTTAATGTTAGGGCAGCACCCAGTACCGACCGCTTTTTTGCAAACCAGTTTTGCGGATCATCTGGCACTATCTCCTGCGGCAAACGCTGCTTGCCATTGGCAACATCGTCGTGCGACTCAGTATATATTACACGCTGAAAAGCATCTCCATTAAAACAATGCTCAATTGCGTATTGAATATCCTTTAATTCACGATGCGCATCATCAGGCACTTTCAACACATCACGCACATTGTAAGCAAAAGAAGGGTCCCATTGCGTGCTAAAACCTTCACCGCCATCTTCCTCTTTCTTTGTTATCCATTCGTTGTTCTGAAGATCTTCGGCAATCGTGATCTTCCAGGGAAAACGCTTCTTTATTTCTTCATTAATCCATTTCATAAGCGTCCAGCCATCGGGTAAATCGGCATCAGGTTCATTGCTGCCGTTTACATTGCGTATGTAGGCAATGGCATCGGTACGCAATCCGTCTACATGATATTCTTCCAGCCACATTAATGCATTATCACGAATGTATTGGCGAACTTCGGGCCGGCCATAATCGGGCCGCGTGTGGCCCCAGGGTGTTTGTGCCCGCCAGTCCTGATAAAAATAAATACCGCCGCCATCATCAAGGCTCCAGCCGTCGAACTTCCATAAGTCTAAATCGTCAGGACCATAATGATTGTACACCACATCAAGAATAACTGCAATTCCCAGTTCATGCGCAGCATTTACCAGCTCTTTAAAACCCTTTACACCTCCATAGTCGCTTTCAATAGCAAACGGGTGCGAGGGATTGTAACCCCATGAAATGCCACCGGGAAATTCCGTAGCCGGCATAATTTCAATGGCATTAATACCCAGCGCTTTTAAATAACCCAAGCGTTCACGCACACTTGCGAAAGTGCCAGGCTTGCCATCTTCCTTTACGTTAAAAGTTCCCACATGTAATTCGTAAATAACCAGTTCATTCCAGGCTGGCATTTTAAAATCCTGATCCGTCCATTCAAAATGCGGATCGGTTATGAGAGAATTACCCGCTGAATTGGTTAACTCTTTTGCATAGGGGTCGTTTCGGTACAACTCTCCAGCATCTGTATGCAAAATATATTTATACTGATTGTTAACAGCAGCTTCAGGAATATCAAGCCCCCAGTAACCATTGTCTTCATGCTTCATTTCGTGTTTGTTTTTCGACCAGTTATTAAACTCACCGGTAACAAACACTTTTTGGGCATGCGGGGCCCAAACCCTGAAAAACACGCAATTGTCGTGAACAATAGCTCCCATCCCCTGAATATCGGTGCTGTCGCTTGCAGGCGCAGCTACCATTGCGGTTCTTTTATGCATGTTGGTAGTATTTGTGGATTTTACTACACTCATGCAATTTTGTAGCCATGCCCCTCGCTGCGCTCGGGGCCAGTAGCGGCGGCCGTGACTATTTCCGCAGAATACGAATTCCTTCCATACCTCCACCTCTGCCGAGTCCGTTTTTGTTTAAACTATAGGTGAAGTTCAGCATAAAAAACCGCCGCAGGTTTACAACACGCTTGTCTTCAATATAATTCTGACTGGTACTGCGGCTAACACCCACATTCTGGTTCAGCATATCGTAGGCAGACAGCTTTATTTCTCCCTTATTGAATTTTAAGAACTGTCTGCTGATATAGGCATTCCACAAAGGCACTCTGGCATTAAATCCATTGCCCAGCTGATTGTTGATGGTATAGGTGAACTCAGTATTAAAGAAGAAGCTATGTGGCAACTCCCAGTTTATTTCAGTGCCGTACTGCTGGTTAATATATTCTGTATTTAAATCAGGCTTTAATGAGTACTGCGTTTTATAATAATTGATGCTGCCGGTTAATGTAACGTCGAGCTTGGCGGTGGGGCTCATAACAAGCCGCACTTCAGGGCCCAGGTTTAATGTGTTGATCATATTGGCAGCGCCATTGATAAAACTTTTGTTTTTGGTATAAGTAGCATTCGTACTAAAGTTGATATCACTTTTCCAAAAACGAATGGGCAAACCAACACTTACCGAACCAAACAGGTTATATGTTCCGTTTGTATTTACGGGATGAGTTGTTTTTATACCTATAGAATCAATCACATCGTAATCAACAATTTTGTTATCGGTACGGGTCAGATTAAAAAATGCAAACAGGTTTTTATTTTTAAATGGATTCAGTGAAAAAAAGTTCAGTTGTACACCGTGTGTCAGTTCCTGCTTTAGATCCGGGTTACCAACTTTAATATTCAGCGGATCGCTGATGTCGGGCACCGGTTGTAATTGTGAAAGTGAGGGTTGACTGGTGTTAGTATTATAATTTAATCGCAGAAAGCGGAACTTTGAAAAATTATATTGAACACGTGCATTAGGCAGCAGGTTATAAAAGGTTTTATTTATTGCAGAATCTTTGATGTTAGAAATAATCCTGCCATCCAGTTTTGCCTGTTGCCAGCTTCCACCAACCGATACACTTAATTTTTTCTGTTGCATGCGCCAGCGGATACCAGCATTGTTATATCCGTAGCTACTTTCAAAATCGTTACTGAGCTGATCATTAAATTGATCATATTTATCGGTAAGCGCATTATAGTCGTTGGTCGCTTTTTTTGCCGAGCTTTTGCTATTGCTTTTACCCAAACTAAACTCAAGCAGCGATCTTTTAAAAATAGGCTCGGTATACACAGCCCTGGCGGTATAGCTGTTTAAATCGCTGCTGTTGGTATTTCGCTGATTAATAGATTGGGTTCCCAAAACTGCTCCCGACGGATTACGAAATGTATTTGAAGATTGCAGACTGCCATCTCCATCGCTTGCATTCGATTTGTTCTGCAGATCGAATGAAAAAGTTCTTCCTCTTTGCCTGAACCTTCTCCTGAACAATATTTCATCACTGAAATTATATCCGTGATTATTAGTTTCGTTGTAACTACTGCCGCTGGTGCCCTGCTTGTAATCGGGCGAAAATGTATAGTAGTCGCTGCTGGTAGTACTGTGTGTTTGCTGATAACCGAACGATGGAGTTATTTTTATTGAATTAAAAGAATCTAATTGTATATCGGCACTCAGGTTTAATTTCTGACTGTTATTAATGCTTTTTGTAAAAGCATCCTGATTATAGAGGTACGATGAATCAGGTAAAAAGTATGTTCTCTGTGTATGGCTTTCGATATTGGGATTATAACCATTATAAAAGTAATTGCTGGTGAAATTGGTTTTATTACCAATCATGTTATTGTAATTGATGCCTCCGCCAAAAATGGTGCGTATACCGGTATTGTTACTGCCGGTCGCACCTGAAGCATCACTGTTGGGGTTACCGATATTGATGTCTATACCGCCACCATCTTGCCGCATCTTGTTCAAAGCGCCGGTGAAATTCAGCATATCCATAAAATTAAATCCTTCGGCATTGGTATTGTTAGCCATACCAATAACTGACATCTGTCGTGCGCCTTTAAACGAGTTTACATTAAAGCGTCCCTCATAGCGATCGTTGGTGCCGCCGCCCGCCATGGCTTTTCCGAACAAACCTTTCTTTTTGTCTTTCTTTAATTTCAGATTGATAGTCTTTTCGCTGTTGCCATCATCAAAACCGGTCAGTTGTGACTGATCACTCATTTTATCGTATACCTGTACTTTGTCAACTGCATCGGCAGGCAGGTTGCGGGTTGCTATTTTGGGGTCGGTACCAAAAAATTCTTTTCCATCTACCAGTACTTTTTTTACATCCTGCCCCTGAGCTTTTACGGTGCCATCTTTTTCCACTTTAATACCGGGCATTTTTTTCAGCAATTGTTCAACGGTGGAATTGGGCGCTGTTTTAAAAGAACCGGCATTGTATTGTACGGTATCATCAATCAATGTTACCGGTGGCGCTTCGGCGGTTACTACCACTTCACTTAATAGGCGGCTTTTATCGTTCATTACCAGGTTGCCCATGTTTACCTGTTTATGCGCATCGTTGATAGTAAAAAATAAAGCAGTGTTGTGATAGCTTACATGCGTTGCCAGCAGCCGGTATTCGCCATTAGATAAACCGGCTAATTCAAACTGGCCCCTGGCATCGGTCATGGTGAAACCTACCAGCGAAGAATCTTTTTTTCTCAGCAAGGTAATGGTAGCTGCCGATACAGGTTGTTTCGAAAGGGTATCGAATGCTATACCCTTAACCGAACCGTTTTTCTGTGAAAAAGAAATGAAATATAAAAAGCAGGATAGAATAAGCAGGTAAATCTTCTTCATAACGGAAATATTTTCGTGGTCATAAAACCGACTACGAAAATATTTCCACTCAATGGCAATGAAGGTTAAGCAGGGTTGCTTTAATGTTAATGAAGGTTAATGTTTCAAGTCGGAAAGTCAGAAAAGTCCGGAAGTCAGAAAGGTAACTGCTGATTTTGTATCTCCTTTCGGACTTACCGACTTGCAGACTTACGGACTAGCTTACGCTTGAGATTTCATATTCGCTGGCAGCTCATGATCCTTTTCATCATATACCTGCAGCGTAATTTTCCAGATGCCGTTGTCGAGTATCATTTCAAGCTCAACATTTAGTTTTTTAATAATACCGGCGGCTGGCAGAAAATGAAAAAAGATGTTGGTTTGATGTTTATCCTTTTCAGGAAGTTCAAACTGACCGTTGAGGATAACAGGCTTTTCACCTTCAACCTTTATAATGGTGTTGTGAATTTCATTATACAGGTCGCTGAATTTGCTTTTTGCTTTTTCAAAATCAGCGGAGGTAAACAGTTCGCATTTCCAGTTATAGGCAGCATCTTTATTGTACTGCGTAAGAGTACAGTTAACTGATCCGGGAATAACTACTTTCGATTTATAGTCACTTGCCAGTTCAGCAGATGAAATGCGATCGCCTTTAATATTGCTGAAATGATTGGGATAGTCTTCTATCACCATTTTTAAAGCAGCGTTAGTTTTGTTACTGAAAACACCTTGCGCGGTTGTTGATAAGGTTATCAATGTAAACAGTAACAACCAGGTTACCTTGCACATAGAAAGGGGTTTAAGACTGAAAGTTAACAAAAACCTTCACCGGCGGAAAGGGGAAACTACTAAATTACCTGAAACACAATAAAATAGTACCCCTGGTCGTTATTTTATTTGATTTGTTTATCTGTTCATACTTAATTCAATACCAATGAAAAAGAATCCTATGTATTACGATGTGCACCGTGCGAAAATCCACAAAACCATCTACCGCCCATCTTCCAACATCATACGATTTGTTAAAAGTTTGTTAGCAGTGATCATGCTGGGTGACTCACCCATAAGTGCATCCTCTTACGACAGAAGAAGGGCTCATTAATTTATAAAGATTCATCACTGAACTATAATGCTTCGCACTTACCTCTGAAACCACATATGTAGGTGCCGTCCCCACTCTTTGAGTGGGGATTTTTTTTGAGTTCTTCGCTGCGTTTCAGGCAAAAAAAATCCGTTGCATCAGCAACGGATAAGTATAAAAGCAAGGCTGAAAAAGACTATTCAGGGCTTCCGCCACCACCAGGACCACCCACACCAGGTGGAGGCATTGGCATACCGCCACCATTACGCATTCCACCGCCATCACCATTCTGACGTTCCATCTGCCGTTCAATCTGACGCGGCATTCTCTGCCCCTGACGCTGTTGGTTACCGGTACGATTAAGGTTGTAAGTAAAGGTGAGCATAAAATAACGCTTCAATACAGTTGCTCGTGTATCCTCTATGCTGGTTTGAGTTACCGTACGGGTAATGCTCTGGTTCTGATTCAACAGGTCGTTTACAGAGAACTTCAGCTCACCATTTCTCTTCTTAAACATTTCATAGGCCAGGCTCGCATTCCATAAAGGAATGCTCTGATTAAATCCACTGGTTCTACCAGTATTTACCAAATAATCAAAATCGGTATAAATTACCCAGTTCTTCAAAAGGATATAGCTAATATCTGCATTGTATGATTGCTGATAATATTCCTGATTCAAAGTGCTCTGTAATGAATTGCTCACTTTGTTATAGGCAACGCTCCCATTAACTCCCAGGTTCAATGTTTCTTTAAAAATATTGAAATTAATACCGGCAGTTTGGGTAACCGTAAGCGTATTGGTTACATTTCGCTCGTGATAAACCAAACTTATGTCGCGGTTATATGTAACAGCATTATTGAAGTTGAAACTACTCCCCTTTAATCTTCCTCTCAATGGCAAACCCAGTGTAATAAAAGATGAAGCGCTAAAAGTACCATTCAGGTTAACAGGCACAATGTACTGCGCACCCTGAACAGCGCTGTCAATTCCCAGTCTTCTTTTCATACCTAAAGACAAGCTGTCTGTACTGTTCTCAATATTATTGTAGGTATTATTAAAGCTGAGGTTAGCCGACAAAAATCTAAAGGTTTGGGCATTAAAAGTATTATACAAAAGGCTGAAGGTATTTGTAAACTCCTGCTTCAACGAAGGGTTACCATTGGTAACCTGCAAAATATTGGATGGGTCGGGCGCATCTTGCAATTGCGATATAGTAGGTTGAGTAGTTCTTCCTCTGTAATAGAAGCGTAAGTTTTTCGAACGGCTGAACGAGTAATTAAAGCTGGCCGTTGGATAAAGGTTTACAAAGTGTTGTACTACGGTAGTGTCTTTACCGGTGAGCGCGCGTACGCTTCGGTTATCCAGCTCAGAAAATTCTACGCCGGCGCCTAACTGATAATTATATTTTTTTGTTTGAACCCTGAAGTTACTTCCTATACGATGATCAATATATCCGTTTTCAAAATAGTTGGTTTGCGCTTTATTCAGCGAATCGTATTTAAGCGAAACAGCATTATAATTCCATGCATCCCGGTTACTGGTGGTTTGCCGGTTGGTATAGGCATAGTTAAACTCGATTATTTTATTATTACCTATCGGCTCAGTATACGACGTACTGATAACGTTACTGTTCGATTTTGTTGTTTGGGAAGTTTTAATATCCTGATTCGTGGTACTTATCAAATTGCCCATCATGTCGTAAAAACGCAGCGGCGATTGTGTGGTACCATCTCCATTACTATTGCTGATGCTGTTACTCCATCCAACTGTTAATGTACGTCCCGGTATTTTGAACTTGCGGCGATACAGTAAGTTGTTGTTCAGATTAATACCATTGCGGGTACTACCGTTAATGCTTTTACCGTCGTTGGCTAAATAATCCTGCGTACCTTTAACAGAGTGCGTATACAACGAATCGAAGCTGCTTGTTTCACTATGTTGCACTACAAAGGTGGGCGTATACAACAGTGAGTTGTTTGAGTCGATGGCATACTCCATGCGCAAATTAAACCGGTGATTCTGATTGCGCGTGTATGAGCTCATGTTTTCATTACGCAACAAAAACGAATCGGTGAAGATTTGTTGTGTTGTGCTCTCCTGATCTTTACGGTTTTCGCTGTTCGAAAAAAAGTAGCTGGCAGTTACATCAACTTTACCAGCGAATTTATCAGTGTAGTTAACACCGGCATTGGTTGCTGTTGTAATACCGCTGTTGCTGCTTCCAAACTGGCTGAAGCTGGTTTGACCACCACCGCCGCCATTGATGCGAACACCGCCACCACCGCGACCGCCGCCACCTCCTCCGCCAAAACCACCACCACCAAAACCACCGCCGCCGCCACCGCGAGATCCGTAACCGCCCATGGTGCTTACAATATCATTAAATGAAAAGCTTTGTTTGTTCAGGTTATTCGAACCGCCCAAAATAGAAATGCGGCGGTCGTTATCAAAGCGATTGAACATCGCGCTTCCCTGATACCGGCCATCGTCGCCATAGCCTGCAATAAATCTTCCGAAATAACCTTTGCTTTTATCTTTCTTTAATTTAATGTTCAAAGTTTTCTGACGGCTACCATCATCGATATGTGTAAATTTCGCCTGATCGCTCATATCATCATACACCTGTACCGACTCAATCATATCAGACGTAATATTTTTCGTAGCCAGTTTAGGATCTGTTCCAAAAAACTCCTTACCATTCACATATACTTTTTGTATGTCTTCGCCCTGTGCTTTTACATTACCGTCTTTATCAACCTGTACACCGGGTAATTTCTTCAACAGATCTTCTGCAGTGGAGTTGGGTTTTGTTTTGAACGCATCGGCGCGGTATTCAACAGTATCCTGCTTCACCTGAATGGGCGGGGCTTCTACAATCACTTCCGCGAGCATAGTATTCTTTTTATCCATGTAAATGGTCCCAAACTTCACCAGTGTGCTGTCGGCAGAGATGGTAAACCTTTTATATCTGGGCGTGTATCCCTGATAGGTAATTGCCAAACGATATTTACCCGCATTGAGGTCTTTGATCACAAATTCGCCTTTGTCGTTGGCTAATGTATAAGTTACTACCGTTGAATCCGTTGCAAGTACGGTTACAGTGGCTCCTGAGAGATTATCTTTAAAGAGTGTGTCAAGCAGTTTTCCCTGCACACTGCCCGAAACCCTTCCCTGGGCAAAACCAGTGGCAGTTATGGCAAGTACCAGAAAAAACAGGGTAAATATCTTTTTCATGAAAGGTAAATAAGCGTTAGCGATATTAGGTTTAGACGATACCCCCCTGATAAACTTGTGAAAACACCTAAAGCCATCAAATGTTTAAATTATTCAGGACAACTTTGATCGGTGGCTAATGGTGAATGGTCAATAAGTTTATAGTTTTAATCGGTGTAAATGAGATTTTTAAGCCTTACGACTTCACACAGTCCTGAACAGTCCTGAGCGGAGCCGAAGGATGGGCCCGGCAAAAGAATATCCATGAGACTGCTGTTGCGTCGCACACTTCAGGGTTCAGTTCGCTTTTCAGCTTTTTAACTGAACAGGTATTCCACGTCTTCGCGTGTGAGTGATTTTACAAATCCTTCATCATCGGTAATGAGGTCTTTGGCCAACAGGCGTTTTTTATCCTGCAGTTGCAGAATCTTGTCTTCAATCGTATCCTTACAGATCATACGATAGGCAAAGATGTTCTTCGTTTGCCCGATACGATGCGTACGGTCAATAGCCTGCTGTTCAACAGCGGGGTTCCACCATGGGTCAACTATGTACACATAATCGGCCGCAGTAAGGTTTAAACCCACGCCACCGGCTTTCAGGGAAATTAAAAATACACGGCAGTTCTCATCGTTCTGAAAACGCTGAATAGCGCGTTCACGTTCAATGGCCGATGTGCTTCCGTCGAAATATTCAAAATCAACTTCCAGCTCTTTTAATTTTTCCTTTATCAAAGCCAGCATACCCAGGAATTGTGAAAATATCAGCGCTTTGTGATTGCTTATGTTTTCGGTTAGCTCACGACCTATTTCTTCGAGCTTTATGGAGTGGTTGGGGAATTTTTCTGTTTCATTCAATATAGCGGGCGAGTCGCAGATCTGGCGCAACTTCATTAACCCCTGTAAAATCGTTAACTGTGAGCGCTGTATACCCTGCTGTTCGATGGTGCCCATAATTTTATCGCGAAAATCGTTGCGGTAGGCATCATAAATAGCCTGCTGTTCGCTATCCATTTCGCAGAACAAAATTGTTTCAATTTTATCGGGCAGATCTTTAGCCACCTGTTCTTTGGTGCGGCGCAAAATGAAAGGATATAATAACTTACGCAAATGATCTTTACGATCGGCTTCACCAAACTTATCAATAGGTATCGCAAATTCCTGACGGAAAAATTCCACACTGCCCAGCATACCCGGGTTCAGGAAATTCATCTGCGCAAAAATATCGAAGGTGTTATTCTGCAACGGCGTACCACTTAAGCATATACGGTTTTTCGATTGTAGCAAACAGGCCGCTTTGGTAACCTTACTGGTGGGGTTTTTAATAGCCTGCGATTCATCAAGCACCACATAATCAAACGGTACTTCAACCAGCAGCTTTATATCGCTTCGCAAAGTGCCGTAGGTGGTGATAACAACTTCTGCACTTAAGAACTGATCT
>Ga0105239_10003749_pt1 | contig 18504 bp, 11 predicted proteins | sample KBSC44metaG_FD_92761 | JGI IMG/M metagenome (GOLD analysis project Ga0105239, IMG submission 92761) | Corn rhizosphere microbial communities from Kellogg Biological Station, Michigan, USA - KBS C4-4 metaG | ecosystem: Host-associated > Plants > Roots > Rhizosphere > Soil | place: Michigan, USA...
ACTATTTGAAAGCGGTTGCCTGACTCTGATACGGATGGCATGAACGAAAACAGTTTTCCACATCTCGAACGATTGATTACGGCACACACGGGACTCCAACTGCGACCGCGTGAACGGGAGGCATTGCGCGTCACGCTCAAAGCGCGGATGGCAGCTCTGCATCTCAAGCGCATGGAGGACTATCAGCGCCTTTTGGAAGCAGGCACCCCGGACACCGAACACGAGTGGGAACGGTTGACAGCGCGCCTGACCAATAAAGAGAGTTATTTCTTCCGCGACAAAGGGCAGATGGCGCTGCTGCGTGACCATATCCTGCCGGAGTTATTCGCGCGTAATCGAGAACGGCGTACGATGCGGCTCTGGAGCGCAGGATGCGCTACCGGCGAAGAGGCGTATTCACTGGCCATTCTGATGGAAGAGTTGCTGCCACGCTATGAGGACCCCGGGGAAGCGCCGTGGAAGATCGCTGTCTTTGGAACGGATCTCGATACGCAGGCGCTGCGGGCAGCCCGGCGAGGAATCTACAGCGCGTGGTCGTTCCGAACAATGGAAGCGGCGCAGCGGCAGCGTTGGTTTCAGCCTGCCGAGGGGGAGGGATGGCGAGTCGGAGAAAAGAGCCGCTCTCTGGTCACGTTTCGTCGCTGTAATCTGGTGGCGGACCCGTTTCCCAGCACGACGTCCGGCCTTTACGACATGGATTTGATTCTCTGCCGCAATGTCTTCATCTACTTCGCGCCAACGGCCGTCTCGACGGTTCTGGGCAAGTTCGCGCAGACACTCCGTGAGGGTGGCTATCTGATAACGGGCCATTCGGAGATGATGGGCCTGCGTATCGAACCTCTAGCGATACGGCACTATCCGGAATCCGTGGCCTACCAACGCGTAGGTCAGCTATCCGCGCCGGTCGGGGAAGTAAATAGCTCGGCTTCGCGCCTGCTGAATACGGGGTCCGTACCGCCCACCGCTCCGATTGTTCGACGCGCGCCGTTGGAGATACGCCACGAATCGCCCTCGGTACCCTCGAAACCAGGTGGCCACGGCGCCCCTCTGTCTGCACCTACACCGATCGTTCGTGGTGAAAGCGGGTTGGCGGAGGCGGAAGCCTGCTATTCGGTGGGAGACAACGCAGGAACGATTCGAAGATTAGCGATGCTTCCGGAACCTTCTGGGGAGAGAGCGATGCTGCTGCTCGCCCACGCACAGGCGAACCTGGGCCATACGGAGGAAGCTTCTGCCATCTGTCTGCGCCTCACCGCTAGGTATCCCTTCGCTGCCGAACCTTACGAGCTATTGGCCTCTCTAGCTGAGGAAGAAGGGCGCTATGACGAGGCGAAATCGCTGCTGAAACAGGCGCTCTATCTGGCTCCCGCCTCACCGACGCCTTACCTGGAACTGGCCCACCTCTATGATCGGGATGGCGACCGGGAGCGTGGACGCAAGATGCGGGCTACGGCGCTGGAACTCTTGACGCAGATGTCCGCCGAGTCGACCGTCGGATTCTCGGGTGGACCCACCGCTCTGGAGTGGCGACGCCATCTGGAACAGCGTCTGATCGAAGGAGTCTGATACGGAACAAGCTGCATCCTTTCTCATCTTTCGCCTGCGTGACTCCCGCTATGCGGTGGCAGCGATGGCCGTCCGAGAGATCGTGCCGTTGCCACAGGTCACTCCGCTGGAGGAGACGCCGGCCTATGTCGTCGGCGTCGCCAATCTTCGCGGGCAGATCGTCCCGGTGATCGACCTGAACCTGCGGTTCGGACACGCGCCGCAGCCCTATCGTCTGGAAGACTGCATTGTGGTTCTGGAACATGGCGAGGCCGTTATCGGCATCCTCGTCAATGAGGTGAGCCACGTGCGTGAAATCCTTCCGACAGAGCTGCTTCCGTTACCCTCTTATGGCGTCGATTTGCCCGTCGATACGCGCTTCGTGACCGGCCTATTCCAGGCGGGGGAGCAGGTCGCGATGCTGCTTCACCTCGAGAATCTGCTGCGACTATCGGGAGAACTGCCCGCCGTGCCGGGCGTAGAGGCCCTGATGCCGCCGGAGCGCACCGATGCGTCTCTCCTCACCTCTCCGCACGACAGAAACGTCCTGCGGGAGCGCACCCTCCAGCTCTCGCAGCCTGTAGAGAGTGTGGAAGGAGACGGAGCGACTCCGCTGGTGGTGGTACGGTTGGGCGAAGAGTACTTCGGTATCGGTCTGCATGCGATCCGTGAATTCTCCGACGTACACAGCCTCGCGCCGATTCCGTGCTGTCCGAGCCATGTCGTTGGGTTGATGAATCTTCGCGGGGACCTGATTACTGTGCTGGATATCGCCGGGCCGCTGGGACTGGCGTCGGCGCCGGCACACGCAGACCGGAAAATCGTCGTACTGAACCGATCAGATGGCAGCGTCGGAGTGCTTGTAGACGACGTCCTCGAAGTACTCACGCTATCGGCGACGGAGATGCCGCCTGTGCCCGCGACGGCGCATCCCGGAGGCGAGGATCACCGGCAAGGCACGGTACCTTATGGCAAACAGATGCTGAGCCTGCTCGACCTGCCTGCGCTGCTGATGCAGCAGAATCTAATCGTGAACGAGACCCCATGACAAACTTGCGAAACTGGAAGATCCGGACAAAGCTGACGCTGATGGTGTTGGCATTTGTCACTGTACTGAGTACCTACGCCGCGATCGCCTACAATACCCGCCAACAACTGCAGATCGACGGACCCTACTTCGAGCGTATCGTGCGCACCCGGCAGATGCTGACCGACATCTCGCCGTCCCCGCTGAATCTCAACGAATCCGAACTGGTCGTTCAGCAGTTGGCAGCGACGACGGATAGCGCCCAGCGGAGTGTGCTCATTCGCAAATTCCACAGTCTGCGTCAGTCCTATGAAACGGCCTATGATCAATGGCATAAGAGCCTGGAAAACGATCCCAACGATGCGTTGAAGCAGGTGCTGCTTGTAAAGGCGTACGATCCTGCGGTACGCTTCTTCGACGTAACGGAGAGAGAGTTTATCCCGGCTGTGCGGGCCGGAAAGGCGGCCACAGTGGCGGCGCTGCTGAACGGACCGTTGCGGCAGGACTACCTTGAGCACCGTCAGGGAATCGAGGAGGCGATGCGTCTGGCGGACACGGAAAACGCGCGTGTGAAACGGGACGCGGAGGCGCTGATCGTCTCCCGGAATCTCCTGCAACGGGGCCTCTTGTTCGGCTCGATCGCGATTTTCGGGCTGGTATTGGGGCCGCTGATCAGTCGATCGATCACCTTTCCGCTCCGGCAGACGGTAAACGCGCTTGCCTCGACGTCGGTACAGCTTGCGACCACGATCGAAGAGCACGAGCGCACCGCTATGAACCAGTCCGCGGCGGTGAATCAGACCACGAGCGCGATGGACGAGTTGGATGCCTCGTTTGCGCAGACAGCGGAGGTGGTCAAGGCTGCCGCCGAGCGCGTGCAGCACGCCGTCACCGTGGCCAACGAAGGCATCAAGACGGTGCAGCAGATGCAGAACGGGATGCTGGACCTGAAAGAGAAGGTCGGAACCACGGTCGCAGGGCAGATGTTGACACTGAGCGAACAGATCGCTCAGATCAGTTCCATCACCACTCAGGTCGGCGATCTCGCGAGTCAGACGAACATGCTCGCGCTCAATGCGGCGGTAGAGGCCGCGCGGGCGGGAGAGCATGGTCGGGGCTTTGCGGTCGTCGCCGCCGAGATCCGTAAGTTGGCCGACGCGAGCCGTAAATCCGCCGAGCGTATCAATGCGCTGCTGATCGACATTCAGAAGGCGACCAATGCCGCCGTTATGGCGACCGAAGAGAGCACCAAAACCGTGGAAAAGGCGATCGTACGCGCAGAGGAGACGGTCGCGATCTTCGACGAACTCAAGGAGTCGAATAACAGCGCCGCCGATGCGGCGCAGCAGACCCTTCTAAGCGTACCGCAGCAGGTGACCGCTGTCAAACAGGTGCTCGAATCGATGGATGCATTGAATATCGGATCGCGGGAGACCGCGAGCGCGATCGGCCAGAGCCGCATCGGCAGCGAGACATTGCGGGAAGCCGTGACCCATCTCAAGTCCACGATTTAGAGGAGCCTGCATCGTGAAGAACCTGCCCGCTCGAAACCCAATCTTATGATAGACGATCCGGAACTCCGTTCTCTCTTTAAAGCTGAGAGTGAAGAGCATCTGCAAACGCTTGAAACCGGCCTCCTCCATCTGGAGGCGGAGCCGCACGACAGCGCAGCGCTGGAAGAGCTCTTTCGCAGCGCGCATAATCTCAAGGGCGCTGCCGGGATGCTGGGCGTCGAGAGCGTCGAGACGCTGGCGCATCACTTCGAAGACCAACTTGGCGCCACACGCCAGGGGAAGTTGGTGATGTCTTCGGTCCTCGCGGATCGTCTTTACAGGGGCCTGGACGCGATGCGTAGGCTGGCGCGCGAAGCCAGCGGGGGAGAACCTGCTGACGTCGATCTCAACGCCGTTCTGAGTCAGTTGCGAGGGGAATCGCCCTCTGTAGCGCCATCCCTGGAGTTCGCCGCGAGGCAGAACGTCTTATCCGGGCCAGCAGAGCGGGCAGACGAGAGTATGCCGGTGCGCCTGTCCATCGAGCCTTCGGACGAATCGCAAGAGGCCGTGGCATCGGCGGCTTTCAAAATCGAAACGATCCGTGTGGAGCCGCAAAAGCTGGATGCGCTGATGACTCTGGCCGGAGAGATGGTCGTGAGCGCCACCCGGGTGGCACGTGCGTTGACGGTGATAGACGAACTGATCACTCTGTCCGAAGAGTGGGGGAGAGAGGCGAATTCCGGCGCACGCCGGGCAGCTCCCATTGTCTCTGCGCTCCAGGCGACGAGAACACCGGACTCTCAAAAACAGACCACCCTTCTGGAAGAGCGCGATGCCGTTCGTCGGGAGCGATTGGGAGTATTGCTCGGCGCTCTGAAACGAACGAACGACGCGGAAGTTACGCGGCTGAACCTGGTCGCGGGCGAACTGGAGGATTCGATCCGACATCTGCGGCTCCTGCCGTTTTCCACGCTTTTCAACCTGTTTCCGCGCCTGGTTCGGGATTTGAGTCAGGAGCAGGAGAAAGAGGTGCGGTTTGTGGTCGAAGGAGGAACGGTCACCTCAGACAAACATCTGCTCGAAGCGATGAAGGACCCCCTCATGCATCTCATTCGGAACGCCATCGATCACGGGATCGAGCGTCCGGAGAATCGGGAGAGGCAGGGCAAGCCACCGCAGGCGACTCTGCTCCTACGGGCCTCTCAGGCAGGGGCGCATGTCGTGATAGAGATCGCAGACGATGGGCAGGGGCTGGATGAGGAGGCGATCCGCCGCTCCGCGTTGGCGAAGGGACTTCGGAGCGAGGACGAGCTTGCGGCGCTGTCGCTCAATGAGGTCCGCATGCTGATATTTGCGCCCGGATTCTCTACAAGCGCCGTGATCACCGATCTCTCCGGGCGCGGCGTCGGGCTTGATGTCGTGCGAAGCACGATCGAACGCCTGCAGGGCACGATTACCGTGGAATCGACGCCGGGAAGGGGCTGCACCTTCCGCCTCCAGGCTCCCATGACCCTGGCGACGACACGCGTCCTGCTGGTACAGGCAGCGCAGCGGACCTACGCGCTGCCGCTGGAGGCGGTGCAGGAGATTCTCTCCGTCGATCCTCCATCGGTGTTTCCGCTGGAAGGGCGGCCGTTTGTACGTCTGGACAGGAATCCGGTTCCGGTGGCGCACCTGACGGAACTTCTGGAACTGTCGCCGGCGCTCGTACCATCGCGCGCTCCAGGTGCGAGCGGGCAGTCGGGAGCGCCGGATCACTCTCGAATGCCCTGTATCCTGCTCGCGGTGGGAGGGGTGCGCCTCGGGCTCTTTGTGGATGCCCTGTTGGACGAACAGGAGGTGATTCTCAAGCCCTTTGGCGGTCTCCTCCAACGCGTACGGAACGTCTTCGGCGCAACGATTCTCGCGTCCGGGGAGATCTGCATGGTGTTGAATCCACAGGATCTTATCCGGAGCGCCCCAAACCTGAGGCCACAAATCCGGGAGGCTGTGCGGGTCGAAGCGCAGCGCAAAAAGGTCGTTCTGCTGGCCGACGACTCGATCACGACGCGGACACAGGAGAAGCGTATTCTGGAGAGCGCCGGATACGAGGTGGTGACGGCGGTCGATGGCGCGGATGCGTTTCACAAACTGGCGACCCGTGCGTTCGACGCCCTCGTGACGGATGTCGAGATGCCTAATATGGACGGTCTTGCGCTGGCGGAGCGCATCCGCCGCGATCCGAAATACACGGAACTGCCCATCATCCTGGTGACTTCTCTGGCTTCGGATGCGGATCGCCGGCGTGGCGTCGAGGTCGGCGCCAACGCCTATATCCCCAAAGGGACCTTCGATCAGACGGTACTGCTGAACGCGTTGAGGAGACTGGTTTAGATGCTGCCCAAACCGATTCGCGTGTTGCTCGTGGACGACTCACCGCTCGCCCTGGCGGTATTGCGGCAGATGCTCGCTACCTCTCCGGACCTGGAGGTTGTGGGCACTGCTACCGGCGGCCTCGAAGCGCTGGGGTTGATCCCTGCACTCCAACCCACGGTGATCTGCGCCGACTACCATATGGGTGGGATGAATGGGTTGGAATTCACCCGACAGGTGATGGCCCGTTTCCCGCGACCGATCCTGGTGGTGAGTTCGGCGGTAGGTGCAACGGATACCGACCGCGTTTTCGCCCTCCTGGAGGCAGGGGCGGTAGACGTTTTTCCGAAACCCCGCGGTGGACGGGATGCCGACGCGCAGTCCGCAGAACGGTTCATCAAAAAGGTGAAGATTGTGGCCGGTGTCTGGGTTCGGGGCAGACTTCCCAGAGAGGCGCTCTCACCCACGCTCTCCTCGACGCCTCCATCGCTGCCGCCGATCCCTGCAACGCGTGCGATGCAGATCGTCGTCATGGGAGCCTCGACAGGAGGGCCGCAGGCTCTACAAACGATCCTCTCGCAGTTGCCGCGTCGCTTTCCGCTGCCGATACTCTGCGTGCAGCATATCAGTTCCGGTTTTCTGCCGGGATTGGTGAATTGGCTGGGCGCGCATTTCGCGGGCAAAGTCGAGATCGCGCGCATGGGAGAACTTCCGGCGCCCGGACACGTCTACTTCCCGCCCGAGAATTCGCATCTGGTGATCGATCGCGCAGGTCGGTTGCAAGCCTCTTCGGAGCCACCGTACGAAGGGCATCGGCCTTCGGTCAATGTCACTTTCCTTTCGGCAGCCGCACACTACGGCGACACCGCCATCGGGGTGCTGTTGACCGGTATGGGACGGGATGGAGGAGAGGGAATGGCGGCTCTGGCGCAGGCCGGCGCGTGGACCATTGCGCAGGATGAGGCGAGTTGTGTGATATTCGGCATGCCCGGAGATGCCGTCCAGCGTGGAGCGGCACGCGCGGTGCTGCCGTTGAACGAGATCGCGGGCGCCCTGATCGCCGCGGCCAATCTTGCGCCGCGGGCACTCGGAGAGAAGAACCCCTATGGAAAACAGTAACATCCCAAAGACCATTCTCGTCGCGGACGACAGTGCGATCGCGCTGCTGCTGCTGTCGCGTCGTTTGTCCGGCGCAGGCTATCGTGTCCTCACGGCCTCGGACGGCATCGAAGCCGCACAGCGGGCCTACAGCGAAGCGCCGGATCTGATTGTGCTCGATATCACGATGCCGCGAATGAACGGTTATCAGGTCTGCCGTCTGCTGAAGCGGGATCCTGTCGTCGCCCCTATTCCGGTGATCATCCTCAGCGCCGCGGATGAGCGTGGGACGGAGTTCTGGAGCCTGCGCACCGGCGCGGATGCGTTCATGACGAAAGGCGCGGACCCCACCGATCTGCTGCCGACCGTCGAAAGACTATTGGCGCAGTCCTCGTTGCGCGCGTCCGCGCATGTCGCCTCCGTTCCGACACCGGGGCGCAGACCCGCCCCGGGGCCGGAAGAGATTCTGTCCAAAGTGTGTACGCTGATGGATGAGGAACTCTACGCCACGACCATCCAACGCATCGAATTGAAGACCATTCAGCAGAACCTGCGGGACGGCGTTTTGACACTCGATCTCAGCCATCAGGTGACTGCCGCTAATCAGGCGCTCTGCCATATGCTGGGGGTAGACGAGCAAGAACTGTTGGGGAAGGACTGTATCGTCGCACTGGGAGAATCCGTCGGAGCCTGTACGCAGGAAGCCCTGAAAGGGGCGATTGCAGGAGATGGCGGAGAAGGGCAGGACTCTGAAATCCGCTCCCGATCGGGAGAGACAACCCCCGTCGCCATCAGCGCCGTCCCCTTGCGTGACTATCTGGGGGGCACGGTGGGGGGCGTCTGCCTGTTTCAGGACATCACACGGCGCAAAGAGGTCGAGATGCTCTACGAGCAGATGCGTGCCCTCGACAAGGTGAAGAACGACCTGACGCACATGATCGTACACGACCTGCGCACCCCCTTGACATCGCTTCTGACGGGGCTGATGACCTTGCAGGGCTCCCAATCTCTGGACGAGATGGAGAGTGAGCTTCTTGCGATTTCCGTCTCGGGCGGACACACTCTGCTCGGAATGATCAACGATCTGCTCGACATCAGTAAAATGGAAGACGGCTCCCTCAGTCTGGAGAGAGCGCCGATCGTGCTCTCGGATATTGTCCAGGAGGCGTTTCAACAGGTGGCCTCGTTAGTGGAAGAGAAGGCCCTGACGCTGCAATCGCAGATCGCCCCGGAGATATCGGCGGGGATGCCCGACGCGTGCATTCTCTGCGCAGACTCCGATAAAGTCCGGCGTGTTCTGGTCAACCTGTTGGGCAATGCGATCAAGTTTACGCCTCGGTCCGGGTCGATCACGGTCTCGGCCTGCATCGACTCCGGCCGGAAGGCGATCGTCGTCCAGGTCCGCGACACCGGGGAAGGCATTCCCAAAGAGGCTTTCGCTCGGATCTTCGACAAGTTCGGGCAGGTTGAGACGCGCACGGCCGGCCGCACCATGTCTACCGGCCTCGGTCTGACATTCTGCAAACTGGTGGTCGAAGCGCATGGCGGTCAGATCTGGGTCGAAAGCGAACCCGGCGAAGGCAGCACCTTCTTCTTCACCCTCCCAATAATTGCAGACTGTTAAAGGATCAGGTTTCACCACCCGCTTCGCTAGAGGCACAGAGAAACGGAGGTTCACGGAGGAAATGCAGAGATAAAGAGAGGAAGAGGAGGAGAGTTTGAAGTGAGAAGCATGTCTAACTCTCGCCTCTCTTCCTCTGAATCTCTCCTGTATTTCTCCGTGCCTCCGTGTCTCTAGCGAAGCGGGTGGTGGAATCCTCTTTTGCGGAACAGACGTGTGACGAAGAGCGTACAAGACGTATTCGTGTGCGGTGGGGTGAGGACAAAAGACTTTGCACATTCGGAATAGACGCGGCACGCTTCCTCTGCTGTCGGTTGCTGTGGTAAGCGTTCTCGTCGGCTTTGGGACCGTTGGAATACGGCCCACACTGGGAGACCGTGCTGCCGCGCAGCCCGTGGCCCAGCAGGATCTGACGGGATTTCTGACCATTGCGACACGGGCCGTCAATTCGAGACACATCGATGAGATCACGCCTTTAATCGGCGAGGGGGCGGTTCGGACCTTTAACTGGGTGCCGGATGCGCGTGAAACCTGGCAAGGTACAGCGCTCGCGCTGCCGGCGACAAACGCGAATTCCGGTCCAGCGGGAGCGTTGGAAGAGACGCTGGCGGTCTTTCACGCCTGGCACTCGTGCCAGAGCGATGGCGATCATGTCCATCGGCTCCTCCACTCCGCGCAGGGATGGCGGCTTGGGCCTGAGATTCCGGAGACCGAGACGCTGGGTTTGCGTGTTCGCGATCATGATCTGAATGTCACGTTCGATCTGGCGGGCAAGAACGCCACGGTGACAGATACGATTCAGGTGGAGCGGACTGCGGAGCAGGTTCCGCCGTTTGGGCTGTTACGAATCTCCCACGATTTCCAGATCCAGTCCATCTCCGTTGCGGACGCTGCCGACAAGACGCCGGTCTCTTTCCATCAGGCGGGCGGCATCGTCGCGTTCGCTCCGCCGACCCGGCGCAAATTCGCGCTGACACTCCACTACACCGGGCATCTCGACAACCGGGAGAGCGACTACATTCGGACGGACGAAGCGGTGCTCTGCTCCTACTGGTATCCGCACATCGGGCGTCTGCCGGCGCGTACCAGCGTCACGGTGACGACGCCCCCGGAGTGGAAAGCCATCGCACAGGGGGAAGTCGTGCGCGAGGCGCAGACCCCGGACGGCGGGAGCATGGTGACCTTCCGCAATGAGGTGCCGAACTGCTTCTACACGCTGGACATCGGGCGTTATACGATCACCTCCCGAAAGGTCAAGGATCGCACTCTCTCGGTCTATCAGTTGCGCGCGAATCCGGCGTTGGCGCAGACCTGTCTGGACAGACTCTCAGCGACGATGGACTACTATGAGCATAACTTTGCGCCGTTTCCCTACACCCGCTATGCGGTCGTGGAGACGCAGGGCGCGTTTGCCGGGGCGCTGGAAGCCTACTCTTTCGCCACCTTCGGACCCAACACGCTCCCGGAACTGATCCCACATGAGTTTGCGCACTCCTGGTGGGGCGGGATGATTCCCTGCACCTACACCCATTCGATGTGGGACGAAGCGTTTGCCGAATACTCCGACGACCTGTTTTCCCGCTCCCATCCACCCGCGAACCAGAACACCTCCCCGGTTCCGCCGACGGCCCCACGCCTCTTCGCTGAGCGCCGCAGGAACGCGGAAGCCTTCTCGACGGTGGCGGTGGCGCAGGCGTACGATACGGAGGACGATCACCATATCGCCGCCGGATACGAAAAGGGCCATCAGGTGCTCAAAATGCTGGAGATGCAACTTGGACAGCCGATGATGCTGCGCTGTATGCGGCGTTTCTTTGCGGACCATCCGAAAGGCGAGGCCGCCGACTGGCGGGAGTTCGAGGCCGCGGTGCAGAGAGAGACCGGAACCGACTTTCGCTGGTTTTTCGCCGAATGGCTGGAGCGTTCCGGCGTGCCCACGCTCGCCCTCGCCCACACGACCTTTCATAAAGAGCCTAAAGGTTATCTGGTCGAAACGGATGTGGTGCAGGAGAGAACCCCGTATCGCCTGGAAGTGCCGATCGTCCTGGAGATGACGGGGGCGCAGCCGCTCCAGGTCACCAAAGCGATCGACGGCGCAACGACGCATCTGACGTTCCATATCACGTCCGTACCGACGCGGATGCGCCTGGATCCGAAGGGAGAGGTGTTGTTTGCCCCTCCCGCTCATAGCACGCCCCTCGCCGATCCGACTCTGTTTACCTTCAAGCCGTGAGCGCTGCGCTTCCGCCAGGCGTCTGAAGCTCCGCCGGGACGCGGCCCGGTTTGGCGGTCGGCAGGGTAAACTAGAGAGAACGTTCTTGCAAGAAGGCGGAGATCCGGGTTCCGTCGTGTGAATGGAGTGTGATTGTGCAGCAAGCCGAAGCCAGAGCCGCATCGAGAGCGGTTTTGCGGTTACCGGAGTTTCGTTTCCTGTTGTGTGCCAACGGTCTTTCCACTCTGGGCGGGCGCGCGCTGGCCGTGGTGATCGGGTATCAGATCTATCACCTGACCAAAAACCCCCTCTATCTGGGTTTGCTGGGCCTCTTCGAGGCGATCCCGGCGATCTCCCTCGCGCTGTTCGGGGGGCATGTCGCGGATCGCAGCGATCGGCGGCGTATCGTCCTCATCACGCAGTCCGTCTCGGTCCTCTGCGTGCTGTGCTTCGCCTTCTTTTCCACCCTGCCGCACACATCCCCGGAGCAGAAAAAATCGGCGCTCTACGGCCTCTATCTGATCACCTTCCTCGCAGGAATCGCGCGCGGGTTCGCCGATCCGGCCTCCACGGCGTTCGAAGCGCAGGTGATTCCCCGGGAGGTCTATGTCTACGCCTCCGGTTGGTCGTCCAGTGTCTGGCAGGGCTGCGCGATCGCAGGGCCGGCGCTCGGCGGGATCGCCTACGATCTGTTGGGCGTGCGGAACACCTATCTCGCCATCGCGGGCCTGTACGGGTTTTCGCTGTTCTGCATGTCCCGTATCGCGCCGAAGCCGATCCCGGTACCGGAAGAGGGCGAATCGATCTGGCAGAGCATCGCGGTCGGGGTGAAGTTTGTGCTGCACAATCAGGCGATCGTCGGCTCGATGGCGCTCGATCTGTTCGCGGTGCTGTTCGGAGGGACGATCGCCCTGCTGCCGGTCTTCGCCTCCGACATCCTGCACGTCGGCGCGAAGGGGCTGGGATTTCTGAACGCCGCGCCGTCGATCGGGGCGCTGCTGGTCGCGCTCTGGTCTACCCATCATCCTCCGATCCGCCATGCAGGGCGCAATCTGATCTTCTGCGTCGCCGGTTTCGGTCTGGCCATCATCGCGTTCGCCTTTTCAAAGAACTTCTATTTCTCGCTCTTCGCGCTGTTTTTGACCGGGGTGTTCGATGGAGTCAGCGTGGTGGTGCGGCGCTCGGTGCTGCGTCTGCTCTCCCCGGAGAGTATGCGCGGTCGGATCGCCGCGGTCAACTGGATCTTCATCGGCGCTTCCAATGAGATCGGCGCCTTTGAAAGCGGCATCGCCGCCAGTATCCTCGGCACGGTGCGTTCGGTCTGGGTGGGCGGTATCGTGACCCTCCTCGTCGTGGCGACCACGGCGGCGCTCGCGCCTAAACTGCGCCGCTTGAACCTGGAGAACCCCGAGGAATCGTAGGAGATTGTCAGAGATGGTAAGATTGACCAAACCGTCTGTGTTGTTCGGTCTGCTGACCCCGATGTTTGTCGGTGTCGCGATGGCGCAGACTCCGCCGGCTTCCGACGCGCCGTTACTGCACTACACGACGACGTGGATCGGGAACTCCTTTGGGGGCACAAAAGCCGCCGGGCTGCGCAATCGCAAGCACGTGCAACTGGACGTACGGGCTATGTATGTGACGGCCGACGGCACCTGCTACACCGCGACCGGGTGGGACGAGGACGGCTCGGAGATCGGCATCTATCGGGATGGCGATGTCCTCGGCAGCGCAGGGCATACGCACGGCTGGGGTTACAACGGCGGCAATGCGGTCACGGCGAGCAAAGACTACCTCTTCTTCGCGCAGACGGTCGGGAATGAAGGCGGCGGACTGAAGGGCACCGATACCTGGCCCGCCAAAGGCCGGGTCTGGTACGGAATCTCACGCCGTCGCCGGGATGGCTCAGCGGCGCCCTTTGAGGGCGGCAAGGGCGGAGATGGCGACACCCTGCGCGGCGTCTTCCTGCCGATCAACGATGCCGCGGAAGGGTCAAACGCCGAGATCACCGGTCTGGCAGCGGACACGCAGAACCACCTCTTTGTCAGCGATCCTTCCAATGGGCAGATCAAGGTCTACGATGCCGAGAAGATGACCCTGCTGCACTCCTGGCGCGTCGCGCGGCCAGGCGCACTGGCAGTCAACAGCAAAGGCGAGCTCTGGGTGGCGCAGGCCGCGGCGGTGGGGGAAGCGAACGCCCATATCCTGCACCTAAACGTCAACGGTCTCGCCATGCCGGACGGGGTCGTGTTGGAGAAGGAGGTCACGCCCGGAGGAATCTGTCTGGACGGGACCGGCCATCTCTATGTGACGGATCGGGGGCCGGGGCAGCAGATCCTCGTCTACGATACGCACAATGTCCCGCCGGTCCAGACACGGACGGTCGGCGTTCACGGCGGCATCTTTGCCGGGAGGGGCAGCGAGATCGGGCGGGATGGGGCGTTGCGTTTCAACGATCCTGTCGGCGTCGGCATCGATGGCACCGGCAATCTCTATATCTGTTCCCGAGGCTCCGTCGGCGGAGGCGGGACCATTCTGGAGAGCTATGACGAGGACACCAGACGGCTCTGGAGGCTGGAGGGGCTCTCCTTCATCGATACCGCCGATGTCGATCCGATGAGCGATGGTGTCCACGTCTACACCAAAGACAAGCACTTCGTGCTGGATTTCAGCAAATCAGGCGGCCATGAGGCTACCTATCGCGGATATACGGTTAATCGGTTCAAGTATCCGGACGACCCGCGCCTGCGCTCCGGCGACTGCGGCGTCTTCTTCCGGCGTATCCAGGGCAAGCCGTTTCTCTTTGTCACCGATATGTACTCCGGCGGTCTGCGCCTGTTCCGCTTCAAGCCTGACAGTGACGGCGAGTGCGCCATCCCGTCCGGCTACTTCGCCAAACAGCACGTCAAACCTGACCCGGCCGTCTCCAAACAACCCTGGCCCCTGACCCAACCGCAACAAGGCGAATGGATCTGGCGGGACAACAACGGCAACGGCGTTCTCGAGGCCGACGAATACGACAGCAAACCAACGAACGCACCGGGCCTCTGGGGATGGAGTGTGGACAGTCAGGGCAGCGTCTGGCAGGCTACCGAACACGACGGCATCCGCAAATTCGCCGTGCAGGGATTAGACAAATTCGGCAACCCGATCTACAGCTATGCCACCATGGAGACCGTCCCGACGCCGGCCCTCTTCACCGAACTCTGTCGCGCCGAGTACGTGCCTGAGACCGACACCCTCTTTCTGGCCGGCTACACCACCGACCATCCCCACGTGGGCGGGGAGTGGGGGATCGTCGGGACTGAGATCGTTCGGTTTGAGAACTGGAAGCAGGGCAATCGTACCCCCTCGGCTCGCGTCGTTCTGCCCTACGACGGCCTGAAGGACGCTAAAAAGTTCATCAAGGCGTTCGCCGTCGCTGGAGACTATCTGTTCGCAGGCGAGGGCCGCGAACCCTGCGCGATCCACGTCTACAACGCCAAAACCGGCGCATCCGTCGGCAAACTCCAGCCCGACGCCACCGTCGGCTCCAACAGCGGCTGGCTGGACTTCCCCTACGCCGTCCGCGCCTTCAAGCGCACGAACGGCGAGTACCTCATCTTCGCCGAAGAAGACCTCGACGCTAAAGTCATCCTCTACCGCTGGAAACCATAAGGCGTCTCTCAGGGCTTCGTCTCGCCGACAGGCGCGGTTGGCTTCGCCTGTGGTTCGGGAAGTGGGTCCATTTGGGGAAGGATGTCGGAGATTTTGCCGTCCGGGAGCAGGGCGAACCGAACGGTGAAGGTGCGCTCCGGCGTTATGGCGCGATACAGGGTGTAAGTCACGTTGGGTGTCTGCTCGATGCCGACATAGCCGAAGTGCGTGATGTTCTTGAGCGCCGTCAGGCCCTGGCGCTGCATCTTCCCACGTGGGGTGGAGAGCGGGCCGATCATCTCCGGCGCGAAGAGATCAGGCGAGAGATCGCCTGCCACCAGTTTATCGAGAGCGGCATGCAGGCGTTTGCCGCGCTCCGGATCCGGGTCGGTCTGCTCGGGGAGTACCGCCGCTTTAAGCGCAGGAAGGTAGCGCTGCGCCACACCGCGCGCCAGTCCATCCGCATTCACCGGGTAGAGGTTCACCAACACGATCACGCTCAGGTTATCATCGGGGAAGCGGGTCAGGGTCGCGCTGTAGCCGCCGGAGTTGCCGGGGTGCCAGATCACGCGATGGCCGCTCATGCTGCCCACAAACCAGCCCAAACCGTAAGGACGTCTCCCACCGCTCGGCAGTCGCAGAGCGGTCCACATCTCCTCATAGCTCGCGGGCTTCAGGAACTTCTGCTCGCGAAGCGCCGCATCCCACTTCGTCATATCCTCCACATTAGAGAGCCACAGGCCCGCCGAAAAGGCGGCGGTCGGCTTGGTGGAGGGGCTGTTGACCAGGCGGGGGCCGAGCATCATGTAGCGGGAAGCGCGGCCTGGAGTGAGGGCGTAGGGATCGCAGGAGACGGTATGGGTCATGCCTAACGGCGTCAGGATGCGCTCTCGGATGGCATCCTCATAAGACTTCCCTGTCTCCTTCTCGATCAACAGGCCGAGCAGGAAGAAGCCCGTATTGGTATAACTGAACGCCGTGCCGGATGCGAAATCCAGCGGCATTTTACCCAGGGCGTCCAACATCTTCTTGCCATCGATCTCTTCGGTGATCGTGAACTCCGGGATGGTCGCGTATTCGGGCAGGCCGGAGGTGTGGTTGAGCAGTTGCCGTACGGTGATGTTCTTCCACATCCCAGGCGTATCAGGCAGGTGCTTGGCGATGGGGTCCTCCAGGCCGACCTTGCCCTCTTCGACCAGCATCATCACCACCATCGACGTCAACGATTTCGAGGCGGAACCGATCTCAAAGAGCATATCCGGCTCCGTCTTGAGCTTGAGTTCAAGGTCGGCCATACCGTACGCCTGCTTACGGATCAGTTTCCCGTCGCGAATCACTCCCAGCACCAGGCCGGGGATATGCTGGCGGGTCATCTCTGAATTGAGATAGTCGTCGATGGCGTCCGCCCGAACACTCGTCGGAAGCAGGGTGAGCGCCAGTAAGAGACAGCAGACCGAAGTGAGCGCAGATTTCATGGATTGACATTCCTCTCGTTATTCTCGCGGGGCTCCGCCCAGGCCAGACCATCGGGCATTCCGCCAGGTGCAATGCTGCCCGTTATTTTCAGGCTGCCCAGATCGATGACGGAGACCTTGTTCTCGGCCATAGAAGCCACGAAGGCCCGCTTGCCGTCGGGAGCGATCACGATCCCAACGGCGGCCATTCCGACCGGAATGCGCTGGATCTCCTTGCGTGTTTTGGCCCCATAGACATAAAGTTCGCCCCGTTCGGGGTCGGAGATCAGCACCCGCTGCCCGTCCGGTGTGAATTTGATGCGGATGGGGACTTTGGACACCGCGAGTGTCTGCGTGACCTTGCCCACCTCGGTATCGATCACCGAAACCCCGCCATCTCCATCGTGACCGACCCATAACTCTTTCCCATCGGGCGAGATGTCCAGACCTTCCGGTTTCGACCCCACTTTTATATGGGTCGCTTTCCCTGTGGCAATATCGAGAATGCTGACGGTATCGGAAAGAATGTTGGCGGTGTAGAGACGCTTGCCATCGGGGGAGGGAACCAGCATATGGGTGGTGTTTTGATCTGTTTGCGCCGTCCAATCGACCTTTCCCACCTTAGGGTTATAGCGCGCCACACATTTTTTCACCTCGGAGGTGAAATAGATGAAGCCGTTCTTTTCGACGATACCATGCGGTCGTTTCAGATCACCCAACTCCAGGCGGATCTCCTTGCGTGTCGTCAGGTCGATGATCGAGAGCGTGTGTCCTATGGTCTCTCGATCCCCGTAGTTGGCGACATAAGCGGTCTTGCCATCTGCGGAGGCAGTCACTTCGTGCGGGCCGACTCCGGTACTCACGTGCCCAAGCACTTTCAATGTCGTGGCATCGATAATGGCGAGCGTGTTATCCGATTTATTCAACACCAGAAGCGTGGGAGCAGGCGACGGTTCGGCGCGCGCTTCCAGATATGCAGCAGGCATCGCTCCGAATAACACGAGGGCAGCGAGAAGGAATCGGCGTCTGTGAAGCGGTGAACATCGCTTTCGTTTCGTTTTCATGGCGTGCGTTGGCCTTTCTAAGGTAAGAATCGTCCTGCGTCGAGCGGGCTATCTGAGCAGGAGGGCGGCACTCTACAAATCGTGCCAACCCGACCGTGACAACATAGAGATATAGCCCACGCCATATCCCATTGGGGCCGTTATTAGTATGTGATACTAATAATACTCTTTCGTCGCGACGGAGTCAAGTGAGGCGGCCTGAGGCCGCCTCACTTTTGGGAAGCATTGGCAAATAAGCAATTGTCGGTAACACGAAACAGTCGAGCGCAGTTGCTTCGTCGTCTGTGCTTACGGGGTTGAAACCCCGCGCTGAAATGGGAAGTCCGCCGTCGCGGACTCAAGAAAGAAAGCGCATTTGAGTCCACGCAGGAAATCCTTGGCGCGGAAGCCAAGGATTTGGGGCGCCGCGAAGCGGCTTCCTACCATACTTCCTGTTTCAGAACGGCACTTCAGTGCCGAGAAAAGTACGAGGGGACTATGCGTGCCTGTTTAGCAGCGAAGGGGAGGGCTGCGAAGGCGTCGTCTCGATCTACGTCATGCCAGGATTTTGCCGGGGACTATTGGGGCGCTGGGAGGGGAACGAGCCATTCGTAGAGTCCACGGTCTTCCCAGTGGTGCTTGGTACGAACGGGGAACTTTTCGATGGAGACGTCGAGATGGACTGTGCCGTCATTCGTGGCGTACTCGATTCGGATATGGTGGCGGCCTTTGGTCAGGTGGACTGTGCCTTCTGCGCTGCGATTTTTCGAGGCAACAGTTACAGTGCAGATAGGCTTGCCGTCGAAGAGTAGGCGGCTAATGGGGGAGGCGGAGAGGGTGAAGGTGTAGTCTCCATCGCCTTCCGCTTCGAACTGCGCTTCTGCGACGAGCCCCAAAGGGCTATTGCCGCGTCGGAAGTTGGAGGCGGAGCCGATGCGGCCCAGAACGCCTTTCTCGAAGGGGGCGAGGGTGGAAAAGTCGGGGAGGGTCGAAAATGCCTGTCCGGGCGATGGGCGGTAGAGT
>Ga0105239_10003751_pt1 | contig 18498 bp, 17 predicted proteins | sample KBSC44metaG_FD_92761 | JGI IMG/M metagenome (GOLD analysis project Ga0105239, IMG submission 92761) | Corn rhizosphere microbial communities from Kellogg Biological Station, Michigan, USA - KBS C4-4 metaG | ecosystem: Host-associated > Plants > Roots > Rhizosphere > Soil | place: Michigan, USA...
AATGGATATTCGCGTTATGCCCCAAGCCCTCCTGATCTGGTATCGCTTCCTTTTGCGGATACTTTTAAGCGATATCCCCTTGAGGATCAGCGACAGCTGCTCTTCGCTTATGACTGCGTTTCGGGTGGCTGCATCGTACAGCGGCATCTCGAAGGTGCCTTCCACCAGCTTCTTATGGTAAAGACTATCTTCGTGAAAGTGTAAAGCCTGTTCTCTACATAGGAAAGCTCCCAACCTCCTCAACCGGGTTGCGCCCAAACATCTTGCCTCCTTCATGGGCGTCTCCGAACAGGTCTTTTTAGACATAAAGAACAGCAATATACACATGCCGATGACCGTCAGGTGGCCGCGTCGCAACGCTCTTAAAACGCACCTATCCTTTAGGGGCGTTTCCTCTCCGACTAATAAAAAAACTTAGCCTCTATTGTTTTTAAAGTCAAAAAGTCGGAAATACCGACTTGGGATATGTCGACATTGTGTCCGCTTAAATGTTCAATAAGATAGACGAGCTCTAAAAACTGGAGGCTATCGAGGATGCCGCCTTCTACAATGTTATAATCTTCATCGAAGTCGGTAGTCTCGGGAGATTTGGACAATAGCCAATTCTTTATTTGCAATGTATTGTTTGTCATAATAATAATATTATTATTCGTAAAAGTTTTTATTCAACAATATGTTATAATCAACCAATTTATTCAATGGCTTTGATAAAATGGTAAAATGGACTTGTTTTCTATATTCATTTTCCAGTAAGTTGGACCGCATGGTATAGTTATCTTTTAAACCAACTGTTTGGTATACATACGGGTTATAAAGCAGCTCGATACTATTCTTTATATATCCTTTTGTATACGTCCGCAAAGCTTCGATGTCTTCGGGCGACCTTGTTTCTACCAACTCCCTGAATATCGACTCCAGCAAACAGCTTCCGAACGCAATATGCCTTGCTTCATCCTTATGATGAAGCATGTTCAATTCCTGAATAAAAGGGTGCAGACTCTTGTCGGTAGACATTTTGTAGTTGAAGTGATCTACAATTTCTTCAAAAAGCCACATTCTCAAAAACACTAAAAATAAATTGATTTCGCTATCAGATCCGGCAGATGGGAATTGTATTCTCTTGTCGGAATACATTTTACCTCCATATTGTAGACAAAATTTAGCGAAGAAATACATGTGTTCGTTTTCCTCGTCGACAAAGTGATGAAAGAATTCGGATACGATCTCGAATCCAGGGGTATGCAGGTGTTTTACTACTACAGATAATAATTCCCGGATACCATGAACGTTAAGGCTGAAGAAGTTTAAACATTCCTCTTTGCTTAGTCGATACAGGTCTTCGGTTCCAATTTCATCATAGTAAGCAGTGCCGAATACAGACAGCAATTTCTCGCTCATCCAAAATTGGTCTTCCGGGAGCGCGTCCGGCCATTGTATATCGTTAAAGACATCGTGTTTGTCAGCCTTGGATAATGTGACGAGTTTGGAGATGATCGGTTTTAAACTTTCTCCGAGACGTTTGGTTGTAGGAGCTTGCATAGTTTAAATTTAATTGGTTGTATAAACTATTATTATATTGAATGTTTCAACTGGATGTATAAACCTTTCTTAAAGTATGGATGAATGTAGAAGGCATCTTTATAGGTGATATAGGCCAGGCCTTCGCATCCCATATGATCTCAAAACTTAAGGAAGATTGAAATTGTCGGGCTCTGAACGAAAACGTTCCTTCAAGCACACTCGGATAAAATTTTACTAAACTTTGATCTAACCTTTTTACAAATAGAGGGTTGGGAAATGTAAGCCCATCGTCGACTATAAAATTGCATGAACATGTAAATCCCACACTATATCCTGTTCTTCTGGATTCACAAATGAGGAAATCCTGTAAAGACGGATAGTCATATTGTCGATGAAGCATAGCATCCCATATCTTTTGTTGGACACGGCCCAGAAATTCCGGGATCGGCTCATTTTTAAGGACTGAAAACCGTACACGCAGCGGCATAAAGATGTTTCCAATAATTTCGCGATCTTCCGGCCGAATTCTGTTCGAGATGATAATGTTCAATACTATCTCATCGATTCCCCTCGCTTCGCTTAAGAGACGTAATTGTAAGACGACCATTAATGTGTAAAGCGTGCATTTCCTTTCTAAACAAAATGTCTTTATCGTTTGAAACTCCTCGTCTTTAATATTCCACCTGAATACATACCCGATATTGGATGGTTTAAGGCCTAGGAAAGGAAATTTCGGTAGTTCCTTTAATTCCTTCTTCCAATATTCAAGGTTTCGATCTTCGACTTCCTGCGTTGAAATTTCCCTTGCCAAAAATCCAAGAAATGCTTCTGACGGGCTGGAATGGATCGGAACATTCATGATGAGCTTTTGGTATACTTCTAAAAGATGCTTTTCGAAAACGTCGATGGAGATGGCATCTACAGCGGCATGATCTATGCAAAGGCTTAAAATATTTTTCTTATTGACCCGTAATACTACGGCTCTCACAGGCGTATCTGACCTTAGGTCATATACCCTTCTCGACTCTCCGGCAATAATTCTCTTGACATGGGTCCTTTTAAATAGCCCTTTTACCTTTACATCGCAAACAAATGGTGTCGTATCGGGAAAAGACTGCCGCCAACCATACTTCCTCTTGGTTAATTTCAATCGCAGCGATGGATGACTTGAAACAACAATATTTATCGCTTTGACAAATGCTGAATAATTGAAGTCTTTAGTCAATAAATATATTCGCGGAACAGGACCTGACGGCCCTGAATTGGTCTCCCAACGATGTACTATCCAACGTTGACCGCTTGTCAGAGGATATTCCTCTTGTTTTTCCATATGAAAATGATTGCCAAAATGAATTGAACCGAGAAACAGCGATGAGGCGGGTATGAATTGATTAAACTCCATTCTAAAATTAGATCTATTCAGTGAGAAATAAAATAGGGACATACATCTAACAAAGTGAACAATACTTGCAGAGAGTTTATAACAGCTTTGCACTCTTAATTTTAAAAATCCAAAATGAATTGTGATGTCAGTGATCACTGGGGATACCCTTATAATACAAAAACATAACAAGGGACATCTTGCTTTTCCAATGAATATAGGATAACTTATAATAGGGCAAAACCCAAACTAAAACAATAGGATGATAAATTATCTCGATTATTATATTCCCGAGGAAAGGATCTCGGTGGAGAGTGTTTTCAATTCTCTGAAAGCTGAAACGGATCTTGCAGCCCCATTTAATACGAGTGAAGATGGGATTGCTTTTTTCAACCACGTATTGGGGCTGAGGGAAGTAGCTTATGCAGCTGATATGGAGGAAGTGGAAATGCTAAAGCCGCTCTTGACAAAATTTCTACATTCGAATATTGTCGAACCATCCGGCATCGACTGGCTCATCCTCATAGGAGACTCCCTGAATAAAGGTTTCCGAATGAAGAATTTAGCGCACTATATACAACATATCTATGATCTCAACAACATGAATGTTGTTGAGATCTCGGGCAATCATTGCTCCAATATTGAATATGCGCTCATTTATGCCAAAAGCATGTTGGACGCCGGTTCGGCAAATAATATCCTTTTAGTAGCGGTAAATAAAATGTCGATCCCGCAAGATCGCCTGGTCGGAAGTTATGCTGTTAAAGGGGATGGCGCAGGATTGATCTTCTTGAAAGGAGACACAGATAAAGGAGTAAACATATTGGGTGTGCATGCTTTTACAAATGGCCTGCTATATGAAGCGGATGTTAACAAAATGAATTCCTTGGTGTTGTGCAAGAATTATACACATTGCCTTTCCACATTTATGCGAAAATTCAGCATAAAGCCCGAAGAAATAAGCCATATCATTATTCAAAATGCAAATCCTCTGTTATTAGCGCAATGTTTCAGCAGCCTTGGTTTCAAATTCAATAAAATATATACCGAAAATCTGTCGGCTTTCGGTCACCTGGATTGCATCGATTTCATTGTAAATATCAAGTCATTGTTGAAGCATAATTTGGCGCTCGGTACTAAGGTAATTTCTTTCGGAACCGGATGGGCCGGATCGAATATTGCAATTTTACTTGAAATCAACTGTTAACCGTGCAAGACAAAATATTTCACCTGGTATCTGAAGTTATAACCGTCCGTGTCAGCCGGAATAGTACAATTCATAGGGAATCCTTGTTGAAGGAAGATCTGGCTTTAACCTCCATGGAATTGGTGATTTGCATCACACATATTATTTCCGAGCTGCAGCTGAATATCCTGGACTTTACAGATTATGAATTGATTCGTCTAAAGAGCATAGGAGACCTTATTGATTTGCTGGCAAGCAAAAAATGTTTAACCCATCAAAATGAAAATTAGCGAGATCATACCGGCTTTACAGCATAGTGATGGGAAACTGATCACGATTAGCGATAAGACGAGGGTCGAGCTTTATTTTAAACATATTTATCCCTATATCCTAAAAGCGGCGAAGTGGTTAAGCGCACAGGGATACGATGACACGTGTACTTTTGGAATAATAGCAAAGAATAGTCTGGATTGGGTCATAGCCGATCTAGCTTGTATATGTTGTGGGATAAAGGTGTTGGCTATGGAGTCGGATCGTGAAATAGGACATTTTTTAGACAAGGATATCAAATTCTCAGCCATTCTTTTTGACCAGGTATATGCTGACGGACTGTCGAAAATAGAACAACAGGGCATAAGGTGCATCCTACTGAGCGAATTCGTCAGATCAGGGGGAATCGAAACAAGTCAATGGGAGGCGCCTCATCATGATTACGCTGCCAAAGAAGTGTTTTCTTTCCGGGTGACTTCGGGAAGCATGGGGAGCCCGAAAGTTATTGGTCAGACCGTTGAAAGCGTAGAAAACTCTATCCAAGGCATCCAGGATTTATTTAAACATAGGAAACAAGATAAGATCCTTGTCTTCTTGCCCTTAAACCTGGTGCAACAGCGGTATTGGCTTTATTCCGCTATCATGTATGAATTCACGGTTATTATCATGCCGCGAAATTATGTGTTTGCTGCTATAAAAGAGGAAGCGCCGACTGTCATAATGGGAGTGCCATTCATCTACGAATGTATTCAAGCCGAGTTTCTTAGAGTGGCAGCAGCTGACTTGACCCTGCAACAATTCCTCGGAGGACGAATAGATTACCTATGGACGGGCTCCGCTCCGATAAGCAATGCCGTTCTTGATTTCTATTCCAACCTGGGAATTACCATATACCAGGGATATGGCATGAATGAGACTTGCATCATCGCAAAAAACTTTCCGGGCAACAATAAAATTGGGAGCGTCGGAAAATTATTCCCCAATATAGAGATCAAATTCGACAGCAATAGCCAGATCCTGGTAAAGAATAAATATCCCGTTTGCACCTACTACACCGTTGCCTCCGAAGAAGATAAGAACATCTTTAGAAATGATGGTTATATAGAGACAGGTGACATCGGGCACATGGATGAAGAAGGTTATCTTTACATAGATGGCAGGATAAAGGAAATGATCGCCTTGTCCAGCTCGAAAAAGGTGTTCCCGGCAAAAATAGAGGAAAAGTTACGCTCCTACACTGAAATCAAGCATTGTGTCGTATATGGAGATCAAAGGCCTTATTTGACAGCCTTGGTCATACCCACCTCTCAGGACGTAAAAGAAAGTGCTATAAAGGCAATTATAGAGAGATACAATAATTGCTCGTCAGAAGAAGAGCAAATCTATCGATTTTTCACCGTGTATGCAGACTATGATGATCTGCTATCTGGTCAGGAAAAAATCAGAAGAAAAACGGCCCATGAAAAATATTCAGCGCAATTCCAAACATTGTATAGTACAAAATGATTTGTATGGATGAAATTGTCCTTAATGGTACTGCTTTTGAGATTGGCCGGCAACATGGCTTTTATTTAAAAGAAGAGATCCATAAATTCTTACATGTCAATTTTGCAGAAATCGACACGGTGGGCAAATGCACAAAGGATGTTAGCGCCTACTCGGAGATCATAAAAGCATGGTATCCGGACTTCTACATGGAGATCCGAGGTATTTCGGAAGGGGCTGCAATTTCCATGGAACAGGCAGTTCTGCTGCAAATCAGACGGGAAGTTGTTGGCACCCTTTCTTATACGCTTATGGGAGATTGCAGTTCAGTAGCTGCCTTCAATGACGGAGATTCGATCATTGCGCAAACCATCGACCTGAATGGCGATATGACCGAGTTTGGCCATGTATATAGAATTAGAAAGTCGGGGATGCCGGAAATATTGCAATATTCCTTCGCAGGACTACTGGGTTATATGGGGATGAATGATGCAGGCCTGGCGGTTGCTATAAACTTGATCGTTTCCGCAGGCTGGAATGTAGGTGTGCCTCCCTATTTGATAGCAAGGAAGTTCCTGGAATGCAATTCTATAGACGAATGCTTAACAACCCTGGAAAACCTCCCCTTAGCCAGTTCAAGAAGCTTTTTGATAACCGACAAAACTCAACTGATCAATTTGGAGATCACGCCAAATAGCTTTCGGGTCTTGAAGGGGAAATACCTTTCACATACCAATCATATGCTGCATGATGATCTTAAGCAGCTCGACAAATTGAATATATTCAGCAAAAACTCATCCATCGTACGAAAACAACGATTGGATCACTACGTCAGCCAAAGCCGGGATCAAAGCACGATCAAACGGGCTTTCAAAGATCATTCATTGTATCCGGTCGGAATTTGCGCGCATAATGAAGGGAATAACCAATTGTCGGAAACTGTCGCTGCTGTCATTATGCATCCACTAAAAAAGGAATTTTGGGCATTGAAAGGGAAACCCTGTCAAAAAGATTATAAACTATACAAATTACAATGAGCGGATTTGCATTTCCCATAGAAAGCAATTATTATTTGGTGCCAGGCATGCCGACGCCAAATGGCAGGATACACCTGGGCCATATTGCAGGTCCTTATTTAAAAATGGATGTTTTGAAACGAAAGGTCCGGAGAAACAACGGGGTCGCATTTTTATGCTCCGGATCCGATGTGTACGAGTCTTATGTCGAATTGAAAGCATTTCAGTTAAGCCGGCCGCCTGCTGAAATTGCAGGACATTTTCATAAGTTGATTATAAAAGACTTTGAAGCTTTAGACATCGATTTTGATCTATATATAAACCCTTTAGAGGACGACCTAAGTGCCGCATATAGCGAATTCACCCGGTCGTTATTGCAAGCTTTAGTGGACAGGGGCTTGACTGTGGAAAGAGATGAATCGATCCCCTATGATGAAGTAAAGAAAGCATATTTGACAGGTTGCTGGATAAAAGGTATCTGCCCGCAATGTAATACCAAAACCGGAAGTTATTTATGTGAAAAATGCGGCAGCCACTATCGGCCCATGGATATATTCGATCAGAAAGATTATCCAGATGCAAAGCTCATCGATATAAAAGTACTATATCTTAAGGTAGACAAGGATACAATATTGACCAGAGTTGCCCGGGTGCAGGATGGAATGTTCAAAGAGATTCTGGAAAAGTACTTCGAAAGGCAAGGACCCTTTATCCGGCTGACGACACTGCAACAAACAGGAGTTCCTTTCTCATGGAACAATACAACAGATCAGGTCATTTTTACGTATACATCGTTGTTGTTTTTTGCTATTTTTTGTGGAGGTCTTCTTCAGGATAAGTACTCGTTGGAGACCAATCCCATGGCGGCAAATAGTAATTTTGTGAGTTGTGTGAGCTTTGGGTTCGACAACATAGTTCCCTCTTTAGCCGGCTTTTATGGCACAGGTGCTTTATTACCCGGGTACAAACCATTTGACTACTATTTTCCCAACTTTTTTTATTCGCTCAATGGAGAGAAATTCTCTACTAGCAGAGCGCACCTAATCTCGGGTGAGGACATAGTCGAACGATCTAAAATTCCATCAGATGCCATTAGATACTTTTTATGTAAGGTGAACCCGGAGATGGGGCCGGAAAACTTGGACACTGACCGTTTTATAGGCATGATCAATCATGAACTGTATACACAGGCAAATGCAGCCATTCGGACGGCATTCGACCTCCTTATGCCGGATAGGGTCCCGGAACCTGATGAATGCTTATTGTCTCAAATGGAAAGCATTATAAAAGAGCAGGATGATGGTGCCAGTCCTGACCGCTTTAAATGCTCATCGATCGTTAAGCCTATAGATGAATGGATATGCCAATTTGAGCAGTATGATGCCGACCAAAGATCGAGATATAGCTATTGGTGGCTAAAAGCATTGGCCTATTTGAGTTACCCTATTATGCCGCGGTTCGCGACTTCCTTGTGGAGAAACCTCACCGGCAGTAATGTAATTTCCAGCAATGCCTTCTTCGAGTCCGGCAACATGATTTCTAAAAACCTCGACCAAATCCTATTCAGAGAAATTTCTTATGAAGACCTAAATAAAAGTCTCCCAGTTAAAACCGATGTATGATAAAGCAAATTAGTGTCGAGAAAGTAGATCATGCTGAAACCTGCAAAATATCGCATTTCAGTCAGATCCCAGATGATGATAGTAAACAGCCCTTTAATCTCATTCATCTGGTGGTAAATCCTCTATGTAATACTGAGAGGGATCAGCATAGAGTGAAAGAGTGTTGGTTCATACTTCAAGGGAAAGGGCTGCTGACTACTGATGACATCCACACTACCCAGGTGGAGAAAGGGCAGTTGTTCTTTTTTGAAAGTATGATGGCGCACCAATTGTATAATAGTTCGTCCGACAGCGATCTGGAAGTTTTATCCATATGGTGGTGAAAAGTACAGATATTGCTATAATAGGCGGTGGCATTCAAGGCACGTTCCTGGCATATTATGCGAAAAGGAAGTACCCTGATAAAACCATTTCATTATATGAATCGCAGATCCTTGGCTGTGGGATTACCAGTTATGCCGCCCATTTGCATATCCCTTACGGACAAGGAGAAAAGTATGGGTTGACCATCGAGAGCATGGCTTTATTTAGTGAATTGATGCAGGAATACATAGATTTCCCCTTACTGGAGATAGACTTGAGATTCCTCTGCAAAAAAGATACTGCGCACTTCCACACGATGAATGTAACCTCGAAAGAGCTAATCTTCGATCCTTTCACCTACCCTTTTGGAGATCTGCCCAAGGACTGCCTGACAATATCAGGATTACCCGGTTATGTCTCGAAAAGGAATTTGGTAAATTATTTAATGGAAATGCTAATTCGGATGGGAGTCAAAGTCTACGAAGGGGTCATTATCGGAAATGTAAAGAGGATCGAAAATAAGTTTTCATTGATGTTACAGACGGGTGAAACGATTTTTGCAGCAGCAGTCTTTAATGCTACTGGTAAAGCAATCATCAGGCAACTGGAGGTTTACGGGCAACATCTCCGTACAAAAAAGGTAGTAGCATTGCACATCGATACGCCGGCATCGACCGATGATCCGGTGTACTATTTCCTTGACGAAGATGCTTTCTTATTACCACAGCCCTATTATGGAAGATATCTTTTTAGCTTTCGAAGTGACATGTGGGATATAGACGACAACGCCCCTATTTCCATCACCCGGGAAGACTTGGAGATCGGTAAAAAATTATTGCATACCTATGGGAAGCCACTTTCCGGCAGGATTTTAGGGGGACAGGCTTATTTGGATGTTTATAATAAGCCATCCAGTTCGCCGTTGATATATGAGGTCGAAAATAATTTTTATGTTGTCGGCGCAACGGGAGGATCAGGGATACGGCTGGCACCCGCAATAGCCATTAAAGCGTTAAATAAAGTAGTTTTATGAGGCCTTACGATATTATAGGAGTAGGGATAGGACCCTCCAATTTAAGCACCGCAGCCTTGTTGTGGCCCTTGCGTTCGTCGGTAAATTCAATTTTCTTCGATGATAAGAAGGAATTTTCATGGCATCCTGGTTTGATGTTCCCCTATGCCAGGCTCCAGGTTTCCATTCTCAAAGATCTCGTGACCATGCTTGACCCGACAAGCGCATTCAGCTTTTTGAACTACTTGAAAGAACGAAGGGAGTTATACATCTTCGCAGCCCGAAATGGGTTCAATAAGGTCACTAGAAGAGAATTCGAACTTTATTTTAAATGGGTGGCTTCCAAACTGGAGAACTTAAGTTTCAACTCCGCCGTGGACAGCATTTCCTACAAAGATGAGCTATTTACGGTTGTAGTAAACGACAAGCATTATGAGACCCGGAATATCATCATTGGCGCCGGCCTGACGTCCAATATTCCCAGCTACTGTCAGCCATTCTTATCATCGAGTCTGTTTCATAGTTCTCAATTCTTAAAACAATATAACAATTACAACAATAAGTCTGTCGCTATAATTGGAGGCGGTCAAAGCAGCTGCGAGATCTTGAAATTCATCTTATCGCAGGAAGAAAAACTATTGCCATCTTGTATCAATTGGATCTTCAGAGATCACAAATTGAACATCCTGGAAGACACTCCATTTGCCAATGAGCTCTTCACGCCGAACTATAGCGAATATGTATTTTCTTTAGAAGATCAAAAGAGAGCCAAGTTGATCGAACAGGAAAAATTCACATCGGATGGAGTATCCGAGTCCACGCTATTCGAGATCTACGAATTGTTGTATTATACAAAGTTCAATACAAAATGCAACATTCGAATTTATAATGATTCTACATTGACCGGTCTAAGTAAGACAAATGACACGTATTGCCTTAGCCTCAAAAGCAGTATAGTCGAGGATGTAAATGCGGAAATAGTGATCTTAGGCACCGGCTTCCATTACAAGATCCCTGCATGTCTTGAATCATTGTCGAAAGAATATCACACAGACAATGGGATGTTTCAGATAGACAAGACTTTCAGTCTAAAACCTAAGTCGGATATAAAAGGCAATATTTTTATACACAATGGGGCCAAGCACATAAGAGGACTTGCGGACCCAAATCTCAGTCTTATAGCCTGGAGAAGCGGTGTAATCATCAATTGCCTGCTCGGGAAAGAAATTTATAACGTAGAGAACGAAAAATCGATCATTAATTGGAGCAATCCCTAAATCAAATAGGAAAATGGTCATTTGCGGAATTAAGCTTACGCACGATGCTGCGATAGCAATAATGGAAAACGGGGTGCTGAAGTGCAATATTGAAATAGAGAAGATCTGCAATAATCAGAGATACAGTTCAATAGATGATGTTTCTGTAATCCCTGAAATTCTAAAGGACAACGGATACGATATAAGTGCAATAGATCATTTCGTGATAGATGGTTGGCTCGGTACCGGCCCATTCTGGAATGGGCCTTCATTTCTGGATCTGCGTAATGAGGGTAAAGATATTCGTATTCAGGTTGCGCCATATAATGAGACGGCTATAGAGGAGGATATATTCACCAGGCTTTATTTTGAGAATAAGTTGCCCATCGGCGATCAAAAATACGCTTACTCAAGCTTTATGCATGGGGCTGGACATATTTCCAGCGCCTATTGTACAAGCCCTTTTGCCGAAAAGGGCCAGAGTGCTTATATCCTCACCTGGGATGGCGGCCAGTACCCAAGACTTTATTTTTTTGATGCACTCACAAGTAAAGTCCAGAACCTGGGGCATCTATTTGTATTCCTCGGCACTATATACAGCATATTCCCACAATACTTTGGGCCTTATAAGAAGTCGGAAGAGGAATTGAAAAAAGACAAAGAAAAGAAGACGATCGAAGGTTTTTTCGGAGGTTATTCGGTTGCGGGCAAGATCATGTCTTATATAGCGTTGGGGAAGGTTCGGCCGGAGCTATTCGGTATTTTTTCAGAAATTTATGAGAAATATATACAAACCTCGAACGAGTTTGAACATATATTTTCGAAAAGGGCCAGGCAGATCATTGACCTGGAAAATTATTCAGATGAAGACGTTCTGGCAACACTTCATGCTTATCTCGAAAACTTATTAATTTTAAAATTAAAAGAGAAGATCGAAAAGTATCCTTTTGCGGAAAATAATTTATGTTTTTCAGGTGGTTGCGCACTGAATATTAAATGGAATAGCGCGATAAGGAGCAGCGGCATATTCAATGAGGTATATATTCCGCCTTTTGCAAACGATTCCGGCAGCTCTATTGGCGCTGCATGCAATGAATATTTGTACAGAACAAACAGGAGTGTTATAAAATGGAATGTGTACAGCGGCCCAATGATAAAAAGTAATGGTTCTTTTCCGGGATGGAGCCAATCCCCCTGTTCACTCAAAGAATTGGCCTTTCTATTGCATGTTTCAAATGAACCGGTAGTTTTTCTAAATGATGCGGCCGAACTTGGACCGAGGGCATTGGGTAATCGAAGCATTATCGCCCAGGCCACTAGTGAAAAAATGAAAGACTTGCTAAATAGAGTGAAAAGAAGGGAGCCATTCCGTCCAGTTGCTCCCCTGTGTCTTGAAGAAGATGCTCCTGGAATATTTGATCCAGGATGTCAAGACCCTTATATGTTGTTCGACCATAAAGTAAGGGAAGAATGGAAGGCTGCATTGCCGGCAATCTGTCATATCGACGGCACCGCAAGACTTCAAACCGTCAATCGAATGAATAATAGTGTAGTCTTTGATCTTTTACAGGAATATAAAAAGATGAGTGGGTTTCCCTTGTTGTGCAATACAAGTGCGAATTTCAATGGATCAGGTTTTTTCCCGGACGTCTATAGTGCAACCAGATGGGGTCAGTTGAATTATGTTTGGAGCAATAATCTTTTATTTACCAAGGAAGTTAAAGTAGACCTAAATTTAGATATCTGACCCTTCGCCCCATGTACCCCATTCTTTAATTTATCCACCAGGTCGACCAGCGACTCCTTTTTAAACTCATCGATCTTTTCCTTCGTATTGGGTTCATGCACATACTCTTGGGCAGATCTTTGTTCTTTCCCCGTCCCATGCCCCTCCTGTCAAACTCCTCGTGGATGCTCGGATGGTTCGGCAGGTTCAGATAAGTGCCATCCACCGCCAACAGCTTATGCCCATGATAGCCGTAGTAATCGACTTCCTTATAAAAATATTTCCAGACAATATCGTTAAGCTCCAGGAACGCTTCCGGCGCCAGTTTCCGCCTCGACCTGTTGAAGCCGCTCTTGGTGATCCTGCGGATGTTAAACTGCTCGTTCTCCGTCTCCCTTAAAAACGTGTCCATCTCCCGTTGTAGTCCCGTCTTCCCCATTCTTAATATACTGATTATCAAATGACCAAACTGCAGCAGGCGGTTCCTGGTGAAGGCCCCTTCCTGGCCGTGCGTGTGACGGCCTTTGTCGGGTAAGGATATCATATTGCTATCACATCCTCCCCTAAGAACCGTGCATGAGAGTTTCCCGCTCACACGGCTCAAGCCAATACTAAGCCGGGGTTTTGTTGACCCCAGCCGGAAACAGATACTTAAAACCGTCCTTAAAGCCTCGTTCTTGGCAATTCGGATGCAGTAGGGTTAAGTTGGATAAATTTCCGGAACCACCCTCCAACCTGCCTTCCAGGCAATGAACACTCCAACTGGTAACACTTGTAATTCTTTCCCCACATATAGAGCAGCAGCCTTTCTGCCTTTTCCACAATGTCCCGACCTTTCTGCGTCCCTCCTTGTTGGATGCCATTTTTGCTGACATCCGATTTTCAAAGTACGCTTCGTAAGTTGGGTCAAAGGGAGTTGCTTCGTTGCGGATTTTAATATGACGCCTGATAAGCGTATCCGACGCAAGTTTAAGCGTGATGGCAGCGGTTGTCTTTGTTTTCTCATCTAAAGATGCAATGTACTTATCCTTCTCGGTCTCCCGCTGCCTGGACAGCGCCAGCTCCGTACGCAACTGTTGCAATTCCTGGTCTTTCTGTTGCAATTGGCTTTCCATCCGTAAGGTCAGGGAGACGACCCCCCCCGCTCCGTTTCGAGCTTATTTATCTTTTCCAGGGCCTGGGGAAGGCCAAAAGTGAGCAGGGGTTTCACAACGCAAATATATATCGATCCTTTTCAATATGAAAGAATCCCGTAGTGCATTAACAACTATATAACGTTAATGGATATTCGCGTTATGCCCCAAGCCCTCCTGATCTGGTATCGCTTCCTTTTGCGGATACTTTTAAGCGATATCCCCTTTAGGATCAGCGACAGCTGCTCTTCGCTTATGACTGCGCTTCGGGTGGCTGCATCGTACAGCGGCATCTCGAAGGTGCCTTCCACCAGCTTCTTATGGTAAAGACAGAAGCCATCGGCTTCGAAGGTCAGTAACTTTAGTTGATTACGTCGCCGGTTGACAAACACATAGATCTCCCCATCAGTGGGATCCAGTCCCATTTCATTACGGACAAGGCCCGACAAGCCATCGAACCCCTTGCGAAAATCGGCTTTTCCGTAAAACAGGAAGTAACGATACCGGTTGCTGAGTGCTAACATGGTCAGCTGGATTATGATAATAGTGCTTGAAGATAAGAAGGTGCTACCGGCTGAAAGATCCGGATGCAGGTCCCTTGTGCAGACTGCACTTCGGCAAATAAAGCTCCGGCCGGCGTTGCGACCGTGCCTTGCATCTTACGGACCTGCAATGCTACAAAGCCGGAAGGCTGGTTTTCCGAATGCTGAGCACTTCTGTATTTTTTCTTCCAGGAATAAAACCGCCACTCGGGCAGCCCCTTGCCTTGGCAAAACATTTTTACCGACTGATCTTGTCTGCTGTATTCCGCCAGCAGGTCCCGGACCTCTTGTTCGGTCTGCGTCCATGGACCCCGGCAATTCTCCTTCCGTTTTTGTTTCATGAGCGTGCTTTAACTTTCCGCAAAGCTAGGCCCACTCCACATCCCAAAAAAACGACAGGTCGAATTATTACTCCCCGTAATAAGGGAAAAGCCACTGAGATTATGGAACTGCTGAAAGAGCAGCAGGAGTGCGGGATAAGCATACAAGAATTTTGCAGGAAGAAGGGGATCCCGTCCCAACGGTTTTATGGTTGGCGGAAGAGATATGCCCATCGTTTAGCGCAGCCCTCCTTTGTACCTCTCCGGCTTGCTAATAATGCGTCTGACGCGTTTGCCGAAATTGAATTGCGGGGCAAACTGATACTCCGGATATACCAACCAGTAGATGCTTCTTATTTAAAAGCCCTGTTGTAGGACCATGTTACATCTATCTGACGCACGTCGTTACTGGATATACACAGGAGATACGGACATGCGTAAAAGTTTTCATGGCCTGGCATCCATCATCCGGGACAGGATGGGGCAAGACATGCTCAGCGGCGATGTATATGTCTTTATCAGCAGGCGGCGCCATGCGATTAAATTGCTCCGGTGGGAGGGCGATGGCTTCGCCATATTCTATAAGCGCCTGGAAAAAGGCACTTTTGAAATGCCTTCTACCGGTAGTCAGCATCCTACGATCCTCGTCACCGACCAGGAACTCTCCTTCATTCTGAAAGGCATTGCTTTAAAGAAGGTAAAATACCGGATACGTTATTCACAAAACGCGGTATCCTGTTAATAAATAAAATCAGCAGAAGGGCCGTTCTTATTAGCCTTAGCCCGGTTTTATCTTCTGAATGGAAGTCACTGGCCATATCGATCTTAAAGCCCGGCTGGAACACACCGAAAAGGAGAATGCCGAGTTGAAGCAAGAGCTACTTATGCTGAAAACACAGCTTCAGAAGTTCGCTCAAATGATCTTTGGCAGCAAGAGTGAACGCTTTATTCCTCACCCATCGCAGCTCACGCTTGACATCCAGACAGAAACAGTCCCACCATCCTGTTCTGTGTCCGCTGCTAAGAAGATTGAATATGTAAAAACAGGGGAGCCTGTCAGCAAAAAGAAGGAGCTTAATGAACTTGGCAGCTATCTTGACCACTTGCCTAAAGTATATGAGACAGTGGAGCCGGCTGATTTACCGGCAGATGCTATCCGTATCGGAGAAGAGCGGTATGAACTGTTAGAATCCAGGCCCGGGGAGCTCTTTGTACGGGTGATCATCACCCCGAAATACAAACTGCCTGTTAGGGATGATAGTGATAAGACCACTATCCTTGCCGCACCGGCCCCTGAAAGGCCGCTGAACAGGTGCGTAGCTGGCACGAGCGTGCTGGCCCAAATACTGGTAGATAAATACTGTGATCACTTGCCCTTATTCCGTCAGGCGAAAAGGTTCGAACGCAATGGCATGGAGCTACCGTACAATACGATGGTCGATTGGGCCGGGAAAAGTATCGATCTGCTGAGTGTATTGTTTGAAGCACTGAAAAAGGAAGTGATCGGCTCTGAATACATCCATGTTGACGAGACGGGCCTCAAGGTACTTTGCAGCAAGGAAAATAAGCATAACCGGAAGATCCATGACGGCTATCTCTGGTGTTATAACAACAGCATAAGGAAGCTGGTATTCTTCGATTATCAGCCGGGCCGGGGAGAGAAATATGCCGCAGGCATTCTAAAAGACTTCCGGGGCTTCATTCAAACTGATGGATGGGGCGCCTATGAAGGAGTCGTGGAAAAGCAAAAGCAGATCACTCAAATATGTTGTCTGGCCCATGCCCGCAGAAAGTTCCATGAGGCCCTTACCTACGACAAGGAGCTGGCTGAATACGCGCTCACAAAGTTCAAGGCGATCTACGATATCGAACGAAAATGCAAGGAACAGGGATTGTCCTATGACGAGATCACCAAAGTCCGACAGCAGGAGGCTGTTCCGGTATTAGAGGAGTTACACACCTGGCTGCTGCAGGAATATAAAAAGAAACATCTGCCGTCATCACCCATCTCCATTGCGATCAATTATAGCCTTGAGCGCTGGGACAGACTATGTTATTATACAAAAGATGGAAAGCTAAATCCAGACAATAACCCGGTGGAGCGCAGCATCCGACCGATAGCGGTGGGGAGAAAAAATTATTTGTTTGCCGGCAGCCATAAAGGCGCCCAACGCCTGGCTATGATCTACAGCCTGATCGGAACTTGCAAAATGAACGGGATCAACACCTATGAATGGCTCAAGGATGTCTTCAGCAAAATAAACATCCATCCCATCTCTAAAATAGCTCAGTTGTTACCCCATAACTGGAAACCAGAACAATCCGCCTCTCAGCCCGCAGCTTAGAAACCGCTATAGTACTTATTATTCAGTAAAACAATCCGCCCCCAGCTCGGGGGCTAACTATTATTTGAATCTATAATCCCCAAAAGTAAATATCTGACCTCCACCCAATAGCCTTCCCCGAGAGAGGATTAGTAATTGTAGAGTAATTGCGCCAGGAGATAGATATCCAGGCCCACGTTCAACCCGGATCTTTGAGAAATGCTGTACGTCAGTTGCAGAGTGGAATAAAAGTAAGTCTCCCGGAAGCTGAGATCGCCGATGTTACCGTACATGTCCGGGTAACGGTTGGCAGTCGTCAGGGAGTTAAAAAGATTGATCTCCGCCTGTCCGTTTTTCAGCACAATGGACGAAATAGCCGGTAGGAAGGGGTGCAGGAGTGAAAGGGAGTCTCGTAGCCGCTTGTACCTTTCTTCCAGTTGTCGATAGTGGTCTTCTGCTTCGTGATTTTGACCGAATAGAGAAGTGACGCTGAGTAAAAGCATAATGGTTAGCCTGATGGGTTTCATGGCATCTGCTTTTCATAGGCCCAAATTACATGTTTTTGGGGCCTGCAGCAAAGGTGGAAACCCCCATTTTATTTCAACCTGTAATTCCTAAAAGTAAAGATCTGCCTCCCCCCTAATAAATGCTGCTCAATAAACGTCAGTATCCTATACTTCATCCTCTCATGCTTATGCCGGCGTACCAGCTTGCCATTCTTACGGGCCATTGCCAGCTGGTCCTGCTGCCGCTCCAGCTGGTCGCTCCAGTTAAAAAGTATAATACGATCCTCCATAACGGCAGGGTGGGTGCCTTTAAATGCTGTCAGTAAGCTGAGATCCCCAAAGTCGAATTCTGCCTTTTCCTGTTTAAACTGGGCTTCCGCCACCTCTCGTCCCTGGTGGATGACCTCCATGGCCTTCCGTTTGTTTTGCATAAACTGAGGGGGGCGTACCCAGCCGTAATGATAGATGTAGGCGTCTACACGGGCGACCTTTAATTTATAGGTACCCTTTTTCTCCCTGTAATGGATACCGTCGAAGTCGGGGATGCGCCGGAAGGACTGGGCGGATTCCCATGAGTGAATTTCCGGGTCGTTACGGATGATGCGGATCTCGTTGGCATACCAGGCGTGGGAAGTGATATAATGATCATAGTCGCCCCAGAAGTGCCGGTATTTGAAGAGCAGCCCGTCGACAGCCGTATCGTGCAGCAATTCTTCGCAGCGTTTACGGATCCTGGGGAGGTCGTCCTCATGCACCACCTCGTCGCTCTGCAGATAGAACAGCCAGTCACCCGTACAGGCCGCCTTGGCGATGTCCGTCTGGTGCGCATGTTCCATGCCCCGTGGATATTTTTCAAGATCCCACACCGTATGGATGATACGTATCTTGTCTGATC
>Ga0105239_10003752_pt1 | contig 18493 bp, 13 predicted proteins | sample KBSC44metaG_FD_92761 | JGI IMG/M metagenome (GOLD analysis project Ga0105239, IMG submission 92761) | Corn rhizosphere microbial communities from Kellogg Biological Station, Michigan, USA - KBS C4-4 metaG | ecosystem: Host-associated > Plants > Roots > Rhizosphere > Soil | place: Michigan, USA...
CTCCTCATCTTCTTCCCTCCATGCGGAGATGATGTTTGTTGATCCCATGGGCGACCAACTGGTGTCACCGCTCGCGGGTCCCTCCTAGGTAAGGGTCGCTATCTTCCAAGGATAGCTCACAGGATGTTTATTTGAAGCCTATTTACGTGCAACGTTCTTCGATATAACACTACCCCTGTTTTCACGGTACTGCGGACTGTACGGAGTTCATACTCTGGAGAATTTATGAACTAGCGAGCCTCCCTCTAATCACGCAATTTCGATCTCCAAGACAAGCCGTGGCCTCCATCTACTCGTAAACATCCAGCAAACAGGTCCATTCGTCCTCAATTCGACCGCAAGGTCTATCTATACCTCTCTCTCCGGACTTCAGCTTGTAATTTTTCTCAATATAACCATTCCCATCACACAGCACCATGGCTACCAGATCGCCTTATCCTGACATACAGATTCCAAATGTCGACCTCTGGGCACTCATGTTTGATCAACCCCGAGATTTCCCCGATTCACAAGGTAGGTACATAATAGATACAAGAGTAACCACTTGGAATTGGTCACACAAATACTGATCTGTATTACAGTGATATACCGCGCAGTAGATTCAGATAGGAAATACAGCTGGCAGGAAGTCAAAGAGGCGGCGGCCGCGTTTGGTGCTGGACTGCGAAATCTCTGGGACTGGCAGAAAAACGACGTACTAAATGTCTTCGCACCTAACGATGTCGATTTCGCCCCGATCGTATTCGGCGTCTTCTTTGCAGGCGGCATCGTATCGCCCGCGAATCCGGCATATTCGGTGGATGAACTGTCTTTTCAGCTGACGAATTCCGGCTCCAAGGCCATTGTGACAACAGCCGATTTCCTACCCACAGCAATCAAGGCAGCCCGGGGGTCCAATATTCCTGAAGATCGCATCATCCTGCTTGGATCTAAGCGAGACCCAAGCCACAGAGTCAAGCATTGGACCAACATTCGAAAGACTTCAGGTGCCGTTCGCTACCGAAGGCGAAAGGCAAATCCAGATGTAGATCTTGCCTTCCTCGTGTACAGCTCGGGCACGACAGGACTGCCCAAGGGTGTTATGTTGAGCCATCGAAACATCATTGCAGATGTATTAATGGTACAAGGCGCTGTTGGCAAGTGGTATGCGTCGGGAGAGGACAGACTCCTGGCTGTTTTACCCTTCTATCACATTTACGGCCTCACCGGGCTTGCACTTCAATCCCTTCATCGGGGGATTGAGATGGTGGTTATGCCGGCTTTCAATCTTGAGGTGTTCTTGAAGGCGATCCAGCACCACAAGATAACGTTCGTCTATGTTGCTCCGCCGGTCATTGTCCGACTCGCCCGAGACTCGTTGGTGGATGATTATGATTTGAGCAGTTTGAAGATGATCACGAGTGGAGCCGCACCTCTGACTAGAGAGCTTGTTGACACGGTGCATAAACGATTGAAGGTCAAGATCAATCAGGCCTACGGACTGAGTGAGACCAGCCCAATGACACATACTCAGGTAGGTAGCTGTCTCTCTTTGACTCTGATGGATACTGACCATTTTCCTTCCACTTGCAGCCATGGGACGAGTGGTATTCCTCTGTGGGTAGTGTTGGAAAGTTGTTTCCAAGTATGACTGCAAAGTATATATCGGCTGAGGGCAAGGAGCTCGGCCCCGGGGAAACGGGCGAACTATGGCTGTCAGGGCCTAATGTATTCAAAGGGTATTGGAAAAATGACGCCGCGACTAAAGATTCGGTTACAGAGGATGGGTACTTCAAGACTGGAGACGTCGGATATCAGGACAAGAACAACAATTTCTACATCACAGATCGGGTTAAGGAACTGATCAAGTACAAGGGATTCCAGGTACCACCAGCAGAATTGGAGGGCAAACTTATGGACCACGGTGATATCGACGATGTGGCGGTGATCGGTGTGGACGATGAAGAACAGCATACCGAAGTGCCTCGAGCATATGTGGTGGCTGCCAATGGCAAGAATAGCGAGGCCGACGCAGAAGCGATCGTCAACTGGCTTGAAGGGAAAGTAGCAAGTCACAAGAGACTGAGAGGTGGCGTGAGGTTCATCGAGGAGATCCCGAAAAGCGCTGCAGGTAAGATATTGAGGCGAGTGTTGAAGGATAAGGCGAAGCAGGAAGAGTCGCAGAAGGGAGGAAAATCAAAGCTATGAAAGGTTTGCTCTTGTTTGGGTTACTGCTGACGCATTGTTCTGTCGGATGGTGCACTAGCGACAGATTTGAATATTAGATAGCGAGGTTGTATATATCACCATCGTGTCGACGCCGTGGATGTGGATGGAAATGAAGGATGCAATGCCTTTATTGGTCTGAGGTATGGGGTCTGAGGAACTCCGTCCCATAACGTTGCTATTAGCGAACTACCTAGGCGCCTAGGTGCATCTGTAGGCAAGTAGAAAGAGAGTCTCGTTCCTCGTGTGTAGTTGGTATTTCATGTATCCGTGTGCAAGGATCCTTCGACGGGAATGCCGAAATGAAAGAAAACAAGGCGAGCACCAAGCTTCCTGGGCATGCAAGTTTAATTACCCGAAAGGTGGCTGGCTGGCTGTTGATTTCAACCCAGCAACAATTGAAGATATTCCACCAACCAATGCCCAATATCAAACACAAATCCAACCACGTGGTACACTTGGATTCTGATGCTCATCGAGCCGTCCACGCGGCCTCTGGGAAACGGAATGGGACTTCACTCCTCACGTTTCCCGTGAACAGGGCTTCATTCGTGGTTCTTGGTTGCCATCGGCCACGCAGAGTTACAACCGTGGCGCTCGTTGTCCGATGGGAAAGCCAGTCACAGGCAAGTCGCCCGCTGATCGACATGCCCTCGGGCCTGGCGCCGCTCCTGGTTGCACTTGCCGCACACCCGTTCCCACCAGCACCTTCCACAACAGCGTGATTTGCTCTCTTACATAATACCATTTACCAGGCTGCAAGTTGGCAGTCGCACGATCATTGATCACGCCGTGCTTTCCAATGCAGCCATGCAGCTTCGCTCCTTCCACTACTGGCACAGCTTCGCTTCGAGCAAGGGCAAGGGCAAGGGAGCTCTATCGGCTGCTCCACCCACTGGCATCTACTACAGTCCAACCCTTGCTCTTACTCTCACTAACCTGCTCCGTACTGCGACTATCTCAAACGACATCATGCCCTCAACCTCGCTCGTCTCTCTTGTGCATGGACTTTCTTCTTTCGGCCAATGCCCACCGATCTCCCTCAGATCCGTCCCACGTATATTACGTGCAAGACCTTCCCTGACCTTGCTCGTAATCCCAAACGCTGTGCAAGTCTGTGCAACTCACGCCCTTCTTACAGCCTGAGCTTCTACCGCTCCACCACCCACCCCCTGTCCAAAATGGCGACTGAGAAAACTGTCGAAGAAGGTTACGAGCCTGAAGCGCGCCGAGCTTCTGTTATCCATGAGGCTGCTCTTGATTCCACCCCAAAGAGTCGCTGGGAAAGAACTTGGCCCGTGTTTGCTTGCGGTGCTGGACTCTTCAGCGACGGCTATTTGAACGGCGTGTATGTCCCTCGCTGCCAACATCTATGCTTGGTTTGCTTGGTTTCCCTGTGCCACATGACTGACCCCTTTCTTCTTGTCTAGTATTGGGAGTGTCAACACTATCCTCAAAACCATCTACAAAGACGAATATGTTAAATCAGACGCACAGAACAACGTCTCCTCCATTGCATTTGCCGGCACTGTTCTAGGCCAGCTTGTCTTTGGATATCTGTCTGACCATTGGTCACGAAGGAATTCACTTCTCATCTCCACCATCATCTTGATTGTCTTCTCTGCTCTTGGAGCTGGTTCATATGGCGCCGGTGGGAGTGTTCAAGGCTTATTCGCTGCTTTGACCGCCTATAGATTCCTTCTAGGGACGGGAATTGGAGGAGAATATCCCGCTGGCTCTGTCGCATGCGCTGAAAGTACCGGAGAGCTCAAGAAAGGCCATCGTAATCGGTGGTTTATTGCTTTTACAAATCTCTCTATCGACGTCGGATTTGTGGTTGCCGCTTTTGTGCCCATGATCTTGGTTCTGATTTTCACTGAAAACCATTTGCGAGCAGTATGGCGGGTCGCCCTGGGGCTGGGCATCCTTCCCCCTTTATCTCTTCTCTGGCTTCGCATCAAGCTCCAGGAACCTGAGGAGTACCACCGGAATAAGATGAACCACTATCCATACTGGCTAATCTTGAAGTTCTACTGGTTCAGACTCATAGTGGTTTCGCTGATCTGGTTTATTTACGATTTCTCGGCATACTCCTTCAGCATTTACTCTTCGGCATGGCTCGTGTTTCTACTCCCAAGCACCGCCCCCCTCTGGAAGGCTTTTGGTTGGAATACCGTCATCAATCTTTTCTATGTTCCAGGTGCCGTCACTGGCGCTTTCCTGTCAGACTGGATTGGCCCAAAGTACTGTCTTATCCTAGGAGTCTGGCTCCAAGGAATCGTCGGTTTCATCATGACTGCCATCTACAAGCATCTCAACCAACCCTCTCAAGTTGGAGGCTTTGTAGTCATGTACGGCATCTTCCTCGCTCTGGGCGAAGTTGGACCGGGAGACAACATTGGATTGGTCGCATCCAAGACTTCAGCAACGTCCATTCGTGGCCAATACTACGGTATCGCAGCGGCTTGTGGGAAAATTGGTGCTTTCGTCGGCAACTACGTCTTCCCCGAAATCATCAAGGCCGCGGGTGACGATGTCATCAAACAGGGACAGTATCCTTTCTACGTCTCTAGCGCCCTCTGCATCTTCAGTGGCTTCATTGCCCTATTCTTCCTTCCTCACATCGGCCAGGACACTATTACTGAGGAGGACGAGAAATTCAGAGAGTACCTCATGCGCCATGGATATGATATCTCCACTTTAGGTACGAAGCAATATCATCTTGAGAAAGAGACTACTATTTGAAAGCAAGTTGGAATCAGATAGTTATGGTTTCCTAGGCTGGCGGCGAGTTTTAAGACACAAGTTGACACTGGACTAGCTATGCACGCGATAATCGCATCACTTGCACACCAGTGATCTGACCAGAGGACGAGACACGGAGCAGAAGTTTCAAAAGGCATGGGCGATCGATACCAGCATATATCGCTCGTTGATCCATGTAGTTGCTTTGCAATTTGCAAAACAAGATACGAAGTACTAATTCAATGACAAGATATATATCCTTGCGAGGCTAACCGCCCAATCTACCTAAAATCCATACTCGTAGATTCTGAAATAGCATCTCGTCCCTAATTATAGTGACTAATTAGCCTCAGCCAGGTAAAGGTCCTGTAGATAATAGCAGAGAGCAAAGACCTGAAAAGGGGTATTTAAGAATCCGACTATCACACAATGTACAATTCCATGCACGACTACTGGCACTTTATGTACATAAGTAACTTAGCAAGACCTACATACATACATAATAGCCAAGGGAGCTTCCAATCTGGTCCCTTGGCCCATACTGTCGGACAACTTACAGCAAAGGCCTTGATCGACATCCCGCCTTCCTACCCACCCCTCTTTTTCTTCAGGGAAGGAAACAACGGACTATTATTAGCCCTTCATTCACATTCCTTCTTTTCCCTTCCTTCCTTCGTTCACTCTCCACTCCCTCTACATACACCCCCTACCTACCTACCTACCTACCTACCTACCTACCTACCTACCTACCTACCCCTAGAATCGCGCGATGGGTCTGTCTGTCTGTCTGTCTGTCTGTCTGTGTTCTGTCCTGTTATAGTTACTAATATATAGGCATAGTATCGTACATATCTCAAGGACGATTAGATTAAATTCAGCTTGACCATATACATACATACACTAACTATACCTAAAGTCAAGCAGCACTACTATTGTATTATACTTAGTAAGTAGGAGTTCATTCACTTTTGTCATTTGTCATTTGTCATTTGTCCTTTTGCCATTGTAGAGCCTCAGGCTTCAGAGGAAATGACTACCTTATGTAACTGGTTACGTGAAACTACCTTACTTGGACCAGTCAGGGGTGTAATAATTACTAACCATATGTCCTTGGAGGGGGGAAACCTGTTTCGATGTGTTTCGTAGACGGTAGCCCTGCACTGCGTGGTGACGCCCATCAGACAGCCGCCATACGGCATATTTAACGAATGTCCTTGAATCCCAGCCATCTACGAAATGAGAAAAAAAAGTGAAAAGGCATTCATTCATGCACAACCCGTAGTCCCCTTCCTTTGTCTGATTGTCGACGTCCTCGTCGGATTATTGTCAATTGATTTTCATAGCACGAAAATACATTGGCCCGTCACCCTCTGTGATCCATCAAATGACTTTCGTTACAATCTGTGCGTTCGTGGCACGTGTATTTACGAGCTTAGAATCATATCGCTTCTTCTTTAGAGCCCTGTCCTCATCCTCATCCTCATCCTCATCCTCACAACGAGCGTGAACCAAACGCCTCTCGTGCACTGATGCCTCTCGCCACAGACCCCTCACCAATACCATTGATACTGCTGCCTGCAGTTGCAAGATCTGAACTACCGCCGTCACCCAAGATCTCTGCACCTAGCTCTTGTCTAGATTTATTGGCGTATTTGCGGATATGCTTCTGAACCTCGTCCTTGAAGGCGACTTCGTCCCAGTAGTAGTTCAGCGTGACGACGGTATTGATTGGGTCACTGAACTCGGGCACCAGGAGCAAGCCGAATACGGTGTCGAGGATTTGCTTGTTTGTCGTGTCGACTGTCCAGTTGCGGTCGAATATCGAATGGCTATGGGGAATTTGTTGGTTAGCTTGATCAATTCTTGAAGGCATGGTAAGGGATGAGCGTTTGGTTTTCACAACTTACCATATTCTTCCATGCTTGTTGACGTTTGGATGAAACACTGGGTTCACAAAACGGCCTTGCGGAGGACGTCGAGGGTACTCATCGCCCATGTCGAGGTATAGGACAAAGACTCCTGAGGCGTATGCGGAGCCATTTGGGCCTTGGAGTACGACCTTCCAGAATCCCATGTTGGTCTCAGAAACGTACACATCATAAGAGGGGTGGGGATGGGCAGCTATATCTCGGATCTCCAAAAGAAGTCTTCTTGAACGAATCGAGGACGTCGCCGCAACCGAGGACTGTGACAATTGGTGAGTAGCGATTCTCTCGAACTGGCCAATCTGGACAAAGGTATCTCCTAAATTCTGGTGGCTTCTTCGTGCAGGGAACTCGTCTCGTGTGACAGGATCGGGTTTTGCTTTGTCGTTGAGGAATGTGAAATTGAGCACTGAAGTTTGCAATTGTCGAGACACGGCTGGTCGCTCGTAAATCGACAGGACAGGCTCTAGCTCACACAAGACAGAAGCGGCCTCAATCGTGCTGGGGATAAATTTGTACCCCCCAGTCATCCAACTGAGGGTCCGCAGTTCTGAGTTATCTTCATCACCAATGCACACAGAGTCAACCACAATCTCATGCCGCATCAGCATCAGGGTCACATCTCGGACATTCTTGATCGACGATGTATCCTCTCCATCAGACAAGCAGATCACCCTCTTCTTGATGCCTGGATAGCGTTTAGCAACATCCACAAGGTGGTCACCTGCAAGCGCGAGAGCATCCCATAGAGCCGTGTCGCCTTCGGGCTCCATTTTCTCCACGGCCTGTCTGAAATTCTCGATCACATCTGTCACGTTCTGAGTCACTTTAGCTGTCGTGCCAAAGGTCACTAGTCCCACGTTTGTTGGGAAATTATACGCAATGAGTCGATTGATAAATGCGCTAAAGACTTGCTTGGTGACGGACATTCTTGACAGAGTCTTCTGCTTCTTGGCTCTTGCTTTGTCACTGGTCTTTGGGTCGATATAATCATAAAGGCGGATCTTCAATACTCGCTGACGTCCATACTGATCGCTACTAACGGAGTTATCATTGGTGGTGTCCACTTCGCTTCCTTTCTTTGCCAAATCCTTCAGACGTTCGTACAAAGGCTCCTTCTCGCAGATGTACACGCGTTGGAGGTCGGCAATGACTCTCGATAAACTTGCCCAATGGTGGTGTGTCGATCCAAAGCAGATTCCATCGCCGCCGTCTTTGAGGTCGCTCCAAACAGTCTTATCTACCTTTGATCCTCTGTTTCTCGTCTTTTGATCGTATCGCCACTGCCGGAACAAGATGGACCCAATCGTGAGCTGAGAGTGGGTGGGAATCCAGTAGTTCATCCGTACCACATCAGGGTTATGGCTCGCATATACTCTGACCAGACACATATCATCATCCGCTGCTTTTGCGGCATTCGTATCCTGGGCGTCGTGGTTTGGGACGACTGTGATAGTTTGATTCCCAATCACCCCGTTTATAGCTATATTTTCTTCACAACACATCAAACGCACACTGCCCAAATACAAAGCAAAATTAGCATACATGCCACGCATCCCACGGAACGCAATCTTGTGTAGGTCCAAGAGAGTTGCAGTCGCAGGCACTGCTCTAGTGAATCGGACCGCTGGGGCGACAAATTCGATCACTGTTTTTGTTTGGCGGATGCTGAGTCGAGTACGTTTGGGTGTGGATGGCAGGGATTGAACAACATCATCAGCCCTTACCCATGCTTTGATTTGATTTGCCAACGTCTCATTGTGCCGGAGTGTTGTATCTTGGATAGCCAAGCCTGTCAATGGGGAGGTTTTCCGAATGCGATACCATCGTTCAATTGCTTTTCGATCAAATGTAAACCCGTCAACGGTTCTCACAGGATCTTCGAAGACATGTTGGCTAATGGAACATAAGTATTCCTCGGGAATGGTGTAGAACTCTCCAAGGTCAACTGTGCTTGCTGGTGCCTTCTTCGCAGTTTGTGGGATGGGGTCACCATAGTTCCAGCTGAAATTGCTTGTGGCAAAATCAGGATTTCCAACTGTGAAGGCTAGGAAATGGGCCAATGAGTCCTCATGGATGCTCAAGCCTGTGAATATCCTTCTCACCGTATTCAATTCTTGTGCTGAGGTCCTTGACCGCGAGGAGGTATGGGTCGCCCAACGAGAGACGTTTTTCTGTTTCTGGGCAAGATGCGTCAGGTGGCGGCCAGTGAGCGTACGGAGAAATGCAACAACTTCTTTCGCGACTCCCAATTGGTTAATGCCTATGTCGAAGTAAACAATTTCAAGCATGTCCTGATACGACTCGTGGGACTTCAGCCAGGTCTTGACCTCATCCAGTGTAACACTAGAATCGTCTTCGTCTTCGAGGACTAGATCGACATCAGGTTTCTCGTTGGACTCTGAAGGGCCGTCATCGTCATTGAGCTCTACAAAATCAGAAGAGCTTTTCATGCTATAGCTGCAGTCCACACAGAAGACAATGAGCTCCGTCGGAAGGGCATCCTTACGGCGGAACGTTGCACTGAATAGATCAAAGACGTTTGTGCCATCCAATTCTCGAGCCTTGATGATTGGTTCTAGATGTTGAGCGACGATATCCACATCAATGGTTTCATCATTCCCTGTAAGTGGATGGAACACTGAGTGATCCTGGCCAGGGGCAGCGCAGGCGGCGCGACCAGTGTAGACAGCCATCTTGCCATATCGATCCAGGGTTAGGCTCGGCGCATGTGCACCAGAGAGTTGACGGGGAGCAACAACGACAAGTTTTGTCTCCTCACACATTGATGCGAGGAACTGGATATCCATTGAATATGATTTGAGATCAAGAGCGAGATTATCTGAGGTGGCGTTTTGGTGAAAAGCTTCCCCTAAAGCATTGGCGTCATAGAATGAGGCTTCAAGAGTTGCTCCTCCATAGAGCAAAGCGACACGAACCCGCTGGTTATCACTATCGTCACAGCGAGGGAGAGCGTGGAAGGCATAGCAAGCAGGGCTGTGTCTGAGAAGGCCTCCAGAAGTGAAGGCGTTGAACATGTTTCTGTTGACCAAACCGAGATTTGTTAAGACTGGCTCAGTAATCGGCTCCAATGTTTTGATATCTCTCAAGTCGATGGTGTGGTATGCGGCGATGTATGGGAGTTTGAGACTTGTCGAACGACTATCTGCGGCTCCGACTTGCTTGGCCTGGTATGCCCCAGCTCGATGGAGGATTAAGCCGAGCACAAGTCTAGCACCTTCTAGGCAACGTGTCATATCGTTTGAAACGAGATTTAGAGGAATCAATTCTTCAGCAACCGCCCCAAGGCTCTGAACCAACGCCGCACTTTCATTTGCTTGCAAAGTCTTTCCATCCATCAAAATATGCACGCCACGGACTGTCGGAGGAAATCGAGTAAGGAGATGCACCACACGAAGGATCTCATTCTGGTGGACGTCATCATATTCCTCAGTGCCAATGATGTGGGAAAAAACACGAAGCGAAGCTAACACAGCTGCCATACCCCGCTCGGACTGGGGATGGGATGGTAACTTCCAGTGGGAGGCGGCGGTGAACATGCCGTCTTTGCCTTGCATATTCTTGTCGCCAACCAACGACTCTCGTGGCACAACGTAGAGGGTAAGCACGCCCTGGATGGCTAGATCGGCTAATCTGGCATCACCGAGCGTCAAATCCATATTCTGGGTACTTATAGGGCCTTCAATGGTATGGAGATCAAGATGATACTGAGTGGGGCCATTGTTGGTACCGAATGGTCTGGTGAGAGGTGTCGGATTGTGACTTTTGGAAGCGCAGACAGCCACCAAGGGCAGTCTGTCATATATATCTGTATCCAATAAGCGGCCGCCTTTGCAGTGGACGGCTTTTTCTTCAGTGAAGTTTGGTCCAAATCGTGCAGACAATGCCATCATCAAAGCTGAGTGAGTGGGAGCATCCGTGCGAAGTCGTTCGATTCGACCGGGACCAGAAACGACAAGGAATTCAGGGGATAGAGTAGATGACGCCTTTGAGTAACAAGACTCAGGACAATCATATTCGCTTGAATTCATTAGGCATTGTGAATGGATCGCATGGCCACAGGGTAAATCAGCACGGAGTAAAATGTGTTCCTCGCATTCACCAGAAGTATTCGAGTTGGCAGTGTGAAGTACCAGAGGCTGAGAACACTGAGCACATTCTTGGTTTGCACCGAATTGCAGATGCGTACCAAAGGAGCAATCGTGAGAACCGTGTCTGGTGCAGACAGCTTTCTCCCATATGCCTCTCTTCACCAGCAATTCTGTCAATTTGCAATTGCATGATTGATCAGAGCTGTCTTCCACGGGTAGGGCGGGAAGCTGAAGAAGGTGCGCGAGGTCAGTTTTTATCTGTCTCAGGGTAGTCGTTGCAGGATACTTGCGGCCATCCTCTAGCAAAAGTGCATGATCAGGTTGGCTTTGTGCTAACTTGGGTGTGATGACTTGGATCTGGAGTGACGGATGGGCGACCTGAAGTGCAGACGGAGCCATGGATTCCAAGCCATGTGCGTTCGAGGAAGCGTCTTGAAAGAGGATGAACAGCACATTGTTCGGAGCGATAACGTCCTGGACTGTATCTTCGGGTTCAATCAAGAAGCCATCCTCAGAATCGAGGCACAATTTGAGGTGCTCCTGTCGAACTGTGGAGGGCAGAGAGCGATGTTTGGAGGCGCGGACAAGAACATGCTTAGTAAGGTCATGAAAGGTACCAGAACCGTCAAAAGGGAGTACCAGGTCCAGTCTATCACCCTTGGGAGGGATGAGGACAACCTTGTACGGAGCCATGGCTGTACAGGACTGACTGAAGACCAGGCTCGGTGCTGGAAGGTAGGAAGGAGAGAGAAGAAGAGCAGAAAGATGGATTAGGAGGGAAAGACAAGGCAGGAGGTAGAGGGAAACCAAACCAAACAAAGCAGACCCGAAGGGCAGGGGGGATGTGAATTCAGTCTCACTTCACTGCAGGCAGCCTAGAGGCAGCTTGAGAGCGCCAAGGCTGAATGAATATCGTAGTGAATGGGAGTGTTGCGCACCTAGGTACCTGGGTATCTAGGATCCTATGGTGAGGGAGATATCTAGCAAGAGGGCTGGCAGAAACAAAGGAAGTGGTTTGGATACGTTGAGGCAAGGATCCTGATGAGAGAGTTCGTTGGAAGGTACAAGGTGACTTGGGCCATTTATCTGTTGCCAGTGAGCTCAGAACTAAGCACAGTTGCAGATAGGCGTCGCCTGGTCAGAACCCCGCCTTGACCGGATAGAATACGAGCATGGAAAGCCTGGCATGATACAAGCAAGGCGCAAGGCAAAAAGCGAACAAGGCTGAATGATTGGGACAGAGTTCCGTGGCGACCAGCCAATGGCACTCTGTAGGCCCAGGCAGAGAGGACAACGATTGCATGTTGGTCTACCTAGGATACCTACATCGTGATCTTGCCAGTGTCTTTCCTGTTAGCGATAGCAGGAGGGGCATAAGGGCGCTGAAAAATGAATCATGACAGGTGGGAGAATTGAAAGGCAATGAGCAGGTGTTGAAGTAGGCGCATTTCGGGACGTGTAGTGTGGCCGTCAACCAGCGCCAGTGAGCCGTGGCTCCTCCGAGGGTGTGAGCTAATACTATATTAGTATAGCATGATATCTACCACAACACTAACCAAAATGGGTTGGTCTGAGCCTACGGCGACTCGGAGTCGTCAGGCTTGGCATTGCATATGCAGGCGGCATTTGCTGCGCGTTCCTCCATCGATTTATCAAGTCACTGCTGTACACGCTGAATATCCTCGCAGGTTCCAAGTTCTACTACCGTTATCCTTTCATCGCCCTCCTTTTATTGTCCAGTCGGCCTGAGCCTCTACAATCATGGGGTCGGATCCGCAGTTTGCCAAATATCCTGACCTCAGCCTCGCTCAGCACATATTCTCTCTAGCCACCGCTCCCAGGACAGCACAACCAGCTTCCCTTACCTACCTTCAAAATGCCATCAAAGAGCACAAGATGGCACCTCTGTATCGCCACCTGGCTCACCCGACCGAAGGTGTACTGAACACGGTCGGTGAGAGTACGGCCCAAGCTGTAAATCCCCCATCAAAACCCCCAGCGAGACGGGCCTCCCTTGTATCAAGTAATCTCTTACCGCCAAAGAGACCAGTACCCTCGGGAATTCTACCTTGGGATGAAAACCTGTACAATGAGCTAAAGGCTGAGAATGATAAAGAGCTCGAAGAGTTCCAGAAAGAGGAGGAGGACGCCGAAGAGAAGGCTGGCGAGACGGAGGTGCAGGCTGCTAGGAGTAAGAGGGCAGACTTCTGGGCTCGCGTTGGAGACAAGGTATGACCTACTGAATTCTCCTGTTTCCGAGTGATGTTGATGATTTTGCACAGGACAAAGCAATTGCTGCTTACGAGAAAGTCCTGGACAAGGCCGGTCCCCTCGGCACGAAAATCGACATCGTGCTTGCCATCATTCGCATCGGCCTCTTCTTTAACGACAAGGTTTTTGTGAAGAAGCAGGTAGAGCGCGCAAATATCCTTGTCGAAGGTGGCGGTGACTGGGATCGGAGAAATCGATTAAAGGCATATAAAGGTTTACATCTTCTCACTGTCCGCTCCTACAACCTGGCCGCACCTCTGCTCCTCGACAGTCTTTCCACCTTCACCAGCTACGAACTATGCTCCTACTCCTCCCTGGTCACATATGCAGTGCTTGCAGGTTCCTTGTCTCTGAAGCGTGTTGACTTCAAGGCCAAGGTGGTGGATGCGCCTGAAATTAAAGCCATACTAGGTGATGGTGAAGACAAGGCTCCTGGAGCCGATGAGGAGATGAGAGATGTATCGGCCTCCACAACAGAGCGAGCTGGTGGTCTCGTGAATTTGACTACGCTCGGCTCGGGGTCAGCCGTGGAAAACCAGACGGAAGCACCAGTGGATATGTCTTCATTGGCAGGTTTAGTCAACAGCTTGTACGGTGGCAACTATCGCGGATTTTTCACCTCCCTGGCAGCAGTGGAGGAGGCATTTTTGACGCACGACCGGTATCTCTATGAACACCGTGCCTGGTTTGTCCGGGAGATGCGTCTTCGAGGCTACCAGCAACTCCTTCAATCGTACCGAGTGGTGGGACTGGCAACCATGGCCTCGGCATTTGGCGTGACTGTCGACTTCCTGGACAAGGACTTGGCTAAGTTCATCGCCGGTGGGCGGGTCAGCTGCACGATCGACCGGGTCCAAGGAATTATTGAGACAACCCGCCCCGACGACAAGAACAAGCAGTATGCCGATGTGGTCAAGCAGGGTGATGCCCTGATCACCAAGCTGCAAAAGTATGGACAGGCTGTAAGATTACGAGGAAGTGAACGTGCTTAGGTAGACGCTTGACTTCTGGCATACATCATCCAAGACACAGCATAGAGGCAGGAGGCATGAAAGTGCAAGGCGTTCTGGGCGGCTTCATTGTACCAAGATGGTTGCACGGATCTGCAATAGCCACGCAGATAAATACACGCATGTGGACGAGTGTGTAGGTGTGTGCCTTGAGTGGCACGCCCACAATACCAGCAGGGAGGTATCCTTACTCGTGTATTGCATCTAAATGCCGAATTGCTGGTCAAGCCTCTCTGGAGTACCTGCTATTAGGGAGCAATGGAAGATCACTCCGTCTGTAGCGCCCATGCCCTGGCAAATATGCACCAGATCGAGATAACAAGATGATCGATCTGGTCGATTCCGTCCATGTCCTCCAATCAATTGCTCGGCTGGAGAAACTATGGCTGTCAAATTGTCACCACCCCAACACCCCCACATCCTGGACTCTGCTCCCCTTTATCGGTGCCTCACCCCAGCTCCGCCCCCCGAGCGATAAGATAGACGAGAGCCGAGGGGGCTTGTAAGGCGCAGATTCTTGCTGCAGATCAGACAGCTTGTGTCAGAGCTCTCCTCGGACGAGAGGTGAGGATATTTTTCTTTGTTGATTCTGCTATCTCTCGTACTCCATCACTTCGTATCACGCGGCGGCCATACCACCATCCACAACCACCCGCAGCTTGCTTTTGAGCTGCACCGCCATTATCAAGCTTTGATCGGACTGTGCATGTTACTCGCAGAGAACTCCAGGCACTGATATTCCTTCTCCGAAACGCCCCACCCGTTTCGTGACTGGCTCGAGAGTTTTAGAAATGCACTCATTACAGGCTTCGATTCTTCTTCAAAGAGCCCAACTTCTTTCTTCTGAATTGGCCATTGCTTGCACTGTCTTTACTCGTACTTCTACCAGGTGCCTATCCACTCCATCCCGCCGGCCGGACCAGTCTCGAGGTAAGAAACATCCGTGGTTCCGTGGTCTGATTTACTAGTATGGGTCACTTGCACAGCACACGAGTGGTGACTCCCTCAACCCATGCTTGCTTCTGTCCCGATTTTTTTTCTGCCAACATAAAACCACCATATCACCCGGAATCCACGAGTCCATGACTGACCTTTTATTTCCCCAGTTTCGCTGTTTACCTCCAGAACACACATTCCTTCCACTCGCCGCAACATGTCGTCCACATCTCGCCTCCGCAGTCTGAACATAGACAATATCAACCCTCACGTCAAAGAAGCCAAATATGCCGTTCGTGGCGAGCTTGCAATCAAGTCGGAGGAGTATCGTGCCCAACTGAAACACAAAAATCCTCCTACACCGCCAGACTCACCGCTACCATTCGACACCGTCATCTCCGCCAACATTGGCAACCCACAACAGCTCGACCAGAAGCCCATTACTTTCATCCGACAAGTTCTCGCTCTGTTGGAGAATCCAGCCCTACTTGAGAATGAGGAGGCTTTGAAGTCGAGTTTCAACTACAAGCAAGATGCTATAGATCGTGCCCGGTGGCTCCTCCGAGAGATTGGCTCGGTGGGTGCATATTCACAGTCTGCGGGTGCCCCAGGAATCCGCCAGTCGGTGGCCAACTTCATTGAACGACGTGATGGATTCCCCTCAGACAAAGACCAAATCTACCTCTCTGCCGGTGCTTCTTCTGGTGTCAACACCCTCCTCCATGTTATTTGTGCGAAGCCCGAGACGGGGGTGCTGGTCCCAATTCCTCAGTATCCCCTCTACACCGCCACACTCTCCATTCTCAACGCCCGATGCGTCCCTTACTACCTTGACGAGTCCCACGCCTGGGGTACCGACCTGAATGTCATCAAAGAAGCCTATGACAAAGCAGTCGGTGAAGGCACCGATGTTCGTGCTGTGGTGATCATCAACCCAGGTAATCCAACTGGCGCGTCCCTCCCCGAGGCCGACGTGGAGGCCGTGATCAAATTTGCCGCAGAGAAGAAGCTGGTTGTGATGGCTGATGAGGTCTATCAGACCAACGTCTTCATCGGCAAATTCCACTCATTCAAGCAGGTGCTCCGTAAAATGCAAGAGGCTTCCCCTGGTACTTATGACAATGTCGAGCTTGCCTCTCTGAACTCTGTTTCCAAAGGTATGGTTGGTGAGTGTGGGCACCGTGCCGGCTATTTTGAACTTGTCGGATTCGACGATGAGGTCCGAGCCCAAATATACAAATTCATCAGTATCATGCTTTGTCCTCCTGTGATCGGCCAATGTCTCATGGAGGTCATGGTGAATCCACCCAAGGAAGGAGACCCAAGTTTCGAACTCTACAATAAGGAATACAACGGAATCAAGAACGGCTTGCAGGAGAGGGCCCAAGCTCTATATCAAGCCTTCAAAGAGATGGAAGGCGTTGAGATTGGGGAACCTCAGGTATGTATCCATGCACTTCTACTCATGGTTAACAATGGCTGACTGGTTTTAGGGTTCGATGTACCTTTTCCCAACCATTCATCTACCACAGAAGGCCGTAGAGGCTGCAGAGAAAGCGGAGCGTAGCCCCGACGAGTTCTACTGCCTCCGACTCCTCGATGCCACTGGTATCTGTGTTGTACCTGGATCTGGTTTCGGTCAGAAGCCCAATACTCTGCACCTGCGAACGACATTCCTCGCACCGGGCACTGAATGGGTCGGCCGCTGGACCACATTCCACAAGGAATTCCTAGAGAAGTACAATTAGAAAAGTAGGGATATGGTTTATCTAACGAGAAATGTATATTCAACTTTGCGCCGGCGAATTTGAAAATGGGCTGTCTGCTTTGAAGCACTTTGATGGAGATTCAGGTGGTGGTCCTGAGAGGCCATCTTGTCTGTGGTTATCTCGCCGGATCTATACAACGGCAAATTTTATACTTAACCAAGTTGCTCTGCAAGTCAGTTCTCTTCCGCCTGAAAGGCCAAGGCCCAAGAGCCAGTTTAGCTCCACACATTTGTAAATACAAATCATTTTCCAATCCGGGGTGGACGATTCTTCTACATATGTGAGCAAGCATTATGAAAGCCAAGTCTCCTTTTACTGTAGATCGTTGCCTGACTCTTAAGAAAGATAAGCTTGTGGGAGCAGGCTATCTCACCACCAGCCGTGGGAGGCGCTAGAGACCTCCAGTGTGCTTACTTCCTCCAAGTCTGGTCCGATCATCTCATGTTCGCATAACTTGGTTGAGGGTCACATGATGTGGTTACCCTCGGGGCCACCGCGGTCCCATGTATCCGATATCTCTCTGGATACTCGTACTCGTACTTCTGGCTTATCCTCCTTCCCTTTCTGAACACCCGTTCGCTCACAAGAAACCAGGAGAAGCTCAGCCTTGCTTATATAAAGCCTCGGTTTGCCACTGGCCAGACCTCTTCCACACGCGGGGCTTTACCTTCTTTGGTACCAGCGGCCCTTGGCGGATCATCCAATGCAATGTAACCATCGAGGAAGAATCAAGTTCTGCCTGCTACAACAGGTTCCCCCAGGGTGAGATTCTTATCTGCCAACCAAAGGTTCATGAGCTTCACTTTGCATGGCTGTTGAAGGCGCTGTTTTGGGGCTTTCACAGCTTGTTCTGTAGCGTACAGGGTCTGGAATCGCACGATAGCCGTCGACAACTGTGTGTTCGTCCGACGGGTGTGCCCGGCACCTCGCTGATCCTTTTGAGAGCGGACAGAGGAAGGGAAAACCAAGAGGGGAGGGGAAGAGCTTGACTTGCCTCCCTCCATCTGTGGCGACGGCCTCTCTATCGCCATGAGAATCAGTGCTCCAAGTCCCCCCAGACGGCGGCAGTCGGAGCAGCCAACCTCACTGCTTACGCTGCCACTGGAAATCCGGCACAAGATTCTCGTCTATACGCTCTCTGCAAACAACCAGCGCCTCGTCCATTCTGGCTCGCGCATGCCTTGGGTAGAGCTCTACCGCAGCAAACCATCTCCGACCCCGTCGATCCTCTCCGTCTGCCACCAGCTCTATGCAGAATGCCAGCAGGTATTGTGTCGAAACTCTAAACTGGTCGTGTACCTGCAGCCAGAGACCGTACCGCGACTGGCCCACCTGGGCATCCGGAAATTCGTGCGATATCTCGACATCGCCATCCCCTTGCTCGAGCAAGACAGTCGGATCTCGGTGCGGCGCAAGGCCACGACACTCCTCGCGCGCCCACCCGAGAAACTGATCCCCAAACTCGCCACAACCTTTCCGAACGTCGACGCCATCACGCTCACACTCTGCCCGATGCTTTC
>Ga0105239_10003755_pt1 | contig 18488 bp, 23 predicted proteins | sample KBSC44metaG_FD_92761 | JGI IMG/M metagenome (GOLD analysis project Ga0105239, IMG submission 92761) | Corn rhizosphere microbial communities from Kellogg Biological Station, Michigan, USA - KBS C4-4 metaG | ecosystem: Host-associated > Plants > Roots > Rhizosphere > Soil | place: Michigan, USA...
AAGATGCCTTCACGCTGCATCTTCTTCTTCAGCGCCTTCAGCGCCTGGTCGATATTGTTGTCGCGAACGATGATCTGCAAAGGCAACTCTCCTGGCCGGTTTCGAGGGCCGGGGTAAGTATCAGAAGGGTTTCCGGCTGTCCACCTCCACCCGGTCATCAGGCCGGGAAAGCTGCAAAAAATCGGTCAAATACCGCGATTTCTTTGACCGGAGGGCGTTTAGCCACCATATCTACGCCCTATGGCTTTCCTGAAAATCGCCCGTATGGGGCACCCGGTCCTGGCCCGCCGTGCGGAACAGGTCGCAGACCCCGCCGCCCCCGAAATCCGCCGTCTGGTGGCGGACATGGTCGAGACCATGATCGACGCCAATGGCGCGGGGCTCGCAGCCCCGCAGGTCCATGTGCCGCTGCGGGTGGTCGTGTTCCAGGCCCCGGGCGAACGCACGCCGGATACTGGCCAGGAGATGTTCGATCACACCGCACCGTTGACCGTGCTCGTCAATCCGGTGATCGAAATCGTCGACCCCACACCGGACGGCGGCTGGGAAGGATGTCTCTCGGTGCCGGGCCTGCGCGGCTTCGTCGAGCGGCCGGGGCACATCCGCTATAGGGGCTACGACACAGACGGCAATCTGGTATCCCGGACGGCGAAGGGGTTTCACGCGCGCGTCGTGCAGCACGAGTACGATCACCTCGATGGCATCCTTTATCCGCAGCGCATGACCGATATGCGTCAGTTCCTGTTCGAAACCGAAGCGCATCACTGGACCAAGCAGGAATGACCGCGCGCCGCAAATCGCCGAAATCCGATCCCGCTGCGCTCAAGCAGGCGGTGCTCGATGCGGCGCTAGTCCATGCGGCGGAAGACGGCTTCAGCGAGCGCACGCTGACGCGGGCCGCGGCCGATGCCGGCGTCGGATGCGAGATGATGCTGCACCTGTTTCCGGATGGATCTGCGAGTCTCGTTGCATTTCTCTCCGAGCAGACCGACGCGGAATTAGAGAAGCGGCTGGCGGCGATGGATCTGGCCGCGATGAAGGTCCGCGAGCGGATCACGACGGCTGTGCTCACGCGGCTCGAAATCCTGAAGCCTCACAAGGAAGCCGCGCGACGCGCTGCCGCGTTCCTGATGATGCCGGCCAACGCGGCGCTCGGCATGAAGCTCGTCTATCAGACGGTTGATGCGATGTGGCGTGCAGCGGGCGACACATCCACCGACTTCAACTTTTACACCAAGCGCGCGATCCTCGCCGGCGTCTACACGACCACGCTGATGCGCTGGTTCACCGACAACACGGCGGATGAGTCCGAGACACGCACGTTCCTCGACGCGCGCATCGGCAATGTCATGCAGTTCGAGAAGTTCAAGGCAGAAATGAAAGAGCGCACCAAGGACATGCCGTCCTTCGCCGATGTGCTGAAGGGCTTCAATACACCGCGCTCTTAGCTTTCGCTAGATCATCTCATTCGTCATGGCCGGGCTTGACCCGGCCATCCATCGGCGAGCGAGAGCGAGCCAGTGACTCTGGATGGCCGCCTCAAGGGCGGCCATGACGAAGGTGGGATTAGTCTATTTTAGACTTCAAATACGTCACATGCCCCATCTTGCGGCCGGGGCGGATTTCCGACTTGCCGTAAAGATGCAACGCGCCGCCTTTGGCTGCGAGCGCGGCCCAGTCTGCGGCTTCGTCGCCGATGAGATTTTCCATCACGGCATCCGAGTGACGTTCTGTGGTTCCGAGCGGCCAGCCGGCGACGGCGCGGATGTGGTTCTCGAACTGGCTGACAAGACAGGCATCGATGGTCCAGTGCCCGGAATTGTGAACGCGCGGCGCGATCTCGTTCACCAGCAGCGCGCCATCTGTCATCACGAACAGCTCCACCGCCAGCACGCCGACATAGTCGAGCGCATCGGCGATGCCTTTCGCGATGGCTTTGGCTTCTTTCATCTGCGCATCCGTGAGCCGCGACGGCACAATCGACTGGCGCAGGATGTGGTCGCCATGGATGTTTTCCGGCGGATCGTAGGCCACGAACGAACCGTCCAGGCCGCGTGCCGCAACGACCGACGCCTCGAAGGCGAAATCGACAAAGCCCTCGACAATGCAAGGCGCGGCGTGGAAGCGCTCGAAGGCCTGCAACGCGTCGTCGACGCTGCGGATCTTCGCCTGCCCCTTGCCGTCATAACCCATGCGGCGCGTTTTCAGGATGGACGGCGTTCCGGTCTCAGCGACGGCAGAACGCGCATCCGTGGCGGTTTCGACATTCGCAAAGGGTGCTGTCTTCAAGCCCAGAGAATGGACCAAGCGCTTTTCGAACAAACGGTCCTGCGTGACGCCGAGTGTCCTGGCACTTGGAAAGATCGGGCGCGTTCGCGCGATGTGCTCCACGCTCGTAACCGGCACGTTTTCCCATTCGAACGTCACGGCATCGCAGGCTTCGGCGAACGAGGTCAGCGCGGCCGCGCCGTCGAACGCGGCTTGCGTTTGCGCATCGCTGACCTGAAAGGCCGGCGCGTCCTCGTTCGGTGGCGAATAGATGTGCGTCTTCAGTCCCAGCCGCGCCGCTGCGAGCGCGAGCATGCGGCCGAGCTGTCCGCCGCCCAGAATGCCGATCGTTCCTCCCGGTGGAACGGGAGCCGGAAGACGCCTCGTCTCGCTCATTGATCGCTGGGTATCTCGGCGACGTCGTGTGTCAGCTTTTCGCGCCAGGCCGCGAGCCGCTTCGCAAGCGCGTCGTCGGAGAGCGCAAGGATGGCCGCGGCATGAAGCGCTGCATTCTTCGCACCCGCCTCGCCGATGGCGAAGGTCGCGACCGGAACACCGCCCGGCATCTGAACGATGGAGAGCAGGCTATCCATGCCCTTCAGCGCCTTCGATTCCACCGGCACGCCGAGTACCGGCAGGGTCGTCATTGAGGCGGTCATCCCGGGCAGATGCGCGGCACCACCGGCGGCCGCGATGATGACCTTCAACCCCCGCCCGGCCGCGCTCCTGGCGTAGTCGCGCATGCGCTCCGGCGTGCGGTGCGCTGAGACGATGCGGCTTTCTGAGGGGATTTGGAGCGCGTCGAGGATCGCGGCGGCAGCGCGCAGGGTAGGCCAGTCGGACTGGCTTCCCATGATAAGGCCGACTTTCGGGGTGGTCATGCTTCCTTGGCTTTGAAAGGCGATTCGAGGAAGCGGCCTATTATAGGGCCGCGAAGGCCGGAGGAAAGTGCGCTCACCGGGATTTTAACCTCCCAGTCGTCTTCGTAAACGAATTGTTAAAGCTCGGGTTCTAGCTATTTCAGCGGGGAAAGCCGTTCGGAGCCGGGGCCATGAAGATCGATAGGGTAAACACGCTGCGCAGCACGCGCGCAGTGGGTGCAGCTGCCTATGCACGCCAGGCCGATGCGTTGACCACGGCGGAAGAACCCGTCCTCGGCTCCGTCGCGAGTGTGCTTGGCATTCCCGAAAACGAGTTCACGCCGCGGGTGCGCGACGCGATCGTGACGCTCATGACCGAGGTTGCCTCGCTGCGCCGCGAATTGCAGCAGACCCGCGACCGCCTCGACGAGGCGGAGAAGACTGCCGATCAGGATCAACTTCTGCCTGTGCTCAACCGGCGCGCCTTTGTGCGCGAGCTGACGCGCCACATGTCGTTCGCCAGCCGCTACGGCACGCCCGCGAGCCTGATCTATTTCGATCTCGACGGTTTCAAGCTCGTCAACGACACCCATGGCCATGCCGCCGGCGATGCGGTGCTGGCCCATGTCGCCGACGTCATGCTCGCGAGCGTTCGCGACAGCGATAGTGTCGGGCGTCTCGGTGGCGACGAATTCGGCATCCTGCTGAATCACGCCAGTCAGGAACAGGCGCACAGGAAGGCTGCGTTTCTGGCCGAGACCCTCAATGCCCGGCCGACGCAATGGCAAGGCCGCGCCATTCCCATCGGCTTTTCTTATGGCGCGTTCGAACTCCAGCAAGGCGATGACCCGATCGTCGTGATGGCGCGCGCGGACGAGGCGATGTACGCGCAGAAACGCGCGCGTTGAGCCCTTTTAAGCGATGATGTCGGGCAGCAAATCGTCCTCGATGCGGGCGATCTGGTCTTTGAGCTGCAGCTTGCGCTTTTTGAGACGCGTGATCTGGATCTGATCGTGTGTGCCCGACGCGACGAGTGCCGCAAGCGCCGCGTCGAGATCGCGGTGCTCCTGCGTGAGTTCCGCGAGCCGCGTCCGCAGAACCGCCTCGTTGCCGTTTTCGTTCATGAACGCGAGCGCTTGCCTTTGTCGAGATCCTCGCCCCAGCGCCGGGCGAGTGGCCAATCATAACCCAAAAAATCGAGCGCGCGTCCCGCCATCTGATCGACGAGGTCGGAAAGCGTGCGCGGCTCGGCATAGAAGGCCGGCACCGGCGGCAGGATGATCGCGCCCATTTCGGCGAGCGCCGTCATCGTGCGCAAATGTCCCAGATGCAGCGGTGTCTCCCGTACCATCAAGACCAGAGGCCGGCGTTCCTTCAATGTGACGTCGGCGGCGCGGCTGAGCAGCGTGGTCGTCACACCCGTTGCGATTTCCGACATGGTGCGCACGGAGCAGGGCGCAACGATCATGCCTTTGGTCTTGAAGGTGCCGGAGGCGAGCGGTGCGCCGATATCGCCGATGGCATAGGCGTGGTCCGCCTTCGCCGCGACCTGCTTTGGCTTGAAGGGGGTTTCATAGGCAATCGTCATCTCGGCGGCCTTGCTCATGACGAGATACGACTCAGCTCCCAGCTCCGAAAGCGCTTCCAGCAGCCGGATGCCATAGGCCACGCCCGAGGCCCCGCTGATGCCCACGGCAACGCGATCTTTTTCCAGGGTTTCTGCGGGTTTACGCGGCATGGTTCCCTTTACTCTTGCGCAAGGAAGCCGGGAAGAGGGGCGTGACAGAGGGGGCTGATGGTGCTCTAATTGTGACGCCTATATGAAGAGGTTCAGCATGACGCTTCAACAGGGGCATATCCAGGAACTGTCTGAAAAGCATAAGTTACTCGAAGAAACCATCACCGCCGAAATGTCCAACCCCGACTGGGACGAGATCAGGATCGCGGCGCTCAAAAAAGAAAAACTCCGAATAAAGGACGAATTGGAACGGCTGCGAAGCAGCGTCCACTAAGACCTACCCTCCTCGCTTCATTGTGCCGGCTGCAAAGCTGGGGATTGTACGCGGATCTGCGTGAACACCAGCGCAGCCAGCACAAGGAACACACTCGCCGCGAGGAACGCAGCGCCTGGGAAATAGACCGGCGCGCGGCCGCTTGAGAAATAGGCGAACAGATTGGTCAGAAGCGGCGGCGCCGCGATCGAGGTCAGGCTGCCGATACAGGCGAGCGCTCCTTGCAGTTCGCCCTGCTCGGTCGGGCCCACCATCTTCGACATGATCGCGTTCAGCGCTGGCATGACAAAGCCCATCAGCGCGAAGGGCACCATCCAGGCGAACATCTCCCAGCTTTCGGTCGCGAACGCGTAGCCCGCGAACCCCATCGCCCCGCAAAGAAGACCCAGATAGACCGCAACGGTTTCGCCGATCTTGGGGATGACGAGACGCACCAGCCCGCCATAGACCACCGCCATCAGCGCGCCGACCGCCATGAGCGCGTAACCCACCAGCTGCGGCGTCCAGTGGAACTTGAACATCACGTAGTAGGAGAAAACCGCAGGATTGGAATCGTGAGCGAGCCGCATCAGCACGACGACGATGCAGAGCGTTAGGATCCCGGGAAAGCGCCGGAGCGCTGCGAGCGCGCCGACAGGATTGGCGCGCCAGGGCTCGAAGGTGCGACGGTTCTCCGGCGCAAGCGATTCCCTGAGCACGAAGAATCCGAAGGCTGCGTTCAGAAGCGACAGGCCGGCGGCCAAAAAGAAAGGCACACGCGGATCGGCCTGACCGAGGAGACCGCCAAGCGCAGGACCCAAGATGAATCCCACACTGAATGCGGCGCCGGTTATGCCGAAATTGGCCGCGCGCTTTTCGGGCGGTGTGATGTCGGCGATATAGGCATAGGCGGTGGTGTAGCTCGCGCCCGCAATGCCGGACAGAAATCGGCCGATGAACAGCCACGCGATCGTCGGCGCGAGTCCGGTGATGACGTAGTCGATCCCCAGTGCCAGCAGCGATGCGATCAGCACCGGCCGGCGGCCGAAGCGGTCGCTCAGGTTCCCGATCAGCGGAGCGCACAGGAACTGCATCAGCGCGAACACGAAATAGAGCCACCCGCCCCAGCGTGCGGCGCCGCTCATGTCCTCGTGCGTCAATTGCGCGATGATCTTGGGCGCTACCGGAATGATGAGGCCGAGCCCGATCGAATCCACCAGCATGGTGATGAAGATGAAGGCGAGCGCGTAGCGGCTCGCGAAGGGTTGCGGCGGGGTCTCGCTCACGGACACAGTCCTTCAATCAGCGGCGGGAAGGTAGGCCGCCACGGGCAATGCGTCTTGTAAAAAATGCCCGGCCAGAAATGGCCTTTAGTCGAGAGCTAGCATCCGGCGCGTTTCGGCTTCGACCTCGGGCCACGGACGCTTGCCGCTGTAACGCGCGGAGCCCAGCACGAGATTGACCTGGCCGTCGTCCGCCATCAGCGGTGCGGAGAAGAATTCGCCGGTCAAGAAGATCATCCCGTTGGTTTCCTCGCGCCCTACGAAGCGCAGCGGCGCGGCTGCACCGAGTGTGGCATCGAGCGCGCCATACCAGCGCGACACCATTTCCGGGACGACGGCTTCGTCAATAAACTTGCCGGTGAGATCGCCGACGATCTGCGCGAAGCCCGATCCGATCAGCCACGCGATAGCGCCGCCGGCCATCCTCGGCCCGCACGCGCTCGTAGATCGCCACGTCCCGCAGCATCGCTTTGAGCATCCGGGCCGACATTTCGCGCCGCGGCGGAATGCCGGTCGCGCCGGCATGGGCAAGCCAAAGCTCAAGCAGCTTTGTGAGTTCGGGATGGCTGAATTGCAGCGTCGGATCGCAAAGCGAGTGCCAGCCTTCGCGAATGGCCGCAACATTGTAATCGGCGCCGCCGCCGATGGTCGGTTCCATCACGCTCCCCCACAGCCTGGCGCCGTGCTGAGGCGAATCTTAGCGCTGATTCGGGAACCGGGTCAAAAATAATGAATTGTGACAATGGGTTACACACGCAATCCTTGAAAATTTACAGCGATACAACCGTATATTTGCTCATAAGCGCATTGGCATCCCACCGCGCGTGAGCAATCAGCCGACGATCTTCGCCATCTCGCGCAATTTGAACTTCTGCACCTTGCCGGTCGCGGTTTTCGGCAATTCGGTGAAAACCACATGCCGCGGACATTTGTAGTGCGCGAGGTTCTCGCGGCACCACGCGATCAGGTCCGCTTCCGTTGCGTCGTGCCCCGGCTTCTTTTCGACGAAGGCGCAGGGCGTCTCGCCCCATTTCTCGTCGGGCCGCGCAACGACGGCCGCGAACATCACCGAGTCATGCTTGAGCAGCACGTCTTCGACTTCGATGGACGAGATGTTCTCGCCTCCGGAGATGATGATGTCCTTGGAACGGTCTTTGAGCTGCACATAGCCGTCTTCGTGCATCACGCCGAGATCGCCGGAATGGAACCAGCCGCCGGCGAACGCTTCCTGCGTCGCGGTGGGATTCTTGAGATAGCCCTTCATCACGATGTTGCCGCGGAACATGACTTCGCCGAGCGTTTCGCCATCCGCAGGCGTGTGCTCCATCGTCTCGGGGTCCATCACGGTCAGCGCATCGAGCGCGTGATAGCGCACGCCCTGCCGCGCCTTCTTTGCCGCGCGGTCATCGCGATCGAGCCCGTCCCAGGGTTCCTTCCACTCATTGACGACGGAAGGACCATAGGTCTCGGTCAGACCGTAGACATGGGTGACGTTGAAGCCAGCTTCCGCCATCTGCGCCAGCACCTGTTCCGGTGGCGGCGCGGCCGCTGTGATGAATTGCACCGTACGGTTCAGTGCACGGCGTTCGCTCTCCGGGGCATTGATCAGCGTCGACATGACGATCGGTGCGCCGCAGAGATGGGTGACGCCATGATCGGCCAGCGCGTCGTACATCGCCTTTGCGCGCACCCAGCGCAGGCACACATGCGTGCCCGCCACGACCGAGAGCGTCCAGGGGAAGCACCAGCCGTTGCAGTGAAACATCGGCACGGTCCAGAGGTAGACCGGATGGCGCGGCATATTCGCGGCGATGACGTTGCCATAGCCCATCAGAGCTGCGCCGCGATGATGGAATACCACGCCTTTGGGATTGCCCGTCGTGCCCGAGGTGTAATTGAGCGAGATCGCGTCCCACTCGTCGCGCGGCGGGATCCAGGCGAAATCCGGATCGCCACCCGCAAGGAACGCTTCGTATTCGCTGCTGCCCAGCATTTCGCCGCTTTGCGGAAATTCGCGGTCGTCATAGTCGATGACGAGCGGCTTCACCTTCGCGAGCGCCAGCGTCTGCTTGATCGTGGCCGCGAATTCCCGGTCGGTGATCAGCACCTTTGCCTCGCCATGATCGAGCATGAAGGCGAGGGCTGCAGCGTCGAGGCGCGTGTTGAGGGTGTTGAGAACGCCGCCGGTCATCGGCACGCCGTAATGAAGTTCGAGCATGCCCGGTGTGTTAGCCATCATGGCCGCCACCGTGTCGCCGCGCTTGATGCCGTGGCGTGCGAGCGCGGACGCGAGCTTGCGCGTGCGCGTATAGAAATCGGCATAATTGGTGCGCATAGCGCCGTGGATCACGGCGATGCGTTCCGGGAACACCTTCGCGGCACGTTCCAGGAAGGTAATTGGGGTCAGTGGCTGATAATTGGCGGCGTTGCGGTCGAGCCCGACATCGTACGTGTTGGCGCTGACGCGCGGTTTGACCGGCTGTGCGGGACGGACCGAGACCCGGCGGCGGCGCAGGCTCTCGCGCGCCCGCGTGGGCGCTTTGCGAGGGCGCGGCGCGGGTTTGGGCGCAGGCCGTGCGGCGGCCTTCTTTACCGCCCGTTTTTTGGCCGGCGCGGTCTTCTTTGCTTTCTTCGTCTTTGGTTTTTTCGGTGTCTTGCGCTTGGTCATGCTGTTAACCGAGATATGCGTGCCGAACGTAGTGAATGCGGCAAAACGCGGCAAGCGCATGGACGCAAACAGGTGCCGTTGCTAGGAAAGGTTCGCGCCCGTTGGGAAAATCCATGCAAGACGCTGTTGCCGTTCGTGGCGGTCCGCTGCGCAGGCTTTACGCCTGGATGCTCAGGAATGCCGAGGGCCGCCATGCCTGGGCGGCGCTGGCGGCGTTCGCGTTCGCGGAAGCCTCGTTCTTCCCGATCCCGCCCGATGTGATGCTGGTCCCGATGATGCTGGCGGATCGCAAGCGTGCCTTCGCGCTCGCGGCATGGTGCACCCTGTGGTCGGTGATCGGCGGCATGCTGGGATATGCGATCGGAGCGCTGTTCTGGCAAACGGCGGGTGTCTGGCTGATCGGTGTCCTGCACATCCCGCTCGCAACCGTCGAGGCCCTTCGCGCGAAATATGCGGCCCATGCCTATCTGATCGCGGTGCAGGGTCTGACGCCGATCCCCTACAAGCTCGTCACGATCTCGGCCGGCCTCGCCAATGTGCCGTTTGCGGAGTTCATGCTGTTTTCCGCCGTCACGCGCAGCCTGCGCTTCATCGTGCTCGAAGGCGTGCTCGTGCGCTTGTTCGGCGCACAGGCCCGCACCTTCATCGAGAAGCGGCTTGAGCTCGTGTTCGTTGTGTTTCTGGTGATGATCGTGGTCGGATTCCTGATCGCGAGGTACGTCGCAACCTAATTCTATTTTTGATTGAACGTGGCTATAATGGCCACGAAAGGGAGGGGGATCTCATGGAACCAGTAACTGAAACGGCACCGGCACAATCGGCGCCGTCGACAGAGAGCTTCTCGCAAGCAGCGCCAAATTTCGTAATGGCGATTGTGGGAGGCTTGGGTGCTGCGATTTTGGGCGCCGCGGCCTGGACCGTTGTCACCGTCGTCACGCAAATGGAACTCGGGATCATGGCGGTTGCCATCGGTTTCCTGGTCGGGTGGGCGGTCCGGGAATTGGGCAAAGGCAGCGATCAGAAGTTCGGCATTCTAGGCGCGGCTTGCGGGCTGTTCGGCTGTGTCCTCGGAAATGCGCTGAGCGCGCTTGCGTTCTTTTCGCAGGCGAAAGGATTGCCGTTTCTGAGTGTCGTTGCGAACGCCAGTCCGAATTTCATCGTGAGCTTGATGACGGCGTTCTTCTCACCGATGGACCTGCTCTTCTACGCGATCGCGGTGTACGAGGCCTACAAATTCTCGCTACGCAAGGCCCGTTCGTGAGATTTCGCATTTTTCTTGCCGCGTTGATGTGGGTCAGCGCGGGCGTTGCCGCGGCCGCAGCGCTCCCGCAACCGTCCGCGCCGCAGGATCGGGAAGCCGCTTACGAAGGTTTCCTCCAGCGCGAAGCAACGCTTGGTCCGGCGCATGTGGCGCTGCGTGGCGACGCGACGCTCGATCTACCGGATGGGTTTGCCTTCCTGCCGGAAAAAGCGGCCCGCGAATTCATGAAGCGGATCGGCAACGACACGGATGAAGGCTTCCGCGGGATCGTCTTGCCCCGCAAGCGGGACAACTGGTTCGTCTTTCTCGAATATAACGCCTCCGGGTACATCAAGGACGATGACGCCAAGGAATGGGATGCCGATTCGATGTTGGCCGATATCCGGCGCAACACCGAGACCGCGAACGTCGAGCGCAAGGTGCGCGGTGTTCCCGAATTGGGGATTTTGGGCTGGGTAGAAAAGCCGCACTACGATTCGGCGACCCATAGGATGATCTGGTCGATATCGGCGCGCGACAAGGCTACGAAGAACGATGCGGGCAACATCATAAACTATCGGACGCTCGTCTTAGGGCGCCAGGGCTATATCGCCCTTGTGATGGTAACCGATCTCTCGGCGATCCAGGCCCAGAAGCCCGTCGCGCTTTTGCTGCTGTCGAAGCTGCATTTCGAAAGCGGCAAACGCTACACGGACTTCAATTCCTCGACCGATCGCGTGGCCGAGTATGGGCTAGCTGCGCTCATCGGCGGTGTGGTTGTTCACAAGCTCGGCTTTTTCGCGCTGCTCGCCGCTTTCGCGGCGAAGGCCGCAAAGTTCATCGGCGTTGCAGCCGTCGCAGCGTTTGCGGCTTTCCGCAGATTTTTCCGCCGTGGGAAGCCGCCCTCGGAGGTGCCCGCGCCGCCGGTGGAACCTCAATGATCAAACTCCTGCTGCTGTTCTTCACGGCCGCAAAGTTTGGGAAGATCCTGCTGACTGTCGGAAGCATGGCGCTTTCGATCTGGGCCTACAGCCTGATCTTCGGTTGGCCATATGCGGTCGGCTTCGTACTGCTGATATTCGTCCACGAAATGGGCCACTACGTCGCCGCGCGCCAGAAGGGACTTCATGTCGGCGCGCCGACCTTCATTCATTCATCGGCGCCTGGGTCGCGCTCAAAGACACGCCGATGAATGTCGAGACAGAAGCTTACGTGGCCTTTGCCGGGCCGCTGGTCGGAACCCTGGGCGCGCTCGCCTGCTACTTTCTGGCGCGCCATTTCGACAACAGGCTGTTGCTGGCGCTCGCCTATTCCGGCCTGTTCCTAAATCTCTTTAACCTCATTCCTCTGTCCCCGTTCGACGGCGGAAGGATCACCGCCATTCTTTCCCCGCGGGTATGGCTCTTCGGTGCACCGATTCTGCTGGGACTCTTCCTGTGGCGTCCGAGCCCCTTGCTCATCGTCATGGCAGTCTTGTCGGCACCGCAGGTCATGAGGGCCTTCCGCTACGATCCGGCTGCGCCCGAGAACGTCGCATACTATTCCGCGTCCGTGGAATCCCGGCTGACCTATGCCGCGTTTTACCTCGGCCTCGCGGGGTTTCTGGCAGTGATGAGCTATGACGTGCACGAGATGCTCGGGCCGGGTTGAAATCTGTCGGCGGTTTTATTTGCCGACGCATTTTTCGCACGATCGGCCCTACAAAAGCGCAATTTGGCCATGCTTTGACTTGAAGGTCGCGCCGCTTCATACCGGGCTCGTGCAAGGCGCGTGATGCGGAAAGAAATTTTTCTTCTCGGATCGATTCTGTTCTCGGCGGCGATCTTCATCGCCGGCAATGGACTGATCGGTACGCTGATTCCGGTGCGTGCCGCGCTCGCCGAGTTCTCCAACGGAACGCTGGGCCTCATTGGCTCCGCCTATTATCTTGGCTTCGTGGTGGGGTGTTTCGCGGGCCGGCATCTGCTTGCGCGCGTCGGCCATAGCCGGACTTTCGCGGTTTGCGCCGGCATTGCGGCGGCAACGACGCTGCTGCAATCGATTTTCCTGAACCCTACCGTCTGGATCGTGATGCGCTGTGGCTTCGGCTTCGCCGCAGCAAGCCTCTACATGGTCATCGAAAGCTGGCTGAACGAACGCGCGACCCCGGAGGCGCGTGGCCGCATCTTTGCGACCTACATGACGGTGAACTACGCAAGCTTGATCGTCGGCCAGATGCTGTTTTCCTCGAACAAGCCGACCAGCTTCACCTTGTTCGATCTGACTGCGGCGTTCTACGCGCTCTGCCTTATCCCGGTGGGGCTGACGCTGCTGCCGCAACCGCAGGCGAGGGCTGTGCCCAAGATTCGCCCGATGCGGATGTTCCGGATCTCACCGGTCGGCGTCGTTGGCTGCATTGCTGTCGGGCTCGCGAACAGCGCGCTATGGGCCTGGGCGCCGATCTTCGCACAGGATCATGGCTTGTCGCGCGCGTGGCTTTCCATCTTCATGAGCGTGCTCACGCTTGGCGGGGCGGCCATTCAGCTTCCTCTCGGCCGCCTGTCTGACCACGTCGACCGGCGCTTTGTCATCCTCGGCATCTGCCTCGCATCGGCAGTGGTGGGCACGGCGCTGTATTTCTTTGCCGGAAGCGGGCGGACGAACCTTCTGATCCTGATCGGCCTGTTCGGGATCACGGCCCTGCCGTTCTATGGCCTTTCCGTTGCGCATGCCAATGATCGCATCCCGCGCGAATCCTTCGTCGAGGCATCGGCAACATTGCTCATGCTGAATGCGCTCGCTGCCTGCTTGGGTCCGTCGATCGCGGCACTGGTGATCGACATCCTGGGGAGCGGTGCGTTGTTCCTCTACACGGCCACGATCCACGCCGCGATGTCGGTGTTTGTCATCTATCGCCTTTCTGTCGGCAAGGCACTCATCGGCGAGACACGCGAGCGCTTCGAACCGATGCCGCCGCAAAGCTCACCCGCCGCGCTCGAACTCGACCCGCGCGGCGAGGCGAAGGAAAAGGCCGCGGCCTAATGCTCCGAAACGGGCGATGCGTCTGACAACACCACGGTCTTGGCGAACGGCACCAGAATCAGTGCTGCGACGAACATCACGGCCATGACCAGGAAGGCATCGCGGAACGCCTGCGTCAGCGCTTCGCGTCCGACGAGTTGTGCAATCTCGCCTTGCAGAACCAGCCTTGCGTGGGCTGCATCCGCCGTGATGGCGGAAATCCGCTGAACGGCGTGCGTGAGCAGGCTTGTGTTCGCATGGTTCAGGGCTTCGCCGAAGTGCTCGGCGTTGATGCGCACGCTGTCCTGGATCCAGGTTGTCGTGGCGGCGATACCGAATGCACCGCCCAGATTGCGCATCAGATTGAACAAGCCTGAGGCATAACGCAGTTCGGCGGGCGGAACGCCGTTCAGTGCCATGCCCACGGCTGGCACGATGCAAAGCAGAATGGCAAAGCCGCGGATTGCCTGCGGCGCGAACAGTTCCCAGAAGCCCCAATTCGACGTCACATCCGACATCAGGAAACAGGACAGCGCGAACAGCACAAAGCCGAACGCGATCACGAACCGCTGGTCGATGACGGTGGTGAGCCGCGCCGCCAGCGGTGCGCCGAGACTCATGAAGATGCCGTTGACGAAGACGGTCGTGCCGATATCGAGGCTCGAATAGCCGCGCACGCGGCCGAGGAATATCGGCGTCAGATAGATCGCGGAATAGAGCCCGAAGCCAATAACCAAGTTCAGGACGCAAGCCATGGCGAACACCGGCCGCCGGAACGGCGTCAGCTTCACGATCGGCATGGCGGAGAAGAACGAGCGCTCGAAGAACACGAGCATGGCAACGAAGGAAATCCAGGCCGCCGTCTGTATGGTCGGGTCCTCGAACCACTGATTGCGCGGGCCTTCCTCCAAAACATATTGCAGCGCGCCCAGGAACAGCGCGAGCGACACGACATGCAGCCAGTCGATGCGCTTGAGCATTTTCAGGTTCGGTTCGTCGACTTTTCCGAGGATCGGTAGCGCGATCGCGATGAACAGTCCCGGCAGGATGTTGATGAAGAACAGCCAGCGCCATGTCGACACTTCGGTGATCCAGCCGCCGACGCTGGGCCCAAGCGTCGGCGCGAGCGTCGAGACCATGCCGAGGATCGCGGGAATCATCGCGCGGCGCTTGCCGTCGAACATGGCAAAGCCGGTGGCGAACACGGTTGGCACCATCGCGCCGCCAACAAATCCCTGGATGGCGCGGAACACAGTCATGGACTGGATATTCCATGCCATGCCGCACATCAGGCTCGAGAGCGTGAACAGCACCGCCGATGCGGTGAACAGCCAACGGGTCGAAAGCGCGATGGAAAGATAGGCGGCCAGCGGGATCATCACGATCTCGGCCATGAGATAGGCGGTCTGGACCCAGGCGATCTCGTCCGGACCGGCGGAGAGGCCCGCCTGAATGGAGTTCAGCGACGCCGCCACGATCTGAATATCGATCAGCGCCATGAACTGGCCGAAAGCCATGATCCCAAAAATAAGCAATTTGCGTCGGTGGCTTAACCCGGCTCCGGCGAGCTGCGGGACGGGGCTGGCGGTGGCTGCGGCGGAACTCATCGAGGGGCTCTTGACGGTTTATATGACGCCTATCATATAATCCGGCGAAGGAGTTCGGCAAGAATGCGCTACAGCGACACCCACAAGGACGAGACCCACGAAAGGCTGCTCAAGATCGCGGGCCGCGCGCTGCGCGAAAAAGGGCCGGATGGCGTGGCGGTAGCGGACGTCATGAAGCAGGCCGGCCTCACCCATGGCGGCTTCTATGCCCACTTCAAATCCAAGGACGCATTGCTTGTTGAGGCGCTCGAGGGCGTGTTCAGCCACGCGAAGCAGAAATTCCGCGCGGCAACCGAGGGCATGCCGCCGCGCCATGCGCTCGCGGCTTATATCGAATTCTATGTCTCGCAGCGCCACCGCGACAATCCGGCGAACGGTTGCCCGGTGACGGCGCTTAATTCCGATCTGCCGCGCCAGTCGAAAGCGTTTCGCAAGGCCTTCGACGGCGGCGCCAAGATGCTTGTTTCCAGCATGGAGGCCCGTATCCGCGACGCCGGCATCGAAGGCGATGCGCATGCGCTGGCCGCCTCCGTTCTCTCCGCGATGGCTGGTGCTGTCGCGATCTCGCGCGCCATCTCCGACCGGTCCCTCTCCGATCAGATGTTGGAGACGGCGCGCGAGAGCATCAAGCAGCGGCTCGGTGTCGACGATGTTTCGCTTTCGAGGAGTGTGCAATGAACGCGTTAGTGGAATTTGCGCAATTGTCGGGGATCGGACAGCTCCGCGCCGTGTTCGACGGTGGCTGGAAGGGTGAAGGAATCGGCAAGACCATGGGCTTCCAGCCGGTCACCGTGGAAGAAGGCTTCGTCGTCTTCGAAGGCCGTCCTGATCACAGCGTCTACAATCCCATCGGCACGGTGCATGGCGGCTATGCCGCAACCCTCCTCGACAGCGCGATGGGCTGCGCCGTGCATTCGCGCCTCAGGGCGGGGCAGGGCTACACGACGCTCGAACTCAAAGTCGCCTATCACAAGGCAATGACCGACACGAGCGGCCCGGTGCGCGCGGAAGGCCGCGTGATCTCGCTCGGCCGCCGCGCCGCCTTTGCCGAAGGCAAGCTGTTCGACAAGGCCGGCAAACTCTGCGCCACCGCAACCACAACCTGCCTGGTGTACAGCTCATGACAACCGCTTATGTCGCGGATGCGCCGCGGATTTCGTCACCGATCATGGAACGCTTTCGCGCGCTTCCCAAACGCGCCTTCATTGTCGGCGGCGCCGCGATCGTCGCGATCCTCGCCGGCGCCGGATGGATCGCAATGCCGGCTTCTTCGGTGTCGACAGACGATGCCTATGTAAAGGCCGATTCCACGGTCGTCGCGCCGAAGGTTCAGGGTTTGATTTCCGAAATTCTCGTGCGCGACAATCAGCAGGTTCACAAAGGCCAACCGCTAATCCGTATCGACGACGAAGACTATCGCCAGGCAGTCGATGCGGCAGAGGCTGCGGTGCAATCCGCGCAGGCCGCGCTCGACCAGCTTCCGTCACAGGAAGCGCTCGCTGCGGCGAATGCGCGTGCTGCCGGCGTCGCCATCCGTTCAGCCGATGCTGAGAAAGCGCGCGCGGCTGCGGACGATGCGCGCTTCGGCCGGCTCGCAACAGCGGGCGATATCTCCAGGAGTCAAGCCGATCAGGCGCGCGCGACCGCGATCCGTGCCGCGGCCCAGGCCGAGCAGAGCCGCGCGAGCTACCTCGCCAGTCAGCAGCAGGTCGATGTCGTCTCCAAAAGCCGCGGTCAGCTGCTCGCAGCACTCGCAAAGGCAAGGGCTGATCTCAAGCTTACACAACAGAACCTGGAGCACACGATTGTGCGTGCGCCAGTCGATGGCGTTGTCGGCGACCGACAGGCCCAGATCGGCGAATACATCCAGCCGGGCACGCAGCTCATGACGGTGGTGCCGCTCGACACGATCTATGTGGTCGCGAACTTCAAGGAGACCCAGACCACACGCATGCTGACGGGGCAGCACGTGCGCATCACCTTCGATGCGCTGCCAAACAAGTCATTCGATGGTGAGGTGGAAAGCTTCGCGCCCGGCTCGGGATCGGAGTTCTCGCTGCTGCCCTTTGAGCCTGCGACAGGCAATTTCACCCGTATCGTCCAGCGCATGCCGGTGCGTGTTCATCTCCTGCCCGGGCAGGATGGCGCCGAGCGTTTGCGTCCGGGGCTCTCGGCAGACGTGACGGTGGAACTCCGCTAGCCGCACACTGGCTTTTGCGACGCTTCCGCGCTTAGGTTTCCGTTCGAAAAATCGACGGAGCACGAATGCGCAGAACGTTGAGTATCGCGCTGCTTGGTGCAGTGGCGGCGGCCCCGGCCTTGGCGCCGCCCCAGCCCGGCCCCCCGCCCGGTGCCGCGGACGTGAGAGCGTTCCGCGAGTGCCAGAACGGCGAGGTCGTGAAGCTCGACAATGGCAAGCGCGCTGAGGAACTTGTCGCGAAGGACCTCGCCGCACATTGCGAGAAACAGTATCAGGCGATGTCGGCGGCCGTGCTCAAGATGTTTGGGAAGCCGGCCTGGATGAGCAATTACGAATCATCGCTGGCTACGGTGCGGGCCCATCGCGATCCCAACTCGCCGCTGAACCGGCAGCAGGTACCGGCCAAGCACTGAGATGTGCTGCGCCGGAAAGCGAAAGAATTGCCGTTTCAGAAGCGGCCCCTCGACAAGCTTCTGAAGGAGAGGCGACATGCATGAGCTGCACGCAGCGTATCTGTTCTTTCAGGGCGTGCCGATCGTCGTCGGAATTTTTCTGGTGTGCTGGGTGTGCTATTACCTGCGCGCCGCAGTGATCGAGCTGCGAGCGGTGCGGCGCAACCTCGAGACCCTCAAGTCTTACTGGGAAGTGCCCGACGACGTGCCCCAATCGGATTCCGAACCGACGGACGTGTAGAACTCGGGCTGCGCGCGTCTGCTGCGGCGCACGCGTCTTGTGACCGCGGCCGCGGCAAACACAAAAGGTGCTGCCATTAGACCAAGGACGGGTACGGCGACGAGGCCCGGAACCAAACCAGCAATGAAGAAGTGCACGAGCCCCAACTCCCTTTACGACGCAAGGCGCGATGGGGATTAGAAAATCTTCTTCGGATTTGCAAGCTGGAACATGGTTCTAAAAGTACCATGCGCGCCTGAACGATCCTTAAGCCGGCGTGCCATTGACAGGGCCCGGGTGTGGTGCCAATTTTTTGGCATGCTTCGACGCAAGACCAAAAAGACGCCCAGTGACGCTTCTGCCGGAGATGGCTTCAGCCGGCGCGAGCGCGAAATCATGGATGCGCTCTACAAGCTTGGGCGAGCTTCGGCCGCGCAGATCCTCGAACAGATTCCCAATCCGCCGACCTACACCGCGATCCGCTCGCACCTGACCATTCTCGAAAAGAAGGGCCATGTGCGGCACGAAAGCGACGGCACGCGCTACATCTACGAGCCCGCGGTTGCGCGTGAACAGATGGGCCGGCGCGCGACGCAGACGTTGCTTGAAACCTTTTACGGCAATTCGGTCGAGCGCGTCGTGGCGGCGCTGCTCGACTCCGAAGACATTTCGAAAGACGAGCTCGACCGGCTCGCCAAG
>Ga0105239_10003756_pt1 | contig 18479 bp, 18 predicted proteins | sample KBSC44metaG_FD_92761 | JGI IMG/M metagenome (GOLD analysis project Ga0105239, IMG submission 92761) | Corn rhizosphere microbial communities from Kellogg Biological Station, Michigan, USA - KBS C4-4 metaG | ecosystem: Host-associated > Plants > Roots > Rhizosphere > Soil | place: Michigan, USA...
CGCAGGAGGGTTGGCAGGTCGCTCACGCCTACGTCGAGGATACCAAGGCGAAGCGCTCGCGGGGCCGCTCGCCCGAACTCAGCGCGCTCCTAGCGGCCGTCGGTAAACGGGAACACGATATGTTGGCGGCATGGAGCATTGAACTCTTCGGTCGGTCACTTCCCGAAATAATCACGGTCCTCACGGACCTCAGCGCGGCCGAGTGTGATCTGTACCTGCACGCCCAGGGCCTCGACACGCGCACGGCCGACGGCGCGGCGATATTCCGCGCGCTGAAGGTGTTCGAGGGCTTTGTTAAGTCCCAAAAGAGCAGGACGCGCCGGAAGATCCGTGCGGGCCTAGCGAAAGCGCGAGCCGATGGCACGCAACTTGGTAGGCCGGCCATGGACGACGCGAAAGTAGCCGCGATCAAACGGCGTGCAGCGAAGGGCGAGTCGTTGCGCACGATCGGCGCGGCTGTTGGTGTTGCCGCGAGCACGGTGAAACGAATCCTGGACGAGGAATGACCGCGCGGCGCCAGCTGTCGTAGGGGCTGGGTCTTTACCGGCGCCGCGCACGGCGTGTGTCGCCTATCGCGCGCATTGAACGCGGTGAACGTCGCGTGACGCAAGCAGATGCGAGGAGCAGGGTAAATTGCTATAGCATCTCATGAATATATTATAGCAGTTCGTGACTACACGCTCGCGCGTGCGGGCGATTAGCGCGCCGCTGACGGGCCGTTGTCGTTGGCCGGTGTATGACGCGCGCGAGTGCGCGTCTTGCCGCGTGGGGCGACGCCTGTGCGTGCTGGCGAGATTTTAGCGAGCAGCGACGAGCCACAGTGCGGGCAGAACTTCGCGGGCTCACCCTGGTCCGTTTCGCGGAGTGGCGGCAGAGGCTTGCCCTCCAGCGCCGCCTTGTAGTCTTCCATGAACTCTGTGGACCACATGACGCCCCGCAGCGGGATGGCAGGCTCGCCGCGCGACCGGCGGAAGTAGCACCGCACGCGGCCGTGACGATCGACAAACTCATTAACGTATTTTGGCTTCCTCACATTTCACCGACGAGGAGTGACTCCGCTGCCATTCTGAGGGGCGCGCGAGAGCGGCGTCAACGCGATGGCGCGGCGCAACGATTTCGCAACGCCGCATGTCTGCGGGGGTCACGTCGCTTAGTTTAGCGCCGCACCTTCAGGCCGTTGCTGTTCAAGCACGTTGATCGCCTTAACGATCCGCTTCCATACATTGCAGCCGGTGACGTCGCCCTGGTCGAGCAGTTCATCGGCGCGCATCGCCGCCTTGAGGGCCGCATCTTCGCCGTGGAGTTTCAGGGTCATGGCCGCAGCCCGCCAGATGTCGACGTCTTCCATGGCTGAGCGTACAATGCCGCCGTGAACCTTGGGAGGGATTCCATGCGCTATCTGATCGCCGCCGCCGTACTCGCGTTACTGGCCGTTCCCGCACACGCCGACACGATGGCGAATTGTGCCGCCGCCTGGAAAGCGAAGGCCCCTGCTGCGGCCGCGGCCGGCACTTATCAAGCGTGGTCGAAGACGTGTATGGCGAAGGGCTACACGGTTCAGGCCGCTACGCCTGTCGCAGCCGCCCCGCCCGCCGGCGCGACGGGCATGTGCAATGACGGGACCTACACGATGGCGAAGAACCACCAGGGCGCGTGCTCAAGTCATGGCGGCGTGAAGAAGTGGCTCTAGGGGCCTGAGCACTTCATCCGTAAAACATAGAAACACTGGGGCAGGGGCTATGGCTGAGTACAAAACTAAGTGGCTCGCGTGGGATGCCACGTGTGGAAAGTGTGGCCATCTCGTGAAGTGGTCAGACTACAGGTGTGATAACTGTAATAAGGGCAATATAAAAACAACCGGGCACTCCAGCTATCTTTCTTGCGACAATTGTTCCGCGCCTTTTTCCCGCCAGCTCCTTTGCCCTTCGTGCCAAGCAGTCATCTACAAGTGGCGTATAGTTCACCCGTTTTGGGTCGAGCACCAAGGAACGATAATGCTGCTAGTTCTGGTGGCAGTTGGTGCCTTCGCTTATTTCCAGTTCATTAGGTAGCTGCCCGCCAAGGGCGACGCAAAGCGGTTGCAGACACCGAAGGTCACGCGTCTTCCAGAAATTCATCGAGATCGATCGCGCCACCGCGCTTGGGCATTTTCCGCTTCACCGGCGTCGCTGTCATCTGATCGGCTGGGTAAGGGCGCAGCATGGCCTGAAGTTCGTCATCAGTCGCCGGTTCCTCACCAAGCCATTTCGGCCAGTCCTTCTCACCGATCAGCACCGGCATGCGGTTGTGAATTGGACCGATCAGCTCGTTCGGCTCCGTGGTGATGATGGCGCAGCTATAGATCGTCTCGCCGCCGTGCGTGCCAACGTTCCAGATGCAGCCGAAGCAGGTGAATTTTTCCTTGGTGCGATAGATCGCGTAGCGCTGACCCGTCTTGCCCTGGGCGTTGCGCGCCCATTCATAGAACCCGTTGGTCACGACAAGTCCGCGGCGGCCGGCGTCCCAGGCGGGCTTGAATGACTTCAGCTCGCGCACCGTTTCCGCCTTCGCGTTGAAGGTGCGCACCGAGTCCTTTTTCCAGTCCTTTGCCCATGGTGGAATGAGGCCAAATTTCATGCGCATCTGTCGGCGCTCGCCAGATGCCTTGTCGAAAATTAGTACCGACAGGTCGTCGGTCGGGGCGACATCCATCTCTCCGGCTTCGACGTTCGGCGTCGGCCCCCTCGCGCCGGTGTAGGCGGCGATCTCGGCGGGATCTGAGAAGAGATATATGCGTCCGCACATTGTCAGTGACCTTTCATGATGCCGGCTGGGCGGATATCGGCATATTTCTTCCCGCATTTGCACAGGAAAATCGTTGTCGGCTGAAAGAACTTGATATCGCGCAGCCGCTTCTGCTGCTGGATTATCTTCATGGGGTGCATCATGCGTTTGCGCTGGCAGCACAGGCAATGAATCGCCACCAACATGTCGGCGTCCCGCGCCTGGTAGAGCGTGCCCACGGGGCCGAGATACGCTTTATCGCGTCCCATGGGCCTTTTCCGGCCTGTGCTCGCGGAGGACATGAGCGCCGGCACGCATGGTGATGTGCTCGCCCGGATAAGCTGCCACAGCCGCGTCGAAGGCAGCACGCGCAACGTCCAGATGGGTGCATTCGGCAAAGGTGCGCTCTACGAAACTGTTGCCGGTGTTTCGGTCCCACTGCTCCACGCGCCAGGGGTGTTCGACCTTGCCGCCCATCGACTTCTCCGAGCACCGGCGGTGGACATCAATTCAGGCGCTTGGGGTCGTCTTCCATGGGCGCCAGGCGGGCGCCGCGCTTGGCGAGCCTTTCGACATAGCGTGCCGTTACGGGGTCACTCCCGCCCACTATGGGCATGTAGAACGACTCGACGCCGTCGCGACCGCGATACAGCATGCCTTCTTTCATATCGCGTTCGGCAGTCCGCTGGTCCTCACTGTCGGATTCCACGCAGGGCCAGAACTCGGTGACGGTCTCCGCATCGGCATACGGAAGATCGGGGACCGGCCCCAAGCGTGTCAGGTCGAGTCGATAACCTCCACCGGGCCTCGCCGCGACCATCCAGCGCGTGCGCGTCATCTCCATCATTCTGCCGAAAGCCTGGTCGACCGTCAGATCCTCCATTACGTCCGCACGGCCGCCATCGACCCGACGATAAACCGTCCATTGACCCATAGTTTTGCCCTCGTTTCATGATGAGAACAATTCAAGAACAAGTGGGCTTGGGAGTCCAGCCGCTAGGGCTTGTGCCAGGGACCGGACGTGGCACAGTTGCTACCACAAGTTTAGAGCGGCGTTCTATCGACACGCCTGTCCTGTCGGTCGCGAGGGGGAATTATGGAAAGCACTTTGCTTGCGAACACTGCTGCCGTGGTGGGCGAAATTTTTAAATCGCCAACCTCCACCACAATTATTGACCCGCGAGAATCCGAACAGGGCGCGAAAACAGGTGTCGCCGCGTCAGCATCCGAAGGGGGCGCGATGGTAGATCTGGAAGATCACCGCATTGCGCTGAAGAGAGAGACAATCGGTCTATTGCGCCCGAAGGGTGGTATTGATTGGCCTAGTACGACGAAAATATGGCCACACTCCGACACGACAGGCGTGTCGACCGGGTCGACCGGGTCGGGCGGGTCGATCAGCACGCGAGCAACCGAAGCAGAACGCAAAGGAGAGCCGCATGAGCGACCACCGTCAGCAGCTGCGGCCAGACCCAAAGAAGCAGGCTTCGAAGCAAAACACAAAAAAGCCGAGAAGGGAGTATGGGTATCCGCGTCCCCCGGGGGAAAGGTCACCCGCAAGCCATCGTCAAGTCCGCTCGTCGTGCCTGCGGTATTCAAGTTGGTGTTCCTGACAATCGTTGGGATCACGGTGAGCTGTGGTATCGCCCAGATCGTGATGGCAGCCGAGTGGTCGCGCACGACGGCAAATCAACAGTCTGTTTTTGAAGCGATTGGGTTTGCATGGAAGTCCGGCATTGGGGCGATATTCGGTCTGTTGGGCGGCAAAGTTCTAAAGTGATGGAGCCTCCTGCGCGCCGCCGCTGCGCGATGACGATTCGGCATCAAGTTAGTCGACCGCTGTGGGCGTACCGTCGATCGTCTGCGCACCAGCGGCACCCCGCGCCCTCTCCTCCGCATCGAGCCGCTTAATGAGCTCATCGACAGTGCCTGTCGCCTGAAAGCTCATCGACCTCGACGGCACCGGACCTATGCTGGATCGATTCAATATGCTTTCGGCAGCTGCGATGCGCGCATTCGCCGGCGCCTTCTTATCCGCGCACACTTCCACGAGCGTGGCGAAGGCGGCCGCTGCCGCCGTGTCGAAGCGCGCCTTTATCTCGCCCGAGATGGCGCGCGTGATCCGCGGCGCACCCAGGAGGAACGCTGCGGCGCGCTCGGCGTCTTCGGATGTTTCGGCGTAGCCCGCACGTAGTGCCGCCGCGCCGGCGTGTTGTGGTCCTCCCAGTTCGAGGAGGGTGGCCACGAACATCGCTTCGCGGGGGTCGGATAGGCTGGCGATCGTCAAAGATTTACTCATGACCTACTCACAAAAACATGCTCAGCGCTAAGGCGCCGATAGGTGCGCCGCAGCGCTAGGGGTATGGGGGGACAGCACACACCCAAATCTGTACCCTGACCGCACCGGAAATCGCACCTTTTGACTCCCAAAATCGTACCCAAAAACGCACCGTAAAATGTACCTTTTGGGGGCAAGAATGTACCTAGTTCCATCACTGCTGCGCGTCCTCGGCGTGTTGCGCCGTCCGCTTTGCAGCCACGGCCATCTGTTTCGCCAAGTCGGAATCCGCGGGATAGTAGCCCGCCGCACGATGCCGCGTGGCGGTGACGTACTCCAGTTCGCGAAGCTGGACCGCATCCTCAAGCGCGTTCTTCGCCTCCTGTTTAGTCGGGCGACGCCCGAGGGCTTTCTCAGCGTCGGCGAAGCATATGCCAGGAATTGCGCGCTGCCTGTTGAAGGGCGCGTTGATGTTCGCGGCATCGATCGCCGCTTTTACAAACACGCGGCGCAGCGCAGCCACCTTGCCGTCGTCGGGAACGGCGTCGAATGGCACCAGCGCGCCTTCGTGGAATTTAAGGCGGATGGGTTCGCCCTTCCGCCCGTGGTTCCGCTTGACCACCTTGAGTTCGTAGGTGTCCTCCACGCCGTCCACGGCCGACAGTGCGAGCCGTGCGCGCGGCGCGTTGTGCCAAGCCACCGACCACCCATCCATCGTGTCGCGGCTGCTGCCGGCCTGTGACGGGTGCCAAGGAATGATGAGCGTGGAGTCGGTCTCATCGCACAGACGTTGCAGAACGACCTTGATGAAGTAGTTCACGGCATCCTCATCGATCTTGGCGCGACCGGCGAAGCGCACGAAGTCATAAGCGGAGTCGAGCACGACCACTTTGTGCCCCGCGATGCCCTGAAGCTGTGCTGTGAGGCGGTGAAAGAACGGGCGGACTTCGACGTCTGCGCTTTCGTGCATGATGACGAGCGCGGAGTCGTGGCCCTTACGTGCGAGAAACACTCCGCGCTCCGGCTTCTTTAACTTCAACGCGCTGCTGATGGCCTGTGCGCGTCGCGCGAGCTCGTTGGCGTCGTCCTCCGCGGCACAGAACACCAGCGTGGTCTTGTCCGACGCGCGAAGGCCAGCGACACCTGCACCGATGCCCCACACCGTCGCGCCGGCGTTGAGGCACAGCCCCCACTGCATTGCCAGGCGCGATTTGTGAACACCGCCGGGGCCACAGATGAAGTTGGGAATGCCCTTCTCGATCCAGCCGGGTATGATCTCCTCGACCGGCGTGACTTCACGAGCGAGGATGTCTGCCACCGCGATCTCATCGCGTTGGGTGGTTGCAGTGCGGTCGCCGAGCGCCGGCGTGTTGAGGATGAGATCGTTGAGCGCAGCGGCGCCGTGCTCCACGAGATAGTCGTCAGCGCCCTGCTTGGCGTCGCCGCTGGGCGGGATCCTGACCACGTGTGCCCGCGCTCCGGCCAGGGCGATCTGGCCCGCCAGGCGCCATTCCGCGAGCTGTATCTGGTCGTTTTCGGCGGCATCGGAATCGAAAACCACGAACACGTCATCGCAGCGCTCGATTATCGCGGCGATTTCAGGATGTAGCGGCACGCTGCCGTCGGCGTAGTTGAACACCCCGCCGACCGCCACGGCCGGTATGCCAACACAACAAAGGGCTGTGGCCTTTTTCTCGCCCTCCACGATGACGCAGCTTGTGACTTCGCCACGCGCGAAACCTTGCCAGTCGAATGCACGCGGGAAATACGGCGGCGTGCCGCTGTCGCCTGGCTGATCGTATTTGCGCTTGCGCGGGAGCGGAAAGCCCGGCGCCGCCAAGTAGCGCGCGCGGCAGAACGGCAGCGGGCGGCCATCACGCAGATAGGTGAGTGGGCGGCCATGCGCGTCGTGGTACGGCAGAATTAGCGCGGCTGATTTGGCGAAGGCCGGGTTGATAAGGCTCGCGTCATCGACCGGGAAGATGCTCTCGTGAGCGACGTCAGCGAGCGTGAGCCCACTTCGTTCGAGGTCCCTCTGCGCAAGTTTTAAGGTGCGCGAACTGCACGAGTACTGCGGCGCTGAGCATTCCTCAGCAAGTTCACGCGTGTCGGCATCGCCGTTGACGCGCTGGTCCGTCTTGAGTTCTGGGGTAGGCGTGGTATTGTTCAACACACACTTTCTCTCTTTCCATGTGTGTCTCCCGTACTACCCCAGAGCCGGCGTTAGAGCGCCGGCTTTCCTTTTTTAATTAGCCCCGTAGTCGTCACGCGTGTCAATGCAGCGGCACCGCGCGCTCACCTTCAGCGAACATCGCGCCGAGCTTCTGCACTTGCGGATCCTGCGTGGCCGCGTCGACCCAAGCTTGAAGCGGGACGAATTTCGTCAGTGTGCCAACGACGCCGAGGATGTCCGTCACTGACAGTGCGTCGGCGCGGCAGAAATTCGCTGTGATTTTCGCCAAGACCTCGCGCTCCACGTAGAGCCCGGCGTGCTGCATCGCTGCGGCGAAGCAAACGAACGTGCCGAACGCTGCGCACTGGCGGTCCTCAGCGCTGCGGCCGATTCGTGCCTTGCGCGCCTGAAGAACGGCGAGATGATCCATACTCTCGATTAGCCGCGTCAGGAACGCCTCCTCGTCGCCGTCATTGGGCAGCTGATTGAGCGAGTGGATCAACGCGCGTACTCGCGCCTCGCTGCCTGCCGGCTCTGTAAGCGCCTTTTCGATTTCTGCTCCAACTTGCTCGCATAGCGCGCGCTCGGCGGGATCGTCCTTCGCCTCGCCGGCTGCGTAGCTTTCCCCGAAGCGGCCGCTGTGCTTCGCGCGCCATAGGTTAAAGAGGTACTGCGCCTCCGCGGCGGTCGTTGGCATCATTGAGACGGCTCCGTAATTTGGTTGGATATGCTTCCAGCGCCCGCGCCGGCATAGCGCGCAACCTGCTTAAGGATGAGACGTCGCGCGTCAGCGCCGATACGCGCGTTGTTGAGCATGGTTGTAAGCTGCGCCACGTCCTGCGGCGTCCGCGATCGTGTGAGTTGCCCCACGATCTCGTTCGCGGTATCGGCACGGACACCGCGGGCGACGAGCAGGCGGTACGCAGCATGCGCCTTAAAACCCGTGAGCGTGTGTCCGAGCATAGCGACGCCGCCTTCCGTCGCGGTCTTGATCGATTGCTGAGCTGCTTGGTCGTTCGGCACGAGGTTCGATGTGGTCAGCGCCCGGTAGCTCTGTTGGCTTCGAGTTTCTGCCGCCCCCATGCGCTGTAGACGAGTCTGCTCGCCAGTGGGGAGGGACTCCAGCGTGCGCGACGGCGCGCCCTGGCGCAGTTGGTCCGCCATCCTGGTTGCACCGGACTCGCTTTCCGCGGCCTGCTGGACGAGTCGACTCCGGGCGCCAAGCTCCAAGCCGGCACGACCTTCTGGGGTGTCGAAGCTGCGAATGTCTCCCATATCGGGCGTGTCGAGCAGCGACTTACCCGAACTAGCGTGCTGAAACGCGTTGATGAAACGCTCTTGCGCACCATAGGCCGCCAGCGCGTCGCCATAGTCGGGGTGCTGCTGTGCGGCTACGTCGCTGAGCGCGTCCGCCGTCTGTCCGTAGTCCCCGGCCGCTTGAGGCGAATATCGTGGCGACGTCGGAGACATGCGTGCCGTTTGTTGCGCACGCAGGCCGTGCCGGAGCCGCTCGAAGTCGTCCACTGTGAGCGCCCCAGGCTGGTCGGCCAGTTTCCGACGCAGATAAATGTCATCTGCAACCGCGTCACGGACGTGCGGGCCATTGAGAATATCGGCCACGTCGGGATCGATGGCGACAGGTTGGTTGCGCAGCGCCGTCGGATCGTCTCGATTCCCCATGATTTCGGACATGATCTCACTCTGGCTGTTCCGTAGATCGCCTACACGCGCAGTAGAGAGATTGGCGCCATCAAAAGGGGTCGCAGTCGAACCTCCGCCGGCGATGGTCGCACTCACACGCTGCGGGAGCGCCGCCAGTCCGGCTTGCTGCGTGTCGAGCATGCGCGCCGCGCTCTGGTGCTCTGTAGTAGTGATGGGCTGGAGATTCGCTTGCTGCTTAGCGGTGAGGACGTCGGCTATTGTCGGTGCGCGCCCCGTGGATGTGCGGAAGTCTCGCATCATCGTCGCCAAGTGATTGGGATCCATGTCGAGCTTTGCAGCGAGCACAGTGATCGCGCGCTGCGCGGCGGGCTGAAGCTGCTTAAGCGCCACCTGCGCGACCTTCACACCACCTGCTGCAACGGGGCCGACAACCGCGCCTGTCACAGCACCGGCACCGGCTCCCGTGGCCGCATCACTGGCGATGTCACCTGCGCCGCCACCGTTCTCTGCGGCGTTCGCACCACCAGCGATGCCGCCGTACGAGCCACCTGCGATGGCACCGTGTGCGATCAGGCGAAATAAATTGGTGATCGGTTGCCCAGCCTTAAGCGCGAGCGCCGCGCCGGTCCTGGTGGCGCCGATGACGCCGCGTGCCGCCGCTTCACCGGGTACGAGCGCGCCGCCGACGTTACCGACAACGGCCGCAACAGGATGCGCTGCGGTCGACCCTTCCGTGAGACCGCGGCTGTACTGCACATCCGTGGAGAAGTCGTCGGGATAAGGCACCCCCGCCACGCGCTGCGCCAGATATCGCGTACCGGCGTTGACGTAGTCGCTCAGCCCGAACGTGCCTGCCGACGCCGCATTGCGGATGCCGGACAGAAATGAGCCGTCCTGCATGCCTTGAGCTTGCCCAGCCGCGCGAGCGCGGTCCTGTGGACTCTGTGGTTGCCTATCATCGCCGACCGCACTTGAGCCGCTCTGCCATGCGGGGACGGGAGAGGATTCGTCTTGCCAGCCCATCAGTGCTTAACCCGCGTCGACCCGTCGGGGGCAATGAAGTGCGCGCCAGGCGGCAGCTTGGCGAAGTCGGCGTCGCCGGTGATGCGCGGCAGACCGCCGCCGGGAGCCGCACCCGGTACGCGGTTGCCCGTCGCGCGGCCCGCTACTGTGGGCGCGAGGCTGGGCTCGTCGCGGCCGGTGAGGATGAACCGCGCCGCTGGTGTCAGCACGCCGAGATATTCCTTGTCGGCACCGAGGCCCTTGGCCTGCGCATATTGCGCGTAGAGCTGCTGCCCGATGTCATCGCGATAGGTGGCGATTACGCCGCGAAGCTGCTGCGGCGATTTTGCTTTGCTGAGGTTGTCCTCGAACTCCTTGCGGTCGGCGAGCGTACCGCCGCGGGCGATGATGAAGCGCCCGATTTCGCTGGCTACGAGCTGCTTCTGTGCGTCGAAGTTCGTGGGCGCGGGTTGTCCGGTCTCCTGCTTGAACTTTTGCTGAATCGCGTTGACGTAGGGAATGTTCTTGTTTTGCAGCCCATCAATAAGCTGGTCGAGAAGGTCGATATGCGCGAACACCGCGCCGCCGCTGCGTGCGATGCCGCCGGCGCTCGTCGGCCCACTATGTGCGAGGTCGGTGAGGAACGCCTGCTTTGACTTGTAGGTCTGTGCGTTCGCTGCCAACTGAGTGCCACTGTGGCCATGCGCAGCCATTTCGTTTGCCACGGCAACCGTGTTCTTCCCACCGCCCATGCCAAACGTAGGAAGTTGCCCCGTCTCGGCGGCCTTACCAGCAAGCATTGTTATGGCTTGGGGTGTGAGAGACACGCCCGCTTTCGCAGCTGCCGCCGCGATCTGTGCCTTGGCGTTGACGTAGGACTGATTCACCTGTCCATCGGGACCGATAGGCGCGTTGTTCTGTCGGGTGTTGGCGTTCTGTACCGACGTCGGCACAATGCCGCCGAGGTTCTGCACGATCGGACGGCCGTACTGGTCATGCGCCAGCGACACGGTTTGGCCGTTGACGGTGCCGAACTGCTCGCCGCCGGTGACTTTCGCCGGGCCAAGCATGGACTGCTGGATGTCATCGAGATGCTGCGTGCCGCCGGGTGCGGTGAGGAGCGCCTTTACCTGCGGAAGCTGCTGGGGGGCGAGCCCGAAGAGTTGCGCGTTTGGTGCGACCAGTTTGTCAAAGGCATCGGGGTCGACGCTGCCGTCCGGCTTCGCACTGTTCTTCAGCATACCGGCGGCGCGGTATACCGCCATTTGCTGCTGCTGGCGCTGCGTGTCGGTATTGCTGAGTTGTTTGGTCTGGAGATCGGCCGCCGCCGTAGGTCCAGCGTAGGGCTCCTCGTCCTGCATCTTCTTCGCGGCCTGCACCTTCATCCATGCGTCTGGGTCGCCACCCATAGCGCCATATACCGACACGAACGCGTTGCGTGCGGCGTTGGCACTGGCATCCTGAAGCGCTTGCCGCTGCTGGTCTTGTATTTGTGTGGTCGCTTCCGCGCCGGTAATTGTCATCCCCATTAGAGCAACCCACGCATGTTGCCGTTAAGAATGTTTGCCATGTCACGCTCCTGCACTTTGTAGATACTCAGATGTACTTTCGAACCGGCGCGAGTTGAGCCACGCGTCGAGTGCTGCGCGCTCGTACACGACCGTTCGGCGTCCGAGCTTTAGAAACGCAGGCCCTCCACCATAAACTCGGAGCTTGGCGAGCGTAGATGCTGAGATGCTCGTGTAACGCGCGGCCTCTGGCGCCCGCATCCGTTCGGCTTGGGTGTCGCTCATGATGCAAGCGGCACTAGCATTTCGGGTTGAACGAGGTGCTGGTTCTCCCATGCCGCTAGGGCGTCTTCGGCCCACACACATGTGCCGCGGCCTCCACAGACTCGTGCGGGCCGAGGGAAACTTCCTATGCGCACCCACCGATCAATCGTCGCTGGGTGCTTTGAATACCGATCGGCGATGTCGCGCTTAGTCAAAAAGCGTCGAACGCCAAGCGCGTTTTGCGCAGCCATATAGCCACCTTCTGTTCGAGATCGTGCGAAAGCTCGCAAGAACTCAGTTGGTTTCCAGATTGCCGTTGTCTGGCTTCCCAGCGGCGGGTTGGCTTACCCGAACAATCCGCTGCCTAGCGGAGTGGCTGCGCTGCTTCCAGCGAGTAGTGACGCGGCCTACCGCGATCGGTCAGTGCGCGGTTGCCCGCGAGAAACGCCGAACCATCGGAAAAAAGAGCGACAGTTCGGAACGTGCATCAGCACTTCGTCATCACAATCAAATATCTTGACGCGACCATTTGTCAAGCCGACGCATTTTTGGGTAGTGGGTCAGTTTCACGAAAATACGAGGCCCAAAGATTGAAAAAGGACTGCAGCCCCTGAAAGGGCGGCAGCCCATGCGTTATGTCGCACTACGGCATGGTCGATTTTATAGTCTTTAACGATGTGCCAGTTGATCGCAAGCAAGAGTTCCTCCCTATCCTGCGCGCTGTCCTCCCCCTTAATGAAAGCCGAAAAAGACTGCCTAGGGAAAATTTCTACGCGCCCAAGCGGCGTCATTTTTGCTGCCGCCGACAAGAACCAAAAAATGGCGCTGCTAATCCCGGATAGGATACTAAGCAAAAGGAGTATGTGTTGTATGACGTTCATGTGTTCGTTGCTCCCAGTCCTCAACCACTTTCACAATATCGCCAATTTCCCAAAGGCGGGAGTCTACGCCAGCGGCCTGAGCGGGCGTCATGCGATGTGCGCCGCTGATCTTCACGAAGTTATGGTACATGGTATGGAGGGCGAAGGCGTAGACTTGGTTCTCAAGCTTCTTGCTGAAAGCTTGCGTGAGACGCGCATAGCGCTTGTAGTGCTGGCGAATAATGCCGTTGTTGCGCTCAACGTATGACGTCGAAACCTTCGATTTGTCGGGCTTGCCTTCAACAGCTTGCTTGCGAATTTGTTATAGCGGCGTCCGCCCTCTCCATATGGAAGGCAACGTAGAGTCTGGACAATACCGCATCACAGATTTTCCAAAGGGAGTGGTCAAAACAAACTCGTTGCGGCCCTTCACGGTGTACGTTTGTGATACTCGTTGCCCGGTTTCATCCTGATAATACCCTACATATGAACCGCCTTTTGTCGCGGCACGGCTGACCATTACGTTTGGCATTCTTCCGGCAGAGAAAAAGCGTCCATTGAACCACATCAGTGTGCTATTTGAGGCCACCCCACAGGGAACGTCCCTGTTAACATACGCGCCATGTCTCAGCGGCACGCTAACGCTCGCTACCGCCAAATTGGCACCCATCAGAATTGATACCGCAACGACTAAGTTTGTCCGCATGAACATTTTGAGCCCCCACACTTGTTGAGCAGATTTGCACAATCTTAGAGAGAAATCTACTAAGCCGCTCGCTTCTTCAACTTGTCTGCCAGCGCTTGCGCGACAGCATCGGCCGCCGCGATCAACGAACTGTCGGGCGCCGTCGCATACCGGGCCGTTACGCCTTTAACGCTGTGCCCAAGCAGTCCGGCTATGATTAATTCGCTGTATCCGAGCGCCGTTGCCGCGCTGGCGAACCAATGCCGAAGACCATGAATGCTCACGCCCTCGATCTTCGCTCTCGCGCACATACGGGTCCAAATTCGCGGAAGACCGACAAGATGGGCCGATTTTATTGCGCCGGGGAAGACGAAGTCCGAAGCCTTGGCCGTGCTCGGTCTAAACCCGTCGAGCAAAGCCAACGCCGCTGTGCCGAGCGGCCTCACCTGGGCGCCGGACTTTGAATCACTCAGCCGCAGGCAGTGGTCGTTCCAGTCAACGACGCCCCATCGCAGCGTCAGCGCCTCCATCCGCCGACAGCCCGACAGCAACAAGAACTGAATCGCTCGGATCCCGACTTCGCTCTCCTGCGCGTCCGCCGCCTCCCGGAGCGCAGCACCCAGCGACGCCACAAGGTCGAACGAGAACGGAGGTTTGGTTGCCGTGGTCTTTGGAAGCACGACGCCGCGCGCTGGGTTTCGCTGCAAAGCGCCGTCGCGCACGGCGTACTCCAAAATGGTGCCGAGCATCCCCAGCGTTCGCGAAGCCGCGCCCACGCCGCCGGTGGTGCGCCCACCTCGTGCGCGAGCACCCTTTGACTTTCCCTTAGCGGGCGGCGTGGCTGTCTTGCCGGCCATCACGTCGCGTAGGAATTTCTCCATGTCGGCGGGAGTGAGGCTAACAACCTTACGCGCACCGAGAAGCGGCTTTACGTGGCGCTCAATCCGGCTGCGGTCCATTGCCAGAGTTGACGCCTTGACCGGATGTCCGCGCCTGCCTGAGATCTTCGCGGTCTTAAGATACTCGTCACACAGCTGGGCCACCGTAATCGTCTTACGGATTGCCGCCCGCGTTTCCGCGGGGTCGGCGCCGTCGGCGATCGCCCCGAACAGCTTCTTAGCCTGCACGCGCGCCTGTTCGGGCGCGACCTTGGACGTTGTGCCGATCGTGAGCCGGCGGCTCCGGCCGTGGGCATTGCGGTATTGTATGAGCCACGACTTGGCGCCGGACGGCTTGACCCGCAGACCGAACCCGCCCAACTGGTCGTCAAATATGACCTGTTCCTTGTCCCCAGGCCGCAGCCTGTCGACTTCGCGCTTGGTGAGCTTTGGCATTTGTCCTTGCGGGTGTAGGTAAGCACTGGGTAAGCAGTGGGACGCAAACTAGCGGAATTTCTCGGAACGTCCAGCCTACCAGAAAACCCATTAGCCAAAGGATTATCGCCAATTTCGGAATGGCGGGGAACCCCACGGAACGCACGGCAAAGGTCTAACCCATCCTTGCCAAGGTTAGGGTCGGGCGTTCGATTCGCCTCGCCCGCTCCAGGTTTCCAAATAAAAACAATGAGTTATAGACCGTCCTCTGGACGGTTCGCTCACGCGCTGGAGCGCGGGGCGCCGCTCTGGGCTCGCGTCGTGGAACATTGCCGCGTGAGACTCGCGGCGTGAAGCGGAACTGCAAGCATCGTTGGGGAGATCGCGGTGTGCCCGACATGACATCGCGAGATAAAATCGCTATCGACCGCGTTTAGCGCAGTGGCAACATCCGTTGCATTCAACCTTTGTCTGGCGTCCGAACGATCTGTGGCTACGAAATAGAGATTCCCACCGAGAGGAGCAGTCTCGACGGAAACTGCTTCACGTCATGCCGGGCTTATCATGGCGCCGGCGAGCGCGTCGATCTCGCGGAATAAGCTCTCGTCATAGCGCGGATTACACCTGGAATTTTCACGACACCTCCAACCTCCTGTTCTCCGCGAACTACGCGTTCAGCAGCAAGTACAAGAGGTCATTGGCGACTTATGGCGTTCTGAACAACTCCGTCACCTGGAATGCGCCAAACGACAAGTTCTTCGTTTCATCTCTGGGGCCGCAATTTGACGGACCAGCACGACGTCGGCACGCTTCTGAGCTCGCTGTACTACGAGAAGCAGCTGCTTCAGCCCATCACCTACGGAATTTCAGGTGGTGTAAAGTTCTGATCTGAGAAACTCCATGCAACCAACGGAGAGCCCAGCACCATCTCAATGTTGTTGGTTCCGGCCCGCGACTGCGCTGAGCGCACTGTCGACTTCCGCACTCACTTTACCTTTTGTCTTTCAGCAGCACCGCTTTGATCTGCCTGATCGCTGCATTTACTCGGATATCGAGCAGCACCTTGCCGTAATCGGCTGTCGCCCGCATCGGAGCGCCGGAATGTCCGGTATCTTCGGAGCGCATCGGCAGCGCCGCCAGCCGCGCCAGATTCACGCCTTGCGGATGCACGACGAGCAACTCCGAGGTGTCGATCAACCCGGCATGGCTCCCGATGGTCGCGTCGGTTTCGCCATGTTCGCGCAAATATTTGATCTGCGCTTCGTCCGCATAATAGTCGGACACATTCAACACCCTGACCTGGCCGGCCCATTCACGATTGAGCTTGGCCGCGACGGTCGCTTGAGACGCTTGGACGCCGCCGTGATCGCCGATGAAGCAAATGGTCTTGAAGCCGGCCGACTTGAGGCTACGAGCAATGCCTTCGAGCACCTGCGCGAATACGGTTTCCGGAACGCCGAGGGTGCCAGGGAAAATCATATTGTCGCTGGCGGGCTGATAATCGCCCTCCGGCACGAATGACACCACCGGTGTCACCAATGTGTGCCCGAGCGCTTGCGCGATGCGATTGGCGTTCTCGTGTACGATGTAGTCGTGCTTGCCGAGCACCATGTGGGGACCGTTCTGTTCGATCCCGCCGGAGGGCACGATCGCCACGGTGTAACCGCGCTCGATGGCACTGCGCACCTCGATCCAGGTCATGTCGGTCATATCGACCGTATGTGGCATGGGCGCGGTCAGGGTACTGTGTGGGAAGGCAATCGCCAGCACGGCGGCAGCGAGACCGACGAGCGCAATCGTCTGCCACACGGGTTTTCGCGAAAAACTCGACCAAGAAGTTTTTTCAGGCGCTGCAGCCGCCCATTTGGGGTCGCTCATTACATATCGTGCCTATTACCTATTCCGTCTATCGGTCTCACCCTTTGGCCAATCGCCGCGGAAACTCGTGGCAATATCTCGACCGTAATGCAGAATCGTAAGGGACCTTAGGTCGGTTCACGCGCCTCACCAATGCGTTTTCAAAGAAACTCGACAGTCACCTTCACGCGCCGGCCTTATTTTTTACAGTTTTGCCGCTAGCACAAGTCGTTCCGCACGTCGCCAGCCCCAAGGTATCTCGCGATTTTTCACTCGGGATATTGGTGACAATCACACCAAGGGCATTTGTCCCAACCTGCACTATCTTACTAAGCGTACGTTCAGGGCACTTGGTCACTTTGCATTAGGAAACTATGCGTCGCTCTGGGACCACGAACCGGACGAACGGCTCCATATGTGCAAAACCCGAGAACCGCCGCGATGCATAGCCACGCAAATACATCGCCTATCTCACTATACGGGGTCCAAACGCGCTTTGTCGGCAGATCCGCGATCATCATGTGGCTTTTCCCGGGCAGCGTGTCCTGCATCGCCAGCACGCGGCCATAGGGATCGAAAGCCGCAGAGACGCCTATGAAGTCGATGCGGATCAGCGAATAGCCGTTCTCGATCGCGCGCAGACGCGCCATGTTCATTGTGTGGGTATAGCCCATCTCGCGCCAATCCCAGCCGGGTAGAAGCATGATGTCCACCGGCGTCCGAGCGAGGGCCGGGAAATCCGCGTCGTAGCAGATGACGTTCGAAAGCTTGCCGAAGGGCGTTTCTGCGATAGGCGCATCGTTCTGGTACGGCGCGACCGGTTCAAGACCCGGAACGGGATGGTTCTTGCGATAATGCCATTGCTCGCTTCCATCGGGAGCGAACAGGTAGGTTTCGTTGCGTTCAAACGGCACGCCGATGGCGGCATCGACATAGATGCTTTCGTCGCGGGCTACGGCCGCCACCTTGTCCAAAAGTACTCGCTTGTCCACATCAAGGACCGGCGCGCCGGTTTCCGACCAGAGCACGATTTTGGCCCCTGCTCTGGCTGCCGCGCGTGTGTTCGCCAGCAATTCGTCCTGCACGGCGGTGTACAGCGTCTTCATTTGGGGCGCGCGGATGGCCGCCCGTGTTTCTGCCGATGGTGGAAAGTTGGTCATGGTGACGGGCTTCCATGCACCGGTGCGGGACGCGATATCCGGCGTAATGCCGGCGACCTTCACCGTCGGGCCGGCGCTTCCCCAACTCGCAATAGCCAGCCGGGCCTCGCCGAAAATAACGATTGCTGAAAGCACGGCGAAAAATATCCCACCCCAGCGTACCGCCGTTTCGCGCGTCGGATTCTCCCAAATGTGATTGATGACGGCGGCTGAGCATGCGATCAGAAACCCGATCGCATAGGGTCCGGTCAGCGAGATGATCTGGACCAGCGCCAGATTTTCGCTCTGGGTGAACGCCCGCATGCCGATGCTGGTGCCAACCGGCAGCAGCGAACCGGCGATAAACTCTGTCGCGGCGGCGGCCGCCGGAAACAGAAGAACACGTCCGAGTGCGTTAAGACGGCCAGCAAAAAGGCGATCCAGTGCATAGGGAATGACGAAGATCACGCTAAGAACCGACGTCAGCACCGTTGTCACTGTATCGGTGAAAAAGCTGGTCGCGGATTCGAGGCCCATACAGGCGAGTTGAAGGAAGGAAACGACGGCGAGCGCCGCGATGGCCATCGCGGGACGGCTAGTCCGGCTGAAGCGCAGCAGAAATACCGGCGCGATCCACGCGGCCAGGGCAATGTTCCAGCCCCAGCCCGAGGCGAACAGCGAGACAACCGATCCGAGCACAAGCCAAATCAGCGGCCGCGTCGGAACCTGAACACGGCTTCCTATCCTACCTGCTTCCAATCCGATCGCTGTCATTTTTGTCCTTCCAAGCATTTTGCCGCGCAGCGAAAACACGCTACACCTTCAACCTGGGTTGAAGGTCAAGGGATGGCATGCGCATCGGCGAACTAGCAAAAAAGTCGGGGCTATCCGCCTCCCGCATCCGCTTTTATGAAGCGCAGAAGGTGTTGCCCAAGCCTGCACGCGGAAAGAACGGCTATCGCGAATATCCGGACA
>Ga0105239_10003758_pt1 | contig 18471 bp, 16 predicted proteins | sample KBSC44metaG_FD_92761 | JGI IMG/M metagenome (GOLD analysis project Ga0105239, IMG submission 92761) | Corn rhizosphere microbial communities from Kellogg Biological Station, Michigan, USA - KBS C4-4 metaG | ecosystem: Host-associated > Plants > Roots > Rhizosphere > Soil | place: Michigan, USA...
AAACTAATTACGTCATAGCACAACATCGTCTCCACGTGACCTGGGCTACGGCTGAGGATCTAGTCACGTGTGTATAAGTTGTAGACAGGATGTTCTTTTGTGTCAATCAGGCACCGTCCTTGTGCACAATAAGGGAGACGCGCACTAACTTAGCGCTGGGATAGATGCCTGGTCGATGGAATGATCATGAAACTATCCATCCGTACCAAGGTTGGCAAAATATGGGGTACAGACGAACGGACACTTTCTTGCTCCGTATCCCGTGCACGCACGGAGTAGCTTGTGAGAACTATCCTTTTGCGAGGGCTTTTAAAAATAGCCAGCCGCGTATGAATTATGTGTCCAATACCAAGGAAGACCTGCTGTTCAAGGAGGCTTCGCTAGGCTGCCTCGAAAGGTTCGGCTTTTCCTGCGCGTTCCCTGCGGGTGGCTTGATATGAACTTTTGCGTAGTCGAACACTCAGGCTTCCAGGATAAATGATCTGGAAAAGGAAGGTACAAGGAATGTTCTGGAAGTCAGGACAGAGTCAAATGAACCTCGAAATGTTGTCGCCTGTACGGACTTAATCGGGTGCCGCCAGCCAAGCCCCAGGCACGCCTCACTACTCCGTACCATGAGTCGACGTGCTCTCGACCTCGTATTTCGTACTCGAGTTGGGAGGCGTATGTCCCTTCTTCCCCAGGTCTTGTGTGTGTCATCTGATTGAAAAGCAGCGTCGCCCATCGTACAGCGTATAGTGGTCCGGGAACCTGTGATCTGCTTCATTGCCTGTGCTGCCTGTCAATAAACTTCAGTTTGATGATCATACGAGTACGCAGAAACTCAGTCGTAAGCCGTAATCTGTCTGACTCGTGACCGAGGAGAAAGGCCTTAGCAGGCCATTGTAACCACGGCCGAGGGGCGTTTCCTCGGGTCCTCGAGAACCCCCGAAGCCGTGCCTCACATGCCAACACTCTACGGTCGAGGGTTAGGCCTTGAGACGCACCAACGTAAAGTCCGTCGGCTCGCCCAGAAGTCCATGTCCAGGCAGGACGCATGTCTTTTCCATATCTCCGTCTGCTCGGACCCTCCACCGAGCCGGGCTCCCTGACATTTGCAGTAAAGCCATCCACCTGCTTTCGCACGGCAACCTTGATCCGAGCGGGCGAACTCAAGCCCATTTGTCTTGCATTGCGCCATCCCCAGGCAGCCAATGTTATGCACCGCCATCTCCGGGCGACTAGGCGTGAGTCAAAGGCTCACGTTGATTCGGTTGTTCTGATTGACTTGTCAGATTGGCTTTGCTGCTGACGAGCAAAACGCCCTGTGTCGATGCGCATCCACGCATCTGTCCTTCTAAGCCCCCGTTTCTCGGCTTGCCGGGCTTTACAACTCTGCACTTGACGGGCGAATACGACGCGGACACCTTGATGCCACGGTGATAGGAAATCGGTGACTCAGGCACCCATGAACTTAATTACTTAGCGGTGGTGTTTAATGATCAATTGTTGATAATATATCATACCGCTACTTCTCCTCAAGTGTTCCTACAACCCATCCACAGAAAACATTCTTTCCGCCACAGGAACCCTACCTATTCTTTCGGAAAAGTTTTACCGTCACCAAATTAGGATCTGAACCCCGTTGTTACGGCATATTAAAGTTCATCCGACTTTCGTCCTTGACCCATGTGAAGGCGAGGCTGACTCAATCTCCGACACCGACTCACCAAATATTACAATACTACATCAAAGTCCCTTCGACACGCAAGCACCACAACCTCGACCCAAAAATTTTTGACACAAGAGATCCACTCTATCGGGACTCTTAATTATTCAATACTGCCGAATATTCTTTGGCTCATTTTCAACAACCCAAAACCGCAGATCCAACCATGCCTCTATCAATGATGCAGCCCTTAAGCAGGCCACCTTCACGCGATCTCACACCGCCATCACCATCACGTCGACTATCTCGCGAGGAGACATATCATCTGGCCGAGACAGCACGAAGAAAGTCCTCCAATAAGATCGTCCATGATGATCTCAGACTCAAACTCAGCCATGGCCATCTACTCGAACTCCTACTTCAAGACATCGCGAGAACGGAGCGAGAAAGCCAAACTTCACCCACGGAAGACAAATACCTAATGCAACAAGAACGAAAACGACCAGAGGAGCCCAGGAGGAGTTCGGAACCAAAGTTTGACGAGTATGGCTTTCCTCTCGACCAGGACGACGGGGAGGAAGACTTGGGTGGATTGTCGTTAATGCGAACTCCCTCGCGGAGACCCACGAGATGAAGCTACCATTGCTTTCTGGTTTTGCATTAGAATACGACTTTACGACCTTGCTTCATTATCGATGATACCCAAATTGCTAGTTGACCCGAATGGGTCCCGACAGACGGACTCACGAGTCCAGTCGGAGTGGGAAATCCCACTGATTCTTCTGAGAAGTCCCAAAAGTTTGTACGAGGACATTGAGCTCGAAGATCAAACACCCAATGCGTTGCCGAGGAAGGAAGCTCGCAACATAGAGAGCTCACATGAGCAACTCTCTCCGCTGGTTACAGAGCAGGATGCAAAATCAAGCACGATGTCGGATTGAAGAATGTGCGCTCAACACGGGCAATTGGATGAGGCTTATGCACTCTACACCTGTGTTTGCACTTTCACTCAATTCTTCTCCTGCTGAATTTGGCACCCAGCCTGGAACTTCAGCTGCTAGGAGGATAGGAGACGAGACAGGATGGTCTCAACTCTAGATAGCAATATCTCAAATACAATATAATAAATCTCCAAAGCAAACACGATATCTCTTCATTCCTATCCCTCTTTACCATTGTTCCCCCATATAGACTATCATGCGACTTTCCTCCATCCACCACGAGGCTGACTCCCTTCCCGCCCTGCCTCGACCCTTCCACCGTTTCACGGAACCCTTGTTCCATCAAAGACCCGACTTCCCAAAAAGATTTTGACCTACTAGAAACATCCATCCATCCACACAGGCCCAATCCATTGGTCCTCTTGCCACATTAATCGCGCGGCCCGTTCCAACAAGACATTTGAAGAAAACCACGTGGGTCCCGCAAAATTTCTGTCGGTCGGGATCACCCCCCAACCCATTCCTTTCCCGTTCTTGACCCATTCTTTGTGACAGCTTTCATCCACTTTTCGACGTGACTTGATCATGGCCTCAGCGTTGCGCCTTGGATCCACCAAGATGGTAACACCACGCCGTTTCCAGGCGTGAAGAACCAAAACGTGGTCGAGTCCCCCCAAAAGTTTTTAAAATTTCGATGGCCACACAAGGCTTTGCCTCCTCAACCGGCTGGCCTACCGGAAACGGCCTTAGGGCGTGGTGAAAATCAAACTTTGGGCTTTTATTCATTTGATCGATAACGGGCCCGTATCGGTATTTGGCGAATGTGCCGATATCCGTGCGAGACGCTACCCAGCGAGCCAGGACCCCTGCTTTCCAATCTTGCTTCACAATCAAAAGCTTCATACCCCCTCACTAGTCGTACAGAATGCAATAGTTGCCAAAGGCCCAGGCCAGGAACAGGGATCCCGCGTCCTCCCTTATCAAAATGTTTCCGAAGGGCGGTCAGCCATTCCTACGGAGTACATATTACCAAGACAAATATCTGCACATGTGTTCAACTTGGATAGGTTTGTAACAAGCATGGTGCGAGGAGAAGGATTCAAAGACAACCTAAGCCCTGTAACTCCCCCTCATTCCTGCAGCGAGGGATGGTGTTCGAGGCCGTCAAATCCATGTTCAAAAAGCTTTTGCAGGATGGGACAGGTCACATCCACCCGACTTCGTACAAAGAATCCATAACCTTTTTCCAAGGACCATTAATTATTGCTATCGTACTCGTACCATCCCGTTAAGTTCCTCTCCCGTTGCCAGATTCAGGTTCAATAATTTCGTATTATCTTCCGAGTCACATCGTAGTGAGTTCTAAACGCGGCTCCTCGGGATCTTTCAACTCTAAATCCCCCGACAGCTCACTTTCTCGATGTTCGGAAAATGATAATTACGAGACTCTCTCTGAGGAGTCCCTCAAGCTGGAGACTACTGGTAAATGCTCCCCTCGTACTCCGTACTCCGTGTGCTTTTCCCATTTTCGCCACATGGTTCCCAACCTCGTGACTAGGTCTTCGGATTGCCCTGGCTTAAGTAGGCATTATTGATGACCACCATTATTCGTCCTCAGCTCCTCGGCCGCCGCATTGGGGTATCCGGTGGCCGAGGATCCCGTAGGTATTGGCACTCTTCTCGTCCTCGTCGTTTCGATGCCTCACTGAACGAGCAGGGGAGAGTCCAGATTGCCTGAGCGTTTTCTCTCTGTGCGTCCATTATTGCGGACAAAAGGCGCGGTGAGAGATTGAAACCCCCAAACCCTTAGCAGGCAACCAGCAGCCCACCGCGATAAGTGGGCCGCCAGAAATCCCTTTCAAAACCGGACACGAGCTTCGTGTGCTAATTTCCTCTGGGCAGAATGTATTGCCCTGCACGCGATGTATTGAGGCATCGGGTGAAAATGCGAGCCTACCCTATCTCTGGACTAGACCAATCAAATCGGCCAGCTCTGCGACCGCCATTCCTTTCGTCGTTGTGCTCTGCTGTTGGGACAGGCAATCGGCACGTCCGCCGTGCTGCTCGAGTCGAGATGGGCGGTCAGTTGCAAGAATGCAACTTGCATGTCAATGTACGAGCACATATTTCATCAAGGTTATCCCAACAACGTCTTGCAGGATAAATTGCATGAGTCACGCCCAGTGGCTTCGCTTATTGGCTGGACGCAATGTCGATCTGGGCAACGAGCCATTGACCTAATTAATATTAATTAGCTAGAGGTTTGAGAATTTCTCAGTTAGGTTAGTTTGCATTAGGGAGGGGTAAGGAGATGAACTACAGATATGCTTTGAGGACTTCTTCCCAACAGTCATCAACCGACAAAAAGCCGATATATTCACTTCTTGGGCTTTGCTTCTGAAGTGCATACTTCACCGAGCGTACTCGCCGGGCAATTACTCCGCTCGGAGATAAAGTTATATCAATAATGAATCTTCAAGAGTGCTTCTGTGAGGCTTCCATTTAAGGCGGAGTGAGTTGTAAGAACTCCCGGAGTCAAGGAAGCTTGTAGACAGCCACTCTCCTCGAAGGGAATCACGAGAGATACAAATGTCAACCCCTGGCGTGTCAATTCAAGACAACATCATGACGGCCAAAGAATCTGCCCGCTGTTGGTCATTTTTTCTGGTGGGGTTTGGTGTAGAGTACATACATATCTGACATCGCCATGGCATGGAGTTTTCAATGTAGATGGCATAGGCACACATTTACATAATGCGAGCAGATATTGCGAAAGAGCTTTCGTTTCGTCTGTAGTGTCGAAATCGCCCTGCGGTTTTACGAACTTAAGCCGCCGCCAGCCAACTCTCGGGAGAAAGTTCCAACTACTAGTAACAACACGAGTGCGCGGCTCAACCTCGGAGCTTCTTCTCCCTCAAATGGCAAGATCGACATGGCAGCAACCTTGGTACTCTGAGTAGGTACGTTGCGAGGACGTCACAATATCATCCTGCAGAGAGAAATCCCAACTTGGCATCATGGTGCATGTTTTAAGACTTACGCCGGCGCATCGGCAGGGCTAGGAGATGACACGATGAATCTTGATTCGTAACTGGTAGCCAGCAGTTACTCATGATACATAGGGATTGCATCGGCGAGGATCTCATTATTCAGTACGTGTGTCAATTGCTCATTTCATTCAGCCGAGTCCGGATTGCATGAAAACAGCGAAGAAACATGCCATTTATACGGCAATACCAGGGCGCAGATGAGGAAGCGGTGCTAAAAATCGTGGGTTCAACCATATTCGCAGGATTGATGAAAGGCTCGCTACTGACGTTATACTGAAGTTCAATGAAACAGCAGCGCCTGATTTGCGAGCTGGAGGCCACATGGTTCTATACCTAGCTTCTCATATATGGTGTCGTCCCTATCTGATGCTCCAGCCTGAAACGTGCTGGGTCCTGGACGACGACCATGGAAACGCGGTCGGATACCTTCTAGGGGTCATAGACACACCTGCCTTTGTGCAGAAATACCAGGATTTGTATGTGCCATACTTGGTTTCAAAGGGTCTTGAGGAGCCAGACGCCGAACAACCTTCAGACTGGGACACGAACCTGCCCAATGCGTTGAAGAAGATCATGCACCACCCGGAAGGATCGTTGCATCCAGAAGCCCCCGATCTAATCAAGAACTACCCCGGCCATCTACACATCGATGTTTCGAGCTCTTACCAAAGACAAGGCTATGGCCGTCAATTGATCTGCACAATGGAAAGCAGGGCCATGGAAAATCAAACGCGAGGGATTCACTTGCTCATGGCTGCGGGAAATCAAGAAGGGAAATTTTTCTATCCCAAAGTTGGGTTCAGAAGATTTCCACAGATCCTTGACAATGGCGAGAGCGGCGAGGAAGGTCGAGATAAGAGTACCATTTGGTTTGTGAAGCCCCTTTTGTTAGGGGTGGCGGAATAAGATGACCCCGCGGCCTCGAGCCGGCTCCGCTGCTCAGAGTTGACGGTTTGTTACCAACTTGACCATCTTTCGCCTTGGCACCCGCAATTGAATTCTTTTCCACTCTCGAGCGTCACTTTGGCCTTCCAGTGATCACCAGTAGTATAGATTGCCAGAATCATGGGACTTTGCAGGTGCCGAGCCTTGTTATTAATGCCTTTTGAAATGCGCTGATATCCAGACCTGGCCACACTTGGAGAATGCCAGTGTGAGGAGTCATGCTTCATTCCACGACAGAACGTGTGATAACGTAAAGCAACAAAGGTCAAATGAGATGGCTGGGCCTCGATGCTGCCATCCTGTCAGCTCTGAGTGTTTGTTCTTGGATCATGTAAATATGGCTCCCCCTGCAAGCTCAGCATTTGCAACCTTCAAAGCGTGCCTAATGATTAGGATTACAAGAAGGAAGGGGAAGACAGTGCCGAAAAGATTCACTACGCTTCGTCAGGACAGCTATCAACCGAGCTCCGACTCAATCGCGCAGATTGTTGACTTTGGGCCCGAGTGAGTTCCCGGCCAGTCGGGAACTTAAGAGTTGCCTGGAAGGCACCCATGGCTGGCCACGCAGTGTGTCCATACATGTAACCCTTGAAATAAATGCAATGGTAGGGATGGAAGTGTCAGATAGCCGGTGGTGGCATAGCGGTGTGTTCAAATTCGTATCCACAGAGACTCTGTTTCACCACCTCATTCCTGAGGGAGATAACCTCATTGTGCAAGGCATGCACGAGTGCTGTCTGTTCTTGTCTTCTTTCCTCCTCCCAACGACATTTCTTCCGGAGACTTTCCACAAAAATCTTCTGCCGGTTGCGACATTTGGTAGCCGCCCTGCGATTAAGCTCCAGTGTCCTTGCGTGCTTGTCCGACCGAGGAGTGATGCGGCCTGTTGTTGCGCTCCGCCGCCTCGGTGGTGCACTTCGTGGTCGATATATTCTGTCGTCCATGTCAGACGAAGTGAGAGACCAGCTTCGGAGTTCCCGTTGGCGATGGAGGGATACTAAGTTGGACGGCGACTCCAGGAGCGGAGTCTTACTTGGTGTTGGATCGGGGGGCTCTGAGAAGGCGGGTGATATGTGTAACTCCTGCGGTTGAACATAGGGGATCTGAAATTGCTGAAGGGGAGGCGATGTTGGCTGTGGATTGAATTCCTCCTGTCCAAAGGCCAGGAGATTGGGAACATCCCTCCCAGGTGCGTGTGAAAAGTCCGGGAATACAGGAAGCTGCCACTGGTCGGTTGGTGAATTTATGGGAACGGAGTTGAAAACGTGGTTCCCAGAACTATATTTTCGCATGATAGTGGTCTGTTGCTGTAGCGCAACTTTTTAATATTTAAGCGAGCAATGACGAATTGCTACATTCAAGGTGAGAATAAGAAGCCACCTTTCGCAAATGGATGGTTCAAACCGAGGATTGTCCCAACTATCACACGTACCTAGGGTATTAGCATCCTTATACCAGGGAGCCTTTTGATAGCGTACACTATCTCGCAACTCTCACTAGGTACGTCACCGTACATGAGGCCAGAAGCAAGGACCGGATAAAATCTCCGCTATCATTCAGTCGACTTGGGTGTCGCGGGATATGTAAGTTGAGAACGAATAAAATCGTGGGGAACTGACGGAATTTCAAATGCAGCTTCGACGGGCTTGAAGTTCACATGTTTACACCCCCTTTTACCAGGCCTTGACGTTCAGGAGGAGGCCTCACAGGGATGGTTGTCCCTCCCTTCTTTGCCGTCCATATCTCACACACCTTCCCCGGTGCTAGTAAGTAGTATATCCAAGTATAATAAGTACTATGGGAGCACCTTGCTTCAAGCTCTAGGATGCTGGACCACTCTCACCTGTGAGTTCTTGCTTACCTACATAGGTACTTAGCCAGGTAGTGCAACTGTTAACGAGCTGCTCCTCTTGCATCATACTAATCTAGAGGCACACGAGTGCCAGGGTTACCGGAGAAAGCTTCCTGAATGCCCTCAGGCCCAATAACCTTGGACGGAGAATACCTCCTCCAACTCCTACTGGAAGATGTCCCAATTGCCTCCTTAACCCTCCTACAAGTCCCTCCACCCAGCAATCAGGACACAACCAAATACTGGAGATCCCCTTTTATACGGCCTAGCGATGGTTCTTGTTCTTTGACCCGTGTCGTGGGATCATGCTCCGACATTACGTCGGCTTCCCGCCCCTCGCTCAAAGAGTGACCACGAGGACCCCACCATCATCACGATTACATAGGAGCTTTGATTGTGTTATAACGTTCTCCAAATGATATCATACATCGTCAGTCAACCCCTCGGATGAACAATTTCAAGCATCTTTCGTTCTTTCATTGACTGTGTCCCAAGTTTTCTACAAAAGATTCTTATCCGCTCAAGTGATCTTAACTGATTAAAGCCCTCCCTGGCTGATGAGCACAACGAGATGGGCGGCATGTCCAAGCCAAAACACCAGAGCAGACGCAATGATAAGGCCAAAAGTCGAACGCCACGCGCTTGTGACCGATGCCGGTTAAAGAAGTCTAAGTGTGATGGTAAAACACCTTGCAAAACATGTCAATCTTGTAATAGCGCATGTATGTACATTGCGAGGAGAGGACGAGAAGCGAGAAGCTAGTAAGTCCATGGCGTCCCAGGGAACTCACGTCTAACATACTAGCTACTACCAAATGCGCGAAGTGACCGACGAAGCTCTTCAGCGCTTATACTGGGCCTGTCGATGCGGTTCCGGCTTTCCTGGTTCTATCCCAGATGAATCAAACGGCTCCCCTTCCACGACCGCAATTCTTGATGCGTTGGGGTTGACTCCCCCCCTTGAGGCTACAAGACAGTCGGTGAATCTGCAAAATAAAGTCGCTCTTAGCGACTTCCCTTCTCTCTCTCCTCATCCGCCGACGAGCCCATCCTGCTCAGAGTCGCCCACGCAGGAGGAATATCTTTCATCACCTACTCAATCCTGCGTCAAGATAACTTCAGCAGACCACCAACAGGAGTCCGGACTTTCTTTGGTCACTACCAATGGCACTTCCACGGTAACAGCGACACCTTCACCAAGAATGTCTGAGCAGAATTCATATCCTACCTCCGAACATGCAGGCTCCGATAGTAAATCAGCTACAAATAATGCAGATGGCTCCCATCCACGAAACTCGTCCAGCCCTAATTTTGATATAGATACCTATCTGGACACAAGCTCTTGCTCAATACCGCTCAATGTCGCAAATCCAAGATACAGCATGCATGGGGCAACGAAGCTTGAACGGCCGGTAATGACGGAGCTCAACCACATTATCCATCCAATGAAGACAGCGCCTACTCAGTCAGATGTAGTATTCGAAGACTGTCCCCCCCCTTGGCCTGGATCACTAACAGCAGTCTGTCAGACTGTCACAACCCCTCACACTAGCAGTACAATTACTGTATAATCGCTTGATTCATGATGACCTGACATGAGGGGTACTGGAAGTTTGGGAGCCAATGTGCTATGTTTCTGTATTTGGAACGAAGGGTTATGGTGGTCTTCTGAGCACTTGAAATGAGTGTCATAGCTGGTGCCTCAAATGTCATTTTATCTAATAGTATTGTGTGAAAACTTGTCTGCTTGCAGAGTTATAACAATACCCTGTCCTCAAGCCATACCAAATGGTTGATGACATGTTATCACGTTCAGACATTGTTTCTTGTGAAGCAATCCATTTCGGATGCCTCCGGTGAAAATTGTTTAATGAACGGTTGTCCCCGTCGCCCTTATCAAATTCAGAGCTCGAGACAATGTTTGTGATAACTTGCTCAAGGAGGATACCTTGTAGTACAACAGATATAATGTTATGTCTTATGGCCCGGGGAATAGGGTTACTGAGTGCAAGAGGCACCGTAGGTGCCTATTTGGACCGTATAAGTAGTCTCGTGGTCGCTACATCCCCTTCCCCTTGAGATAGGACTATGACCTAAGTAGTGACACGCCGCAACCCCCCCTCCACCCCGGGAATGAACACCCTGAGCGTCAGGGTATAATTTCAGTCAAACTCACATTCTACTAGACAGAGATCCCGGTTTACCTTGGCCCATGTTGTAGAATAGCTATACCAAATGTCCATGACACATTTGTGTCATGTTCTGTGAACTGGTCACCAAGATCTAGATTTGAGAAAGTTTTACAGATTACATTTATGATCGTGGGAACCTTGGAGAAGTACTGAATGATATTCCGCCCGCCGTGTACGTCCCATCGTAATCACCCGGGTTCCTTTGAAACTATGTTCACCACTTCCTCGGGGCAGGGAGCTCAGCCCGAGAGAACGATGCGCTCGATTGCTCCAGCTTCCTCTGTCTCTCTCGGGCTACTATTCCCGTTCGATCGGTGACAGGAGTGGCGTTTGCGATCTGGTCAAAATCATCATAGTCTTCTTCGGCGGAGCCAGACTCGGCGTCAGAGTCCACCAGTCGTGGGCTGTTGGCCTGGTGGATTGCAGTAGCCTGTGCGCCGCTTTTTGTCGGCTGGCGACCTTTCTCCGGTGGTGCTGTTGAGACAGAGTCGGCGAAAGGCTTTGAATTAAGAATCTTCCTCCTGATCTCTGCCATCTCCGCCTCTTCATCCTCGTCACCCTCGTCGGGCGGTAGGTCCAACATCACACCTTGAGGGCCGGGACCCGAGTCATCATCGTCTGACCCCTCCGCTGAGTCGCGATCATCAACATCATCATCATCAGAAGAATCCCCCACTCGTTCCATTCTATTCATATTGCCCCCAGCCCAGTCATCATCCCCTCCAGCTGTACCTCTGGTTTGCCTACTGTCCGAATACTCCTTTTCAAGCTTTGCAAGCCAGGCTTCCTCAGCCTTCTTTACGTCCTCCTCGTTTTCGCAAGCGGCGTAACGTTTCAGAAGTTGAGAATTGATCTCGAGAAATGGGCCTCCGTATGTGAAATGCTTTAGCGCAATCTCGGCCCAGTCGAGATGTCCGCAGATGGCAAAACATGCAGCAAGGGCTTCAACACAGTTGAGTCGCCACGGTTTCCCATAGTTGACTGGATTTGCGGCGACGAGGTAGGGGAGTAACCGTTCACATTTCCCGCCGATTCGCGACCACGGTATTTCCTGAACCCTCACCCACGAGCATTCTACAACCGCCGCGCCATACTGCTCAAGCAGTTCACGATCTGCCGGTGACACTATGGTCTTCGCATTTGGTCTTGTAACTTATTCAGCACGGGAGCAAACACCAATTGCACTCTAACATTCTGAGAAAACTTACGAGATCACAACTCCAGGGTATTTCTGGCCGATGGGTAGCTCCCGCATCATTCCGAAGTGCATAAGACGCTTCCCACTACATCTCTTCGAGTCGCAATGCCCAAAATCCCAACATGCTGCTTTGAAAGGAGGGCGTTCGGCACCGTCACCAACGTCGACGTTGCCATCTCTTTGTGACCGACTGGTGTGGCGTGAATTCGTCGAATATTTCTTTGCTTTTGCTGACGAACCGTCTTTCTTGTGACGCACCATACCGCTTGTAATGGTGAGCTATTTACGTCGGGATGACTTTTTTTAGAAGTCGTGTCTTTCGTGGCGGGTTTGAATAATGACGGCAGTGACTTTTTTGAAAGGCGACACTACACGGTTGGCACACTACGTGGTAGCGCGACTTAAGCAAATTTGGGCGACGTGGGGTCCTTATCAGCACGTGATACAAGGAAATTCCCGTTCAATTTTCTCCGCATGCGGCCGCTTCAAGTTCTACGAGCACACAACCATCGTCTTGCTGCTTGTCTCGAAAATGGGTCTCGCGGTCCTCCCCCCAGAGGCTGAAGAGCCTGATCCACATGTGACTTCACACTATGGCGTCGATCAACATACAGACAGTGATATGTCGATGTCTGACGACGACGACGGGCGGCCGTCAAAACGTCCTCGACTTCGGTCGGACGGCATTGGGCAGATCGTATTGCCTGGAGAGCTGGTCACAGATGAGACACAATGGATGAGGTAGGTAAGGGGTGTGAACCCTACTTTAAGGGTCGGGAAAGCTACCAACATTGCTAACGACACCGCCAAAAAGAGGACACGGGACATTTATGGATGACTACTCGAGCACGATTACCGCTACTCTAGCCGGCCCCCTACGAAAGACGAACAAACTCCTCTCAGTCGCCCCGCTGCGCGCAAGATATACACCAGAAATCGGAGACCTGGTCGTTGGCCGCATTGTGGAGGTGCAGAAGAGTCGGTGGAAGGTGGATGTTGCAGCACCGCTACTCGCCCAACTCCCCCTCTCGTCAATCAACCTCCCTGGTGGAGTGCTGAGAAGACGGACAACTGCAGACGAATTGCAAATGAGGAACTACTTTCAAGAGGGAGACTTACTTGTTGCTGAGGTGCAGCAGATTGGCTCCAGTGACGGAACAGCCAGTTTACACACGAGGAGCTTGAAATACGGCAAACTACGCAACGGCATATTTCTCGCCGTCTCGGGAACCGGCGGTGGAGGTGGTGTCGTCCGCAGCAGAAGACAAGTTTTCACCATCAACAGTGGTGCCCAGGGTGGCGGCGATGTCGACATCATCCTAGGGGTCAACGGCTATATTTGGTTAAGTAAGCATATCGAACAAGAGGAAACGAAGATCGCAGGAGGCGTGAGTATTTCAAACCTGGATGATGTTGTCAGTAGTGTTATCTACTCTAGTCAGAACGACGACATTGGTGAGGGGACGAGGAGAGAGATCGCGAAGATCTCGGAATGTATCAAGGTGCTCGCGGAGGAACGGGTCCGAGTTGACGAGGACAGCGTGATAAAAGCCTATGAAGCGACTGTCGACGCAGAACTTACCGGAACCGATGATACTAGCACAGGGTTCAGCACTGAGGTCCGAAAACGGATTGTTGATGCTGCCTTGCATTGAATGGACAATATGGCCATCCCGCCTGCTACAATTACCCTTTGAGGGATGCTCACTTCCATGGGTGGACCTCTGTTGGCTTGTAATTCAATGCCACCTTTCAAGCGAGTTGATTATGGGAAAAGAAACAAATCAGGGAAACGATGTATGAATTAATTGACTACCAAGGGCGAAATCGACTTTGCTTACCAAGTCTAGTCTGAATCTGAATACCACCCACTGGTTTCGACATAACCATTACCAGCCTTTACTGGGGTACTAACACCTTCTTGCTTGGCATTCTTCTTCTTTCCCCACCAGCTTCTCTTCACTGGCGCTTCTCCAGGGAGTTCTCTCAAGGTGCCGCGGTGCAGGTAATGCCCCTCATATGGGTTTTTCCGGGTGGCTCCAGGAAGCACATGAAACACGTGGGCCCGGATGGTGTACATATTTCTCAGGCCACGGATCATTGGAGTTGAATATATCGGTGTGTTGTGGACCTGTGGTCGAGGGTGTTCAAAGGATGTCGCTGCTGGTCGTCTGGGGTCCCGCGGCCTTGGCAAGTCGAAAGATTGCGCCTGCGCAGGCAATCGACCGTTGGAATCACGACCAGATCTATACGAGGAAGCAAGTGAACTCCGCGCGGAATAAGCTGACGACCCAGAGAAGACGGAACTCACCTGATCAGAGTGACGTGAGCTTGATTGATTTACCTGCTGAGAATTTCTCAGTTTTTGGTAGTTGTACAGATCCTTCACTGTTTTCAAATGGGGGGGCAAGTTGTTGTCACGGATCAGCTGCGGATCAAGGGCGCCCGTTCCATTATCGTATCTTGGAACTGGCGGCAATGGAGGGACCTGTGGAGGAGTGTCTTGCTTGCTGCTCCCAGACATGTCTGAGAATCTTACCGTATCATAGTCGGACCTGGCCGAAACTTTCGACGCAGAGGAGCTTTTTCTGCGCAGTGTGAAAGGCATGTATGATATTCTGTGAGATTGTGATTTGTTGTGTTGCTTGTTTATGTTGCGATGGCCTTGTTTGTAAAGTCTAGTTGAACTTTTTAGACGCTGGTTGAGGGCCAAGTTGTGGACGATAACTGCAAGTGAAGAGTACAAGGGATGGATAAGAGAAGAGTACCATTGATTAAAACTGTCAGCGACTGCATCTCTGACAATGAGAACAATGCCCTTCGTTTATTTGGCCTTTGAGAGTGGCAATCTTCTTTGTGAAATTGACAAATGCTGGCAACTAGTGACTGTTGGGCTTACCCGAATAGTCCCACAGCCTAGTAATAGACATAGGTCTATTGAAGCTGCCTAATGCCACCAACATCTCTCAAAACACCATATGTCCCAAGGAATTAGAGACTAATCAGCAGTGTTGGTGTAAGTTGAGTTCGGGATATAGATCGTTTGGGTCTGGCCCTCGTCGACATGGTTAGCGGCAAGGCGGCAAGTAAGGCGCAAGGCTGAACACCCGCAATGCCTAGGTTTGGGAAATCTGCACCTTTCTCTAACCCTTTTAGTTTCAGTTCTGTAGATCTTAAATGATGAATAGTGCTGTCATGTTCTCCCCACCCAATTAACCAACCGTCACGTTGAGCAGCTTCTTTTGTTTGATCAATGAATTCAAACGGTTACGGGCCTTGGTATGAAGCTAATTCTTACCTTGTAAGTAATACTACGTGCCTATGATCCCTGACAACCCCAACCAATGTGAGGAGGCGTGAAGGGAGCCGATGACTACCAGATCTCAAGTATAACCAACGCCGGACCACCTCCTTGCTCGGAGCGGACAGTGTCGACTGATCGCGTAAGTTGCATGGAGTCCTCTGCAAAAAGTCTCTCTCGAGGCTTTGAGGGCAAGACCATTAGGCCGTTGGGTGGCCGGACTCAGTCCTGGCTTCGAGCTCGGAGAAACCGTGAGCCTTGAGCAGGCACAATATTCCTTTGGTCTCCAGATACTTGATGAATTTGCATCCCTTCTGGACTTTTTATATTACAGACCTTACGATTAGCGGGCGGTCGGATGCTTTCCGAAATGAAGCTGGATGCTCCATTAGATTGCGGATGTGGTGATTCACTGCGTGCGCAATTTCCAGTATTATGTGAACTCGCAACCAGTGAAACAACACCATGACCATGTTGCAGGGTCATAAGTTCTCTAGCCTTGATGAATTATGCTCGTGGCTGTGCCCCGGTCGATTGCCTTTGGAAGCACTCTCCAAATAGGAAAAGAGTGTTGCTGTCCAATCCACGAAGCCTTTGGATATTTTAGTACTTCCTATGTATTTGAATTCCTGCAGTTTCTCCACTTGATACTCCTGGATCCTATGGAATGGAGCCGTCTCTACATCCTAGGGCTACACTAGAATCTCCTTTTCAAGATCGTCTCTTCTTCTCCATGGCTCCCGCGGCTGGTCAGTCCTACAGAATCAAACTACTGTGAACGCTCGAAATGGAACTGTTCGAGGATGGAGCAGCAGCTGTGGACCTCAAATGCTCGGATAGACTTGAGGGTGAGTGCGAAAAATGTGTAATGCAAGGGAAAAACTTTTATATCTGATCTAAATACCACCACCACCGGCGGAATTGGACGTGGGTGCGAAGATTAATAGGTCTCCCGGAAAGGTAACTCCTAGGACTCCTACGAAAAGGGATAGCCGCTTTATCCCTTATGAGTAGACACCTCCAGGAATGTCAGATCCTACAAGGCAACTTTGATGAGCGAGAATATCAAACAATTATTACTCAATGAGGAGAATTTGCAGCAATTAACTTTCCTAGCACCCATGGCGAAGCAAGAAGTAGTCAAAGCGCACAAGTCGTTGTCAAAGTGTGGTTGAATGCGACTTAAAGCGTCACTATCAGCGTTTAGGGCCGGGAGTGTGATATTCTTGGACATACTCCGTACATCGGGCCTTCGAAAGCGAATCCATGAACTTTCACGCTCAGAAGAAGACCTTACTTGGGCTCTATTCACCCTATGCTTCCACAGTTGGGGAAGCCGGGGTATAGCCTCCCACTTACCATGCTTAACTGGGGAATCTGGCCCCACTCACCATTTAAGGCTTCCAAAAAGGGGGGCGAAGTTCCGTAGTTATTAGGCCAGCAGTCTAACCAATGCAGTACATCAGCACGCGACACCAGCACGCGACCAGCCCTTGATCCAAGTCCTGCTAATCATGGCCCCCCATCTTTTTGAGGCCTTATGGCCCGGGACAACTTTCTTGCTGGGAGAATTTGAGGCTGAGGACATGTCGCTTGATCTGGTTGTCGCCTTTCATTTGTTGTAACTAGTCGCTCACAGGCAAATTCCTTCAACAACGTAGCATCTACAAGGGTGCTCACAAAGCTAAACATGGCACTGAGCGTACGTGTATGGTTCTCGATGCGCTCAGGCGCGACAAGATAATCTTAGCATCTAGATTTCTAATGTATGTTGCTAGTATGTTGACTTACACTCCGACTTCAGTATTTAACGCCGCGTCAATTCCTGTTACTTATCAATCTTCTTATACAATAACTTACCATCATCCTTGTTGAAAACCAGCATCCCAATCGACGCTTTAATAGCATAAAAAGCATATTCAGTGAAAATCGACGCCATGAGTTCCAATAATAACAACCTTCCCGTGTCCCAACCTCCCGAGGGAAGGACTCCCTCAATACAACTTGAAAGATACCCAGATCCACAGGAGGAATCATCGCAGATGGCTACTTCCCCGCACAGGCCTGTATCACTACACCCAGAAGGCTCTTTCCAAGGTCCTGTATCACCCCGCCCCACCTCGCACGGCCGTACACCTTCTAATGCACCATCTTTCGACCACCTTGACCTAGGAGGAAGCAGCCCAGGGGGGGCCCCTCGGATACCAGATCCACATCGCTACCCAGGTGGACTGACTGACGATGCTCGTGCCGCTTATGAAGGAAGAGAAATGGAGCCACCGAGGACGCCCACAGAACAATATCAAACACGAAAATTTACACCGATTGCTCCGCCGTTAGAAAAAGACCCTACTCTTAATGCAGATGGGAAGACTAGATGGAAAACGGCAGCAGACCCTGTCGATCCTGCAAAGCCGACAGACCAGGAGCTCAAGGAGCGTCGGCATGTACAGCTATTCAATCAGGGCGAATCTCGACAAACGAGGTCGGCCAACAATGCAAACAGGCAGCATGATCAGAGATACGAGCAAGCCACTAACTTCCACCAGGATAATTTCAAGCAACGCGGCAAATACTACGCTACGAACATAGAACAGCGCGACTGGTACTACACTAACAGCTTACATCTGCGCAAGATGGGGGAGGAACAAAGGCAGAGGCATCAGGACGATAATTACGAGCAAAGGGAAGCCCAACAAAAAGCGAATTTCGACCAAAGGGAGGCCCACCAAAAAGCGAATTTCGACCAAAGGGAGAACCATCAAACTATCAATTTCAACCAAAGGGAGGCCCATCAGAGGCAAAATGTCAATCAACGCTGGTGGCAGTCTGGAATTCAGGCGGGCACTACCGTCGTTACAGGTATCGGCTTAGGCGTAGGTACTTACGCCCTTCGACAAAGCGTGAGCAATGACCAGACCGCACAAGGGGGAGCGCCAACGAAGCGGTTTAATGCCCGCGACGAGTCTCAGAACTCAAACGGTGGGGGGTTAGGGAAACGGTTTTTCGCCCATGCAGCGCCTGTTTCTGGTCCCGCTGGGAATGTCCGCCTGAACAATCAGAATCTTCCTGATGAATATCCTGATTATATGGCTACGATCCAACCTGACGACAAACGACCAGTGAAACACGTTGGAGAGAATGGGCTCACCCCAGAGGAAATAGCTCAGCTCGGTCAACCGCGCGATAACAGGCCACATGTCGACATCGAAGTCCCGCACTCTGGCCGTACCCCTGGATCCGATCCCGCCGCAAAGCCTGATCTCGCCTCTGAGCCCCGCCCCACGCCTGGGTCCGGTCCCGGCAGGGTCTAAAATCCCAACTCTGCTGCCCATCCCACCACT
>Ga0105239_10003759_pt1 | contig 18465 bp, 15 predicted proteins | sample KBSC44metaG_FD_92761 | JGI IMG/M metagenome (GOLD analysis project Ga0105239, IMG submission 92761) | Corn rhizosphere microbial communities from Kellogg Biological Station, Michigan, USA - KBS C4-4 metaG | ecosystem: Host-associated > Plants > Roots > Rhizosphere > Soil | place: Michigan, USA...
ATTTAGATACAGAGCAGCGACACGAAAGCCGGCTGCACGATCTGCTGCGCGCCGTCGAGAATGGCGGTCTTCACGTCCTTGCCGTGCTCGAGATGCCAGTTGATGTTCTCGGTGGTCACGGTCGCGTCGTCAACGAGGATGCCGACCGCGAGCGCGAGGCCGCCAAGCGTCATGATGTTGAGCGTCTGGCCGTTGAAATACAGCGCCGCCAGCGCACACAGGATCGCCAACGGAATCGAGATCGCGATGATGACCGTGGACCGCCAGCTTCCCAGGAACAGAAGGATCATCAGGCTGGTCAGCGCAGCGGCAATCACGCCTTCGCGCACGACGCCGGAGATCGCGGCCTTCACGAAAATCGACTGGTCGTTGAGCAGGCTGATCTTGAAGCTGGGCGGCAAGGTCGCCGCGATCTTGGGCAGCGCGTCCTTCACACCCTGCACGATATCGAGCGTGGAGGCCGTCCCCGTCTTCAGGACGGTCGTGAGAACCGCGCGCGCGCCATCGACATGGACGAGGCTTTGCTGCGGCGGGTTGCCGTCGCGCACATGGCCGACATCGTGGATATAGGTCGTGGCACCGTTCTGGAACTTGATCGGAAGATCGTTCAGCTCCTGGATCGTCTCCGCCGCGTCGTTGAGCTTCACGGTATATTGCGTCGCCCCGAACTTCACCGTGCCCGCGGGCAGGATCAGGTTCTGCGCTGCGATCGCGTTCTCCACGTCCTGCGCGGACAGTCCTTTCGACTGCAGCGCCTGGGTGTCGAGGTCGATCTGGAGCTGGCGCACCTTGCCGCCATAGGAATAGGGAATCGCCGCACCCGGAATCGTGGTCAGCACCGGCCGCACGAAATTCTGCGCGAGATCGAGCACCTGTTGCTCCGACATGTGCTCGCCGGAGAACGCAAGCTGCAGGATCGGCACGGTGGAGGCGTTGTAGTTCAGGATCAGCGGCGGCGTGGTGCCCGGCGGCATCTGCTTGAGGCCCGTCTGCGAAATCGCGGTCACCTGCGCATTGGCGAGGCGGATATCGACGCCGGGCTGGAAGTAGATCTTCTCGATTCCCATGCCGGGGATCGAGGTGCTTTCGATGTGCTCGATGTCGTTGACGGTCGTCGTGAGCGCGCGCTCATAGGGGCTGATGATGCGGCCCGCCATCTCGTCGGGCGAGAGGCCGGTGTACTGGAACGCGACGCCGATCACGGGAATCTTGATGTCGGGGAAAATGTCCGTCGGCATCTGCATGGCCGCAATCGGGCCCGCGATGACGATCAGGATCGCCATCACGATGAACGTCAGCGGCCGCTCCAGCGCTACACGAACGATCCAGGTCATCTACAATTTCGCCTTCAACATAAACCAACAGGCCACCGAATACTCCCCGGCGGGTTTCCTCCTGCGGTTCGCGGCGTCGAACCGGCTTTGCGACTTTTGGAATTGCGCCACACGATCAACCCCTTGACCGCGCGGCTTGCCGATCTATGTTACCGACCGGTACGTCGCATCGCGGGTATATAGGTACCGCCCGGTAACATCGTCAAGGCAAAAACCTGTGACAAAACGCAAACCTGTTCCGGCGATTTTGAAGGGGCGCCGTGCGCCCAAACGGGCTGCGGAACGCATCCGCGAAAGCGCGCGCGACCTCTTCTACCGCCAGGGAATCCGCGCCGTCGGCGTCGACGAGATCGTCAGCCGCGCGGGCGTGACCAAGCCGAGCCTCTATCGAAGCTTTCCCTCGAAGGACGAACTCACCGCCGATTATCTGCGCCATATGGGCGAGGAAGGGCTTGCGCGTTTCGATGCCACGATCGCGGCCAATCAAGCCGATCCGCGCGGTCAGTTTCATGTGTGGTTACGCGATCTTCAGACGCGCGCCAACCGCAAGGACTATCGCGGCTGCGGCACGACCAACGCGGCCGTCGAATATCCCGACCGCAAGCATCCCGCACGCAAGGTCGCCAACGACATCAAGACGCGCTTCCGTGCGCGGCTGACTGCGCTCGCCGCATCGCTGGGCGCAGCGAAGCCCGACCGCCTCGGCGACGCGCTGCTTCTGCTGCTCGAAGGTGTCTATGCGTCTGGCCAATTGTTCGGCGCCGGCGGACCGGCCCGCGTCGTGATCGAAGCCGCCGACGACCTGATCGACGCCCATCTCAAGCGCTGAGCGTTGCCGTTTATGCTGGATTTTTCGGTGTTCGCGGACTAGAACAAGTCGGGAACAGACGGAAGCTTAAACTTGGCGAAACGCGCCGGCAGTGCCGATCTTCCGCTTCACAACGGACACGTTCCGAAGTGGCTGGCGGATCGCATGACGCGTCTCGGTGCGGTCATCACCGAGGCGATCGTCCACCACTATGGCCGCGACGAGTTCCTGAGGCGCCTGTCGCATCCGTTCTGGTTCCAATCCTTCGGCGCTGTGATGGGCATGGATTGGCATTCCTCCGGTATCACGACCAGCGTGTTGGGTGCGCTCAAGCGGGGACTGGCGCCGCTCTCAAATGAACTCGGCTTGCATGTCTGCGGCGGACGCGGAAATCATTCTCGCAAGACGCCGGGTGAGTTGATCGCGCTCGGCGATCGCGCAGGCGTGGATGGCGCGGCCCTCGCGCGTTCGAGCCGCCTGGTCGCCAAGGTCGACAGCGCCGCGGTGCAGGACGGCTTCGACCTCTATCTCCACGGCTTCATCGTCGCTGACGACGGCAAGTGGGTGGTCGTCCAGCAGGGCATGAACGGCGCGCGCAAACAGGCACGGCGCTATCACTGGCTGTCGGAGAATATGACGAGCTTCGTCGACGCGCCGCACAGCGCGATCGACGGACCGGCGCAGGGCGACATTCTCAATCTCACCGATCATGCGGCGGAGGCGTCGCGCACAGGTCAGGTCGCGATGCTGCACGATATGGGGCCGGACAAGATCGCCCGCGAATTTGCGCTGCTGGAAGGGAAGGAGGAGCCGGTGCGCGCACAGATGACGTTGCCGCATCTGACGATGCCGGGCCATCACGATGTCCGTACCGAGAACGTCGTGATGCGGCGCTTGCGGGGAAATATTGCTGCAGCAGCCGAACAGGGACCTAAGGATTTCGCCGATCTGCTGCTGGTCCCCGGCGTCGGCGCGCGAACGGTACGTGCCCTGGCGCTTGTTGCCGAAGTGGTTCACGGCGCGCCTTGCCGCTTCACCGATCCGGCGCGGTTTTCGGTTGCGCATGGCGGCAAGGACCGTCACCCCTTCCCGGTTCCGACGCTGGTGTATGACCGCACCATCGGCGTGCTCAAATCCGCCGTGCAGAGTGCCAAGCTCGGCAATGACGAGAGACTTGCCGCCCTGAAGAGGCTCGACGAACAGGCACGGCAGCTCGAGCGGCATGCTGCCGGTCCGTCATTCGACGCACTCATGGAAGAGGAAAGGAAGTCTTCCTCCGGGTATGGCGGGCGCAGCGTTTTCGGCTGGGAAGCGCCCGAAGGCGAGGCAGATCCCGAAGCCGGACGAAGATCGGCGTGAACTTTCTGAAGCCCCGCCCGTTGCCAAGCCGGCGGGATCAGGAGGCCATCGTGGAGCATAGTGCGCCGGAGCTTGTTGTCTTTGGTGCGACGGTCTTTTTGGGCTTTGTCGTGATACCTGTCTGGATGGGCATGGGTGTCGCCGATTATTTCTGCCATCGCGCCAGCGACATCGCCCATACCTCCGGCGTGCGCGAGTCGCTGATGCATCTGGTGCAGTTCGCCTTGGTGGGCACGCCGCTGACCATGGCGCTGTTTCTGAGGGTCGACGCCGGCCTCCTTCTGGTCATGCTCATCTCTATCGTGCTGCATCATACCGTCGCCTACATCGACGTTCGTTATGCGAATGCGACGCGGCTTGTCCGTCCCATCGAGCAGATGGTTCACAGCTTTTTGGAGATCATGCCGATCATGGCCTTCCTTCTCGTGGCCATCATCTCGTTCGATCAGCTGGAAGCGTTGTTCGGCTTCGGCAATACGAGTGTGGACTTTGCGTTTCGGCTTCGCCAGCCTCCGCTGCCGATATGGTACATCGGCGGCGTGCTGTCGGCCGCATTCCTGTTCAATCTTGTGCCGTATCTGGAAGAGTTTCTGCGGTGCCTGCGGGCGCGCGCGGACGCCGTTCGATGAGAATCGCAACCTACAACGTCAACGGCGTGAACGGGCGCCTGCCGGTGTTGCTGCGCTGGCTCGAAGAAACGCGTCCCGATGTGGCGTGCCTGCAGGAACTACGCGCGCCCGAAGACAAATTTCCGAGCGATGCCATCCGCAAGATCGGCTATCGCGCGATCTGGCACGGACAGAAGAGCTGGAACGGCGTCGCTATCCTTTCGCGCGGCGCAGAGCCCGTCGAGACGCGGCGTGGATTGCCCGGCGATCCCGGCGATCTACACAGCCGCTACATCGAAGCCGAGGTCGGCGGGCTGACGATCGGCTGCATCTATCTGCCGAACGGCAACCCTGCGCCTGGACCGAAATTCGACTACAAGCTCGCATGGTTCAACCGGCTGATCGGCCATGCGGCCAAGCTGGTCAAATCGGGCAAGCCCGTGGTCCTGTGCGGCGACTACAACGCGGTGCCGACCGAACTCGACGCCTACAAGCCGGAACGCTGGGTCGGCGACGCTGTGTTCTTTCCGGAAACCAGGAAAGCTTATGCCAAGCTGATCGCCCAAGGCTGGACGGATGCATTGCGTCAAACGCATCCGGGCGAAGCGATCTACACGTACTGGGATTACTTCCGTAATGCCTTCGCCCGAAACGCGGGTCTGCGCATGGACCACCTTCTCCTTAGTCCTGCACTGAAGCCGCGATTGAAAGCCGCAGATGTGGACCGCCAGGTTCGAGGATGGGAGAAGAGCAGCGATCACGCGCCCGTCTGGATCGAGCTCGGTGGCGCGAAAGCGAAGCGCGCCGTTAGGACGTTGCGGCGGTGACCTGCTCTGGCGGTAAGCGCCGGAACGCAAGCCTGCATTGGACGTTGCATTCCGATGACCGGCAGTCGATCCAAAACCATTGCCTTGCGCGCTCACGCGCCCGTACGGACGCGACGCCTGCCGCCGTTGGAACGCGCGGAAAGAAAATTCCTGCGATTTTTTCCGGACGGCTTTCGCGATGAGACCTATCTCGCGTGGGAGCGCGACTACAAATGGGAAGCGGACGGGGAATGGCAGGCGCAGCTCGGTGCAGACATCAGCGATATGCGACCCCGCGGCATGATCGACATCCAGTCGTTTCTCTGGGTGCAGGGATCGGACGAGTACCGCTAAGCCGATGGAACAGTTTTTCATCGATGTGTTTGGGGTCCAAAACCATATTTCGACGGCACAGGAAGCCGCGCGAGCAGTGCTGATCTTCACCTACGGCTTGGCTCTGCTGCGCCTAAGCGGCCCGCGCATGTTCGAGCGATGGTCGGCGTTGGACATGATCATCTCGATCATGATCGGCTCGGCGCTCGCGCGCGCGATGACCGGAGGTGCGCCGCTCATCGGCACAATGGTCGCGGCCGCGGTCATGGCACTGCTCCATGTCGGCCTCGCCCATTGGGTCGCCCGGAACGAGAAAGTGGCAAGGTTCTTTGAAGGCGAAGCGGTGACGCTGATCGACCACGGCAGTATCGATCATGACGCCCGGCAGCGTTGTAAAATCTCCCTGGCCGACCTTAACGAAGCATTGCGCCAGCAAGGCATCGATGGCGAAGCGAAACTTCAGAACGTCAAACGCATGACGCTCGAGCCGAGCGGCAAACTCAGCATTGTGAAGGTCGATCCGTGCAAGCCTGACCGCGACTAACGATAGATCGAACGGCCGACGACTCTATTTCACGCCCTCCAGTTCCCATCCGTCAGGCAACAGCGGGTTTGGTCATGGCAGGACCGTCAGAATCGTGCGCGTGCCCTGGCCATCGACCGAGGCATAAACACGGACATCGTTCTTGGCGCCGATCTTGAAGGTCTTGGCGACAAAATCGGCGCTCTGTTGACCGGCCTTGACGGTCACGGTTGCGGGCACCGTGACAGGTCCGGGGACTGCGCCGAGATGAACCACAACATCCCCGGCGGCCGGTGCGAACAATGTCACCGTGCCGTGCGCCTTATGCCCGCTTCTCACATGCGGCGGGTCAAACGAGACAAATTCGACAGGACCCAGATCGAGGGGATCGAAGCGATATACCGTGCCCCGGGTACCGGTGCCGCCCAAAGCCGCGGTGCCATACATGAGCCCATCGTTCGCCAGCACGAAGGTCGAATTGGGGAAGATGCCGTTCGGAACCGCCGGATCGAGTGAATGCAATACCCGCAGCGCGCCATCGGAGCCGATGCGGTAAATCGATCCGCCCTGGGGATCGAGAAGACCGCCTTCCTGCGCATTGCTGTAATAGAAGCCGTCGCCAAAGGGCGTGAACTGATAGCGCGGACCCTTGCCGTCTGCGCCGTCGAACCGGTTGATGAAGGTGACTTTGCCGCTGCGACTCACGCGAAACAGCGAACCCTTGCTCGGGCCGCCATCGTCTGTGCCATACCATTCACCGGTTTTCGCTTGGATGACACCGGCGACGGGTTCGGTCCCAGGCAACAGTGCCACGACCGAGAAATTGCCGGCGGTGTCGACGCGGAACATGGCGGGGCTACCGCCCGATTCATTTTCCCGTGTCGTGCCGTAAAGCGCCCCATCCTTGCCGACAAACAGAGGTCCCACCGGGAAAACGCCAGCCGCGTCGTTGAGACTGAACGAATGAATCACCGCGACAGCATTTGTCTTCGGGTCGAACCGATAGACGGTTCCCAATCCTCCACCGTGATCGATGTCACGGAAATCGCCGCCGTTCTGCGACGTGCCGTAAAACATGCCGTCCTTCGCCTTGACGAGATGGCCGGTTGGCGCCGCAGGGCCGCAACATGTGAACCCATCGCCAAAGCGGTAGAGCACATTGAATTTTCCGGACGCGGTGATGCTGTAAAGCACGCCGCCGCCGCCGGCGGACGCCGCACCGCCACGGAAGGTGGTACCGTAGAACTTGCCGTTGCCTGCTTCCACGAGCCCCGTCGGCTGGTAGCCGTCATCGGTATGGAAGTCGTGCAGCTTCGTGAACGTGCCGTCGAGGCCAAGGCTGAACACCACACCGCAGCCGTCGGGATTGCAGGTTTGCTGGTCGCCACCATTCGCGCCGACGCCGTAGAGCTTTCCGTCGGCTGCCTGAATCAGTCCGGTCGGCGACTGTCCATCAGCACCTGAGAAGTTGTGAACGACATGAAGGGAATCCGCGAACGCGGCGCTCGACCAGAGCAATGCCGTTAAAGCAATCACGAAACGCATGTGGGTTCCTTTGAAAAACAAAGTGATGTGATGTGCAGGCGAACGGCACATCGATGTGTGACGTACTGGGCTATCTTTAAGGAACGTGCCGGCCGCCCTTAGAGCGACCGGCAACGCATTCGAAACGTCAGGATAGAAAGTTCGAGAGGATCATTGTCCCTTCGGTGCGATGCGTCCCACCAGACCGTGCTTCTCGCCATGGCCGAGGCCCGCCGAGAACGTGACGAAGCCGTCGAGCGTGTCGTCAAGCTGCCATAGCCCATCGATCTGGATCGATTTGCTACCTGTGCTCAACGTGCCGATCAGCGCGCCTGTATCAGGATTGAAGGCGTTGATGTGACCCTCCCCGAAATTTCCGACGAGAAGGCTTCCGGCGAATGTGCCGAAATTCGAAGGCGCGATCACGAGGCCCCAAGGCGCATTGAGCGGGCCGTTGGCGACCAACCGGCTCTGGAAAACGCCCGCCGTGGAGAAGACGTCGACATATCCCAATCCCTTACCCTCGATCGGATCGTCTCCGCCCGCCTTCCGCTTGGCGAACGTGACATAAAGCTTGCCGTTGAGGACCGCCACGTTGAACGGTGCGTAGCCTTTCGGAAGACTCGGGTCGGTGAAAGATGCGATCTTGGTGAAGGTGTTGTCGAAGACATCCACGCTGTTGCCGACGAGGTCTGTCGCGAACAGATGGTTCGACACGGAATCCCACGCAAGACCCGTATAATGGGCGCCGTCTCCTTTCTTGCGGGTAACACCGTTGTCGTCGTTGGATTTGAACGCAACGATCGCGTTGTGAAGATCGACGTTCGGGTTCCAGCCCTCGATCTGACCGCCTTCGGTTGCGAAAATAAATACGCTTTCGCCCGAGCCGCCTGTGCCCGTAACGACGAAGCCATGCCCGGCAGGCATCGCCACCTGTCCGGTCGGACGGCCGACACGGCCAGCCTTTTCGCCCGGCGTCGTCACAACGAGCGAATTTTTCACGCCGCTGACGGGATCATAGATCGTCGACACACCCGTTCTGTTATCCGATACCCAGAGGTTGCCATTCGGGAACTGCGAGATCCCCCATGGATTCTTGAGATCCGGATCGATGTTGGGGGCGTTGCCGGCCTGATCCGAAATAAGGGGGCTTACACTAAACGATGTCGCGCCCAACACGGACGTGGACAGCAGCATCGAAACTCCACACGCAAACGCACACGCCAACTTCATTACGCTTCTCCTCAGATTGCTCGAAAGTTCCCTTCGACTGCGGGACGATGTCTTGTCGCAGCCACTGTGTTGACGCGCGCTGTTGGCGCTTTATTCCGCGCCGATTGCGTGTTTCTGTATGAACTGCAATCTGACGGCATGTTGTGGCGATACTATGGTGATCGCAACGCAGATATAGCGACGCACTTTGCGGTCTTGGTTTGATTGCAGACACTAACTGCAGAGTCGGATGGCTGGCGAAGTGAGCGGTGGAAATTGCCTCGTCTCGCGCGACGCAATATCGATGATAGGCGCGCGCGGCGCCACACTTTCGACATCATCGATCTGCTGCTGCGCGATGCTCAGTGCTTGCGCCGGCGTTGAGATGGCGGCAATATACACGCTTCGATAGCATAGGTTCCAGCGCGTTTTTTCGCCTGATCTTTATCGAAATCCGCGAGGTGCCCATGAGCACGTCTTTCGATCCCGGCCCGCAATCTCCGGCATTGGTTGCCCTGATGTCGAATTATCCGGACGCGAGCATCTACCCCTTCGCCGATTTCCGCACCGAATGGGGACCCATCTTCTATCGCGGAAGGCTCGACGGCTCAGCGCGGATGCTGGTGATCGGACAGGACCCCGCACAGACCGAAGGCGTGCTTCGCCGCATCCTCGTCGGTGAAGCGGGACGCCGCTTCCAGGGATTCATGGCGAAGTGCGGGATCGACACCTCGTACATCATGATCAACACGTTCCTCTACAGCGTCTATGGCCAGACCGGCGGCAACAAGCATGCCAGCGACGCCAACATCGCCGCCTATCGCGAGAAGTGGATCGCAGCCCTCCTCGCCGCCAACCAGATCGAGGCGGTCGTCGCGCTGGGCAGCCTTGCCGACAAGGCGTGGCAGCACTGGCTGAAGTCTGCCGCAGGCAAGGCGGCGCCCGCAGTCGCCTATCAGCACATCAAGCATCCGACCTGGCCGGAGAGCAGTTCGCCCTCGAAGACGACGCAGGCCGCGAACACCAAAGAGATGCTGTCGGAATGGAACACCGCCATCACGGCGCTGCGTAGCGCGATCAAGCATCCCGACGCGAACCGGCCCTTCGTGCCCTACGGCACAGCGTTCGCGGCCGGCGACAAGCCGGACATCCCGGCCGTCGACCTCCCCGCCGGCACACCCGACTGGATGCGGCTGCAGGACGGTTGGGCCAGCCGCGTCGGCACCACCGCGCCGCTCAAGCGCAAGACAATCCAGATCACGGTGCCGGCGGGAATCATCCCGTGAAGCGCATCCTCTCCGGCACGGTCGTAACGATGAACGCAGCGTTCGACGTGATCGCGCATGGCCGCGTCTGCATCTCCGACAACAAGATCAAGCATGTGCTGAAGCCGCACGATCCGCTGCCCGACGACTACAAGGGCATCGCGGCGACCGACACCGGCGGTTCGATCTATCCCGGCATGATCGAGCTCCACAACCATCTGAGCTACGACATCCTCGCGCTCTGGACGGTGCCGAAGAAATACGGCGCGCGGGAGGAATGGCAGAGCGATCCGGACTACAAGCGCCGCGTCAGCCTGCCGCCCAACACGCTGGGCCAGGACCCGAAATATCTCTCCGCGATTACGCGCTATGTCGAAGCCAAATGCCTGTTTGGCGGAGTCACGACCTCGCAGGGCATCGGCCTCTCCAAGGCCGGTTCGATCAAGAAATACTACCAAGGCGCAATCCGCATCGTGGAGGTGCCGCGCGCCGCCAGCCTCAAGGGCGCCAACACCAGCGTGCCCGACGTCGCCGCCTCGACCTGGACGAAATTCGATGAGGAGCTGAAGAAGGCGAGCTGCATGCTGCTGCATCTCGCCGAGGGCACGAGCGACAAGGCGCGCAAGCATTTCCTCTCGCTCAAGAACGACAAGGGCGAATGGGCGGTCACCAATGCGCTGGCCGGCATCCACTGCACGGCGTTGAAGGGTGCGGCGGATTTCGACGTGCTGGGCAAGGCCGGTGCATCGGTGGTGTGGTCGCCGCTCTCCAACCTGCTGCTCTATGGCGACACCACGGAGGTGAACGTCGCGCGCAGCTCCGGATGCAAGGTGGCGCTGGGCTCGGACTGGTCGCCATCGGGCAGCAAGAACCTGCTGGCCGAGTTGAAGGTCGCCCATATCGTGAGCCAGATCCGCAATCTCGGCTTCAGCGACAAGGATCTCGTGGCAGCCGTCACCATCGTTCCGGCGCGTATCCTCAAATGGGATTCGCTGCTGGGCTCGATCGAGGTGGGCAAGCTTGCCGACCTTACCGTCGTCTCCGGCACCACCGGCGATCCCTACACTAAGCTCTGCCAGGCGAAGGACGGCGACATCATGCTTGTGATGATCGACGGCACGCCGAAATACGGCCGCTCGACCCTGATGAAGACGCTGGCGCCCGGGTCGGAGACCATCCATATCGGCCACCACATCTACATGGCCGCGTTCGACAAGGACCCCGATCTGCCCTTCGTCACGCTCGCCGACGCCACGGCCGAGCTCGCGGACGGGCTCAAGCACCTGCCCGATCTCGTCGCCAAGAAGCCGATGATGATGGCGGCGCGCAGTCCAAACAGCTGGTCGCTCGATTTCGACGAGCAGGAGGACGAGCCCTTCGATCTCGATCCCAATCAATGGGGCGACATGCACCGCATGATGCTGATGGCGGCCGCACCGCTTCCGACGGTGGCGGTCGATCTCGATCCGCTCACCATCGCCGGCGACGCGAAATATTTCGACCGCATCAAAGCCGCGATCAACCTCCCCGCCGACATCAAGGCCGAGATCGCGAAGCTGGCTTAGGGGGCGCATGGCTTCGCGTTGGCCCGCCATGGTCGCTACCGAATGACAAACGGTACCGGAAATCCGGCAGCAATTCCCCGAGTTGCGTTTCGAAGCGCATCTCAGTAATTGATCGCATCGAGTGCCGGCTTAGCTCAGCTGGTAGAGCACCTGATTTGTAATCAGGGGGTCACAGGTTCGAGTCCTGTAGCCGGCACCATGTAGTTCAACGGGTTATTGCATATTTTGTTTGATCGCGACTGGGCCGATTCCGAACAAAGGCGCCCGCCCAAACAGACCTGAAGCGGAAAAGGCGTCCTGACATCTAAAATACCGTTCAGGCGATCAAGCGTGCCCTGTAGCTGGCGCATTATGGGGCGACAAGCGTTGCTCAGTCGCGATATAGAGCGGCGCGTCCTTTGCGGGCGCCCTCTTTCCAAAGGTTCCATTTTGGCATTCCGCAAGACACCTGCTGCCATCGCCCGCGCGTTGGCCGAGCGCGGTTATAAAGAAGCAACGCCGGTACAAGCCGCCGTGCTCGAAGCCGACGCGGAGGAGCGCGATCTTCTGGTCTCCGCACAGACAGGTTCCGGCAAGACCGTGGCGTTCGGCATCGCGATGGCGCAGACACTCCTCGACAGCGCCGATGGGCTGGGGCCTGCGGGCGATCCGCTCGCGCTCATCATCGCGCCGACGCGCGAGCTGGCGATGCAGGTACAACGTGAGCTGACCTGGCTCTATCAATATGCCGGTGCGCGGGTTGTGGCATATGTCGGCGGCATGGATCCCGGCCGGGAACGGCGCCAGCTGCAAGACGGTGTGCATATTGTCGTCGGCACCCCCGGACGGCTGCGTGATCATCTGGAGCGGCGGGCGTTGAAGGTTTCGATGCTGAAAGCCGTCGTGCTCGACGAAGCCGATGAGATGCTCGACATGGGTTTTCGGGAGGACCTGCAATTCATCCTGGAAACGACGCCTGCAACGCGGCGGACATTGCTGTTCTCGGCGACCTTGCCCAAAGCCATCGTCAAACTCGCGCAGCACTATCAACGCGATGCGTTGCGCATCAGGACACTGGGCGAAACGGAAGGTCATGCCGACATCGAATATCGGGCCATGCGCATTGCCGGAAACAATGGCGAAAGCGCCATCGTCAATCTCCTGCGCTTTATGGATCCACCGACCGCGCTGGTGTTCTGCGGGACAAGGCAGGCGGTGCGTCATCTGGAAGCGATCTTGCGCGAGCACGGCTTCGCGGCCGTATCGCTCTCTGGCGAACTCAGTCAGAACGAGCGCAACCATGCGCTGCAGGCCTTACGCGATGGCCGTGCGCGCGTTTGCGTGGCAACCGATGTTGCGGCGCGCGGGTTGGATCTCCCGAATTTAAGCCTGGTCATCCATGCGGATCTGCCGAACGATGCCGAGGTTCTTCAGCATCGCAGCGGTCGCACCGGACGCGCGGGGCGCAAAGGCGTCAGCATCCTGCTTGTGCCCAATTCCCGTCGCCGCCGCGCGGAAGAGATGCTGTCGCGGGCGCGGGTGCAATTCACCTGGACTGACCCGCCTTCGGCCGAGGATATCCGCAAGCTGGATCGCGACCGGTTGTTGCAGAATCCGATCCTTACCGAACCCAGCAGCGATGAGGAGCTGGCAATGGCAAACAGTCTTCTCGCCGCGTACGCTCCGCGCGATATCGCGGTGGCGTTCGTCAAGATGTATCGCGCGACCTTGCCCGCAGCGGAGGAGATTGCGGACGTTTCCGAGCCACGGCGAGAGCGCCGTGACACGCAGCCACAAGGATCGCGCCCAGCGGCCAACCGCCGCGAGCGGCGTCAGGAACAATTTGCGACGCCCAAACCCGAGCAGGGCAAGCGATCGAATGCACCACGCCGGTCTGGCGAGATGGAAAACGGCGTGTGGTTCAAGATCACCGTCGGACGCGAGCGCAATGCCGATCCGAAATGGTTGCTGCCCGAAATCTGCCGTCAGGGCGAGATCACCAAGAAAGACATCGGGTCCATACGCGTCTACGAACGCGAAACGCGGTTCGAGGTCTCACCCGATGTGGCTGAGACTTTCGCAACCCGTGTTGCTGCGCGCCAGAAGGGCGGCGTGCGCATCTTTCCAGCGCCCGATGGTCCGAGCGTCGATACGGCGCCCGCGAATACCGCACCTCCTCCATCGCGCGAGCGCGACGGCAAGCCACGGGTGGGCAAAAACAAAAGCAAACGCTTCGCTGGTAAGCGCGGGGACGCAAAGCGAAGCACTTAGCTGTCCTTCTGCTGGTAATCCCGCGCGGAAGACGGAACTAATTGCGCCGTCCAGTCATTGATATGCTCTACGTTAAGCGTCATCCTGCTCCATCTCTCCCCCGATGAGGTTTCCCATGACTGTCACGCCCTCGACCGAAAGCACCGGCCTCCTGCTAAACGTTGATACCCCGGCCGACATCACGCATCGTATGATGGCTGCGGATCCGAAGGATAAGGACGCGACCGATACCAAGGACAGTGACGGAACCGACGGTAGCGATGGCGATGGAACCGACGGCAGCGACGGTGATGGAACGGACGGCGGCGACACCGACGGAACAGACGGCGCTCACTAGTCTGCAGGCTTTCCCACACCTCGCCAGTCTGGTTGGGGCCGACAGGCTGGAGGCGTTTTTATCCCGATCTCTTGGCAAGGAGCCTTTTCGGCGGCGTTTGCCTGAGGGCTTAGGATCGAGCCTGTTCGGTTGGGACAGATTGAACGCCGCCTTGGCCCAACACAGGTTGGGCCCTCCGCGGCTCAAGCTCGAAAAGAACGCCAAGGACGCCGGCAAAGGCGTATTTCGCGCGCGCGCCTCCGGCCGAAACAATACGATCTACGATGTGGACTTGCCGCGTCTCTACGAACAGCTGAGAGACGGTGCCACCCTCATCCTCGACGCCGTGAACGAACTCGGCGGCGCTTTGCAAATGCTTTGCGACGGCCTTGCGAACGAATTCTCTGCTGCCAGCCAGACAAATCTCTACGCGTGCTGGGGTACAAGCCAGGGGTTCGACGTTCACTGGGACGACCACGATGTGTTTGTCATCCAGCTGGAAGGCACCAAGCGCTGGAGCCTCTATGGCGTCACGCGCAGGGCGCCGCTGAGAAAAGATTTCTCGCACGATCATCTGCGTCCGGCCGAGCCGCACGAAGACATCGTCCTTGAAGCGGGGGATATGCTTTATCTTCCCCGGGGATACTGGCACGCCGCCTCGGGCCTGGGCGTTCCCTCCCTGCATCTGACGGTCGGACTGACCCGAAAAACGGGACACGATTTTCTGGCGTGGCTCTCGGATCAGGCTTTGGCGCACGACGCTGTTCGCGCCGATCTGCCGCTCGAGAGCGATGATGCCACGTTGGGCAATCATATCGCTGCAATTCTGGCGTCGGCGGTCTCGAACACCGATCCGGCCGATCTCGGGCGCCGCTTCCGCCGCCATGCCGAAGCGCGGCGGAACCACCGGCCGCAGCCGTCATTCCCGTGCATCGCACAGGCGGCTTTTGCCTTTGAGCCCACGACTCGCATTGTACTTTCGCGCGGAGCGATCCATTTGCGGGCCGCTTCCCAGCCGTCGGCATTCATCCTCAGTCATCGCGGCATCGAATACACGCTTGCGTCTTCGCTCCGTCCCGTCATCACTGCGATGACAGAGGGCAAAGCCGTGACGTATGGCGACCTCGCGCAGGCATCGCCCTCGCCCAGCGAAATGTCCGCGTTCGTGACGGACATGATTGCACGCGGCGTGTTCGTTTTGGCGCCGCCGTGAGCTCGAGCGATTTCTGCTCCCGTGTTTCGTTGTCCGCCGAAGGCGTGTTCCCCGGTACCGGCGTGCGTGCCGAGATTTACGTTTTCCTGCCGATCGCCAAGCGTTTCTGGGGGGACAGTGAGTTCAACAGCAGCTGGGCAACGCCCGCTGAACTGTCGGCGATCAGGCAGGTCCGAAAGGCGGGCGTTGTCACCAGACTTTATAATCCTCGGGATAGCTCTCACGCGCGCCGCGTTCCCATTCTCCCCTCACCGGCCGCTTCATCCGTCAGCCGCAGCGCGGTATTGGACCTGATGGGAGCATTATCGTCGCGAGAATGGGTTGTCGAAAACAACGCTTCGAAATACCTGGCCATCTGTACGCAAGGAACGCGTGACCGCTGCTGCGCCAAATGGGGCTTTGCAACTCATCGCGCCGCATTGCGCCTGCACGAAGAGAGCCGGTTTCCCTTCGAACCGCTGGAGTGCTCTCACCTCGGCGGCGACCGCTACGCCGCGACGGGCATATTCTTTCCATCGGGCAGCATGTATGGGCATCTGGATACCGTGGACCTTGAGGCCTTAGGTGAAGCAGAGGCCGCTGGGCGCTTCATTCCCAAATCCTACCGCGGCCGCGTTTTCGAGAACGAACTTACGCAAGTGGTGCGCGCAGGCTTGGCGAAGGCAGGCTATCTGGCCAGCGCGACATCGGCCGTGGAAATCGCGAATCCCGAGTCTGTCCCCGATGATTTGATCGTCTCAGCCGAAGAAAAAAAATTCCGGGTATCGCTGAGCACCGTCGAGAGCAGCTTCTACGGAAGTTGCAAAGCCCTCGCCCAAACCCGCGGCTCCCGCGCCCGCCGAGTCGTTTTCACGGGTGCCGAACTTTTGGCCAGTTGATTCCGGCAACAGCCTTCAATCGAACGCATAACTCAACGACGCGCCGAACGTGCGGGGCATGCCGGCGAAGCGCACGTTGACGTCGGAGTTGCCGGTTACGATCGTCCAGTAATAGGCGTCGGTGAGGTTCTCGCCCCACAGCGCAACGCGCCACGCGCCCTCGAGCGGATGAAATGCGATGCTCGCGTTGAGCAGCGCATAGCTGTTCAGCCGGAACGCGGGATCGGTGCAGAGATCGGCGCAGGATGCCGCCTGGAAATGCTCGTTGACGAGGACATCCATCGCGTAGCCGCCGCCCACGGGCTGCGAATAGCTCGCCCACAGCGCGCCCTGCCACGCGGGGCTCAACGGATATTGCGAGCCGCGATATTGCTGGCTGCCGCCATTGCTCGCCACGCCGAGATAATCGCCGAGATAGGTCTGCAGATAAGTCGCGGACGCGCCAGCGGTCAGGTGGTCGGTGATCGCCCAGGTGAAATCGCCGTCAAGGCCGTAAGCATGCGAGCGCGGAATGTTGTCGAGGCGCGCGAGCACCGTGTAGATCGGGTCGCGGAACAGCACGCGCAGCTGCTTGTCGTAATAGTCGTAATAGAAGCCCGCGAAATTGAGCTGCGCGCGGCCGTCGAACAGCGCGGTCTTGATGCCGGTCTCATAGGCCAGCACCTGCTCCTGCTTGGCCGGACGTTCCTGGCTTGCGGTGTTGGCCGGCAGGATCGGGATGTCGCCGGCCTTGAAGCCGCGTGAGAACGAGAGATAGACAAGCGTGTCCTTCGCCGGCGACCAGTCGAGGGCTGCGCGGGCCGCAAGATTGTCTTCGTTGAGCGCGGTGTGGAGTTCGCCGAACTGGCGCGCCGGAATGCCGAAGGCCGGAACGAAATCCGCGTTGAAGGTGGCGCAGCCGCCTTCGCCGATCATGTCCGGGATGTGCGGAACGCCACCGGCGAACGAGGTATAGAGATAGCGGTTCACCACGTTCTCGTTGGGCAGCATGTTGCCGTTGACGTCGGCCGAGCAGCCCCGAAAGCCCTGATGGTCCTGCGTGTAGCGCAGCCCGCCGGTCAGCTTGAGATCGTCGGCGAACTTCCAGTCGGCATCCGCGAAGATGCTCCAGGTCGACGTGCTGATCGCGCCGCGGTCGGTATACGTACGGAACGCCTGGCTCATCTCGAGCGGCGTGTATCCGCCGGTGTTGTAGATCGCGTTGAGGAAAGGGCTCGCGAGGATTTTCTGGCCGAGACCGCGGATGAGCTGCACGATCGAGTTCTGGCCGAGGATCGTGCGGTCTTCATCATCAATGCTGTCATTGCCGTAATAGGCACCGGCGATCCAATGCGCGGTGTCCGTGTCGCCCTGAACGCGCAGTTCCTGGGAGAACGACCCGACATGACCGAACTCGTTCACGACCATCAGTTCATACGGCGCGCCCGACCAGTCGTTGGTGCCGTCGCGGCGGACATGGTTGTAGCTCGTGAGCGACACCAGCGACATGGAATCGTTCAGCGCATAATCCGCGCGCACGACCGCCGAATAGAAATCGTCGTTCTCGGCGAGCGGCCAGTTGAGGCCGGTACCCGTGCCGATATTGGCGGTGCGCTGTGCCGCGGGCTCCCAATCGGCTTGCGGCGCGCGCGTGGGGGGATATTTCGTAAGATAGGAAAGCAACCCCGGCGTCTGCAGGTAGCACAGCGTGGCGGGGCATTGATTGGACGTGGTGAGGCCGATCGCCTGCGCGGCTTCGGAGTCGGACTGGTTGATCCATCCGTTGAACGTGAAATTGACGACCAGCTTCTCCTCGGGTTGCCATGTCAGCTCGCCGCGCGCGGCGTAATTGTGCTTCTCGCCCAGCGTTTCGTTCGGGCGCGTGTTGCTTTTCTGCCAGCCATCATCGCTGTCCTCGGTGCGGAAGGCGAAACGGCCGGAGAGACCCTGTCCCAGCGGACCGGTAACGTAACCCTCGAAATTGTGCGTCGCGTAATTGCCGCCTTCCGCCGTCAGCGATGCGGAGAACGTGTCGGATGGTTTGTTGGTGATGACGTCGATCAGGCCCGCGGTGGTGTTGCGGCCATAGAGCGTGCCTTGCGGACCTTTCAGCACTTCGACACGCTGAATGTCGAAGAACGGCCCCGTCATCATGAAGGGGTAAGCATACGCCACCTCATCGACATAGGTGCCGACGGTCGACGTGGCCGAAAGATTGATCGTGTTGAAGCCGATGCCACGCAGCGAATAGATCGGCACGCCCTGATAGCCCTGCGAGACCGTGAAGCTGGGCACCACGGTTCCCAGGTCCTTCAGCGATGTCACACGATTTTCCGTAAGCCGCGCGCCGCTGAACGCCTGGATCGACATGCCGATACTGTTCGCGGCTTCGGCGCGCTTCTCGGCGGTGACGACCACGGTCTCGATGCCGGGCGCCTCGTCGGCGCGCACCAGAGTGGAAGATGTCAACCATGCCAGCGAAGTTGCCAGCA
>Ga0105239_10003760_pt1 | contig 18463 bp, 17 predicted proteins | sample KBSC44metaG_FD_92761 | JGI IMG/M metagenome (GOLD analysis project Ga0105239, IMG submission 92761) | Corn rhizosphere microbial communities from Kellogg Biological Station, Michigan, USA - KBS C4-4 metaG | ecosystem: Host-associated > Plants > Roots > Rhizosphere > Soil | place: Michigan, USA...
CCCCTGTTCAAAAAGTGGAGCTACTGGTATGCGCTGGTTATCGGCTTTCTGGCCGTGTGCATTGCGCTCTTTTATCTGCTGACCAAACATTTTTCATGAGCCGTCCTGACTGGATCGTATTAGCGCTGACGTTGCTGGGGATCATTGCCTATGGACTGTACAAGGGCCGGGCCAGTAAGGACCTGGAAGGGTATTTCCTTTCGAACAGGGCGGTCCCCTGGTATATGGTGTTGCTGGGTATAATGGGCACGCAGGCCAGCGCCGTCACTTTCCTTTCGGCTCCCGGCCAGGCTTATACTGACGGGATGCGTTTCGTACAGTACTATTTCGGGTTGCCGCTGGCGATGGTCGTGCTCTGTATCAGCTTCGTACCCGTCTTTCACCGGCTGAAGGTGTTCACGGCGTATGAATACCTCGAAAAGCGGTTTGATGGCAAGACCCGGACGCTGACCTCTTTCCTTTTTCTTGTACAGCGGGGCCTATCTACGGGCATCAGCATCTCTGCCCCGTCTATCATCCTTTCTTCCCTGCTGGGCTGGAATATCGTGTGGACCAATATTTTTATGGGTGGTCTGCTGATCATCTATACGGTGTCGGGGGGCGCGAAGGCGGTCGCTTACACCCAGCAGCTGCAGATGATCATCATATTCAGCGGGATGACCATCGCCGCATACATCGTTGTTCACCGGCTGCCGGCGGGAGTGGGGATGAGCGAGATCCTGCATATCGGGGGCAAGGCCGGGAAGCTGAATATCATCAGCACCGGATTTGAGAATAAGGGGAAGGGCTTTGACTGGAATGACAAGTATAATCTCTTGAGCGGGATCATCGGCGGATTTTTTCTCGCCCTCTCGTATTTCGGGACGGACCAGTCCCAGGTGGGGCGGTATCTGACGGCGCGGTCGCTTTCCGAAAGCAGGCTGGGGCTGTTGCTGAACGGGCTGGTCAAGGTGCCGATGCAATTCCTTATCCTGCTGGTCGGGGTAATGGTGTTCGCGTTCTACAAGTATAATCCGGAGCCTCTGTTCTTTAATAAATCGCAGATCACGGTGCTGGAGCATTCGAAGTACAAGGATTCGCTGGCGATCGTTACGGCGCAGTACAATGTGCTGGAACAGCGACGGCTGGGGGGAGATCCCGTCGGGGAGGGAAGGGACGTTTACAAGGCGACGGTCCGTCGCTGGCTGGACGATATCGGGGGCGACTCCAATGATACGAACTACATATTCCTGCGATTTGTAACCGACTATCTGCCGAAGGGGCTTGTGGGGCTGCTGATCGCCGTTATATTCCTGGCGGCGTGGGGGTCTATCTCGGCAACGCTGAACTCGCTGTCCTCGTGTACGATCATCGACTTTCACAAGCGGTTCTCGGGCTGAGTCTCCGATTCGAGGGAGTACCGGCTCTCGCGGTTGTATACTTTTTTCTGGGGTGCGTTCTGTGTGGCGGTGGCGCAGCTTGCTTATAACCTGGGCAACAGCCTGATCGAGGCGGTGAATGTGCTGGGCTCGCTGTTCTATGGGGTGATCCTGGGAATTTTCCTCGTCGCATTCTATCGCAAGCGCGTGGGTGGTCATGCGGTCTTCGTCAGCGCCGTCGTTATTGAGATTGGCGTGGTTGTGCTGGGCATACTTATCCAGAAGAAGATCGTTGGGTTGAGTTTTCTATGGCTCAATGTAATTGGTGCCGCCGGGGTAGTGATATTAAGCGAAATATTAAATCCAATTTTATGCAGGCGTGTTCCTTCCTCCCCGCCGCCACGCAAATGATCTATGACATGGGTCTCCAGGATCTGTTGTGTGGCGTCACCTTTGAATGTCATCCGGCTGCTCTATCGGAGAAGCCGAAGATCGTACGCTGCATCACGGAAGGCAAGTCTTACAGCAGCGCGGAGATCGACGCTATTTTCCGGGCAGCCAAAGCCCAGGGGAAAAGTTTGTATTATGTAGAGGAGGAGCTGCTGCAGCAGATAGCCCCCGACGTTATATTCACACAGGACACCTGTGAGGTCTGCCAGATCGATACAAAGTGTACGGCGGCTGCCGTAGCGAAACTGGAGCGTAGACCCGAGATCATCCCGCTGACCCCGTCTAATCTGGAGGACGTGTATCTGATCGCTGTCACTATTGCGAAGGCCCTGGGCCGTGAGGAGGCCGCCTATGCCTATCTTGCAGGTCTGCGCAGGCGGACGGACAGGATACTGAGCCGGCTGAGAGAAAATAATATGCCGCTGAAGCGTGTTCTCCTGCTGGAATGGATCGATCCAATGTATAACTGCGGCCACTGGATACCTTTTCAGATCGCGCAGGCCGGCGGGATCGACATGTTGAGTAACCCGGGCGGAGACAGCATTCCGATCCAGTGGGAGAAGGTCCGCAAATACGATCCGGAGATCATCGTTGTAGCGCCATGCGGCTTTCATATCGAAAGGGCTGTCGAAGAGCTGCACCTGCTGAGCCGTCACGAGGGATGGTCTGAAGTTGATGCAGTCCGGAATGGCAGGGTCTTTGTTTGCGATTTCCAATTTTTTACGCAGCCCTCTGCGTCTACGCTGGTGGAAGGGATCGAGCTGCTGGCCTCTTTATTTCATCCCGGTCTGTTCGAGCTGCCGGCCGGCAGGCGCTATACCAATGCGTCGTTAATTGAAAGTTAATATAGAGTCTTTTGTCGTCTCCTTAATTTTAAAGGAACCAAAAAACTTTGTTCAAGAAGAGAAAGACCCAGCACCAGCTGGGTCTTTTATTTTTTATTGGAGAGAGGCGATAAGCTTTTCGTTCAGCGCGACATAGTCTGCGTTGTTGGCTTGTTTGGCCAGGTCGATCGCTTTTTTTGCGGTGGCGATGGCGTCCTGTTTCTTACCAAGCTTTGCCTGGCAGCGGGCCTTTTGGTAGGCTACGAAGAAGGCGGTGGGGTCCTGGGCCAGCGCCTTGTCGAACCATTCCAGCGCCTTGTTAAGGTCCTTTCCGTTCTCGAGATAGTAGTAAGCTGCTGTGTAATAAGGATGGTTGTCCTTGTTCATGGCGTTGTCTATCTGGGCCATGATCTTAGAGTCGATATCGGTGGTGATGGGCACCATGACGAGCATTTTGTCCCAGATGAGCTGCAGGTTGCAGGAGGTGGATGTTACGTCTGCGAAGAGGATGGTGAAGGTTTCGACGGAGAAGGGCAGGTCATGGGTCTTGGCCGTGAGGCGGACGACGTCCTGGTCGGGTTTGTATGCGGCGGGGCTGGTGACGTCGAGCTGGTGGGTGATGATGATGGTCCACTCGTCGGCGCCGGGGATGGAAAGCAGGCCGTATTTGCCGGCGGGAATATTTGTGCCGCCGATGGTGACTGGGTCGCCAAAGGTAAGAGTGGTTGCCTGGTTGGCTCCGGTGCGCCATACTTTGCCGAAGGGAACGAGGTCGCCGAATATCTTACGACCCTTTACTCCCGGTCTCGAATAGGAGAGCTCGATGGAGGAGAGGCCGAAGTCCTGTTTGACGTACTGGGGTGTAGAAGGTGCAGGCGTTTTAATAGATTGTGCCATGGAGGGTAGACAGAGATACCCTGCGAGGACACTTGAAAGCAATAGCTTCTTCATGTAATGGTGGTTTTTGATGGCCGAAATTACGTCAAAATGTGACGCGTACTGCGGCGCGAACCGGATGGTTCTTACTCACTTTCCACTGAGGGCCTTCCGACACCAGGCGGATGACGCCGGCGTCGTGGGCGGGGGTCAGCGAACGTTCGACCTTGAACGAAGACAGCGCTCCTTTTCTGCTGACGTCGAAGGAGACAACGACGGTCCCTCTGATGGTGGTGTCAGCGCCGATGGTTGCTTTCCTGCTATTCAGATAGTCGAGATAGGCTTGTCTCCCGGATACCGGCATCGCTGATATCCACAGAGAGTCGATCGTTTCATCGCTGGGAGAGGGGACGAAGGCTCTTGTTTCTTTACGTTTGGAGCCATAGCCGATGACGACGACCTCGTCGAGGGAGTTGGACTGTTGTTTCAGGTAGATGAGGTTGCCGGTGGCCGCCCCGGGGTCGAGCGTGTTGAAGGCGAGCGATGATGGTTCATAGCCGATCATTCCGACGTTGACATGCAGGACGGAGTCCCTGGTTGATCGGGGGTTGATCTTCAGGCTGAAGTTGCCCCGCCCGTCTGTGACTGTGGCGACGTTGTCGCTGCCGGAAAGATGCAGTGTCGCGCCGGATAGCGGGTTATTGTTGAAGTCGAGGACTCTGCCGGAGAATATTTTCGGAGCGAATTCGCCGCTTACGCGGAGGGAGTCTTTTCCGAAGGCCAGTAATTTCCGTTCGCGATTGATTGCCGCCGGCGGGGAGGCCTTTTTATCGTTGATGGCCAGGCCGGCTGCGGCGCCCTGGATCTTGTCCTGTATGGTATCGGTTCTCACCTGGTCTGCCACGGCGGGAGGGGCTGTTTTGGCGTACTCCGATGCGGAAGGGGCCGTTTTGACGAGGGGTGGTATCTTAGCTTTTTTTAGTGCCGGTGTGGTGGTGGCCCGGGATGGGATGACGGCGGTTGCCGGGATGTTTGAGTCGGATAGCCGGGTGGTCGAGTCTGCGGTTGCGGGTGGTAATGGCGTGGGTGCGGGGGGCGCCACTTTTTGTGATGCGACGGTTGGCTGTCCGGTTTTTGTGTTCACCAGAAAATACCAGGCGCTGAAGCCAAGGCCGATGAAGAGAACTGCGGCGACGGCGATCCTAAAGAATGTTTTAAGAGGGCGGACCCTGGCGGGGGTTGGGGCGGTCACGCGGGTGTTCAGCCGGGCGCGTAGTTCGTGGACGTCGTCGGCGGCGGTCGGGTGGGCTTCATAGCCTTCGAGCGCGTCTGCCAGGAAAGGGTCTTCCAGGGCGGCCTTTTCCATATCGAACATCTCGCGGGCAGACATCTCCCCATTCAGATACCGTTGGATATCGGAAGCAGAATAATGGGTGGTATTTTTCATTGGACCGCTCATGCTGTTGCTTTCTGCTGTTGTTCGATACAGATCTTCAAATTTCGTCTGCCGTTCTGTATATGGCTTCTTACCTTATTCCATTGCAGGCCGGTGATCTTTTCTATTTCTTTATAACATAAATTCTTCAGGTAGAAGAGCTCGACGACGGTGCGCTGGTCGTCGGTAAGTGTCTCGATGCATTTGGACAGACGGCCCAGCTGGTCTTCCTTCTCCATTCTCTCATTCAGATGCAATTCTTCCGCCGTTTGCATATGCTCGGGGTCGAAGCTCGCGGTGGGGATGTGCTTGGAAGAGCGTAACTTCATGAGGCAGTGGTTCTTAGCAAGGGTATAGACCCAACCCCTGAAATAGGTGACTTCGTGTTTGGGTAGTTTTTGCGCCAGCTCTTCAAAGATATCCATCACGGCGTCTTTGGCGGATTCGGAACCGTCCAGGTATTTCAGGCAGACGCCATAGAGCTGGTCGAGATACCGCTGATAAAGGACGGCCAATATGGTAAGGTCTTGCGACGACCTGTAGTCGGAGACCAACTGGTAGTCCTCACGCTCGTCGGATGGTATGTTGGTTATGAACGACACTTCCGCCACCAATGTAAGGAAAAAACGTGACTAGTGGAAGGCCGGGTGATACCGGTGCAGGGTCTCGCGGAGGAACTCGCGGTCGAGGTGGGTATATATCTCGGTGGTGGTGATGCTCTCGTGGCCGAGCATTTCCTGGACGGCGCGGAGGTCTGCCCCGCCTTCTACGAGGTGGGTGGCGAAGGAATGACGGAAAGTATGGGGGGAGATGTTCTTGTTGATGCCGGCTTTTTGGACGAGGTCCTTTATCACCAAAAAGATCATGACGCGGGTGAGCCTGGCGCCGCGCCGGTTGAGGAAGAGGATGTCTTCGTTGCCTGGTTTTAGCGGGACGTGGACGCGGATCTCGCGCTGGTAGATCTGGATATATTTTATTGCAGAGCTGCCGATGGGCACCAGCCTTTCTTTGTCGCCTTTGCCGATGACCCGGATGAAGCCTACGTCCAGATAAAGGCAGGAGAGCCGGAGGTTGATGACTTCGCTGACGCGGAGTCCGCAGCTGTACATGGTTTCGAGGATAGCCTTGTTGCGGCCCCCTTCGGGTTTGCTCAGGTCGATCTGTCCGATGATGTTCTCTATCTCGTCAAAGCTGAGGATATCGGGGAGGGCGCGTTTCAGCTTAGGCGATTCCAGGAGGGTGGTGGGGTCGTTCTTTACGATCTGTTCGATGGAGCAATACTTATAAAAGGACCGGATGCCCGAGAGTATGCGGGCGTGAGAGGTGGCGCTCAGTCCGAGTTCGCTTACCCAGTGCAGGAAGGTCTGAAGGTCTTTCAGCTCGACGGAGTCGGGGGCTTTTAGTGTGCCCGCCGTCTGCAGGTATTGGGTCAGTTTGTCGATGTCCCGCAGATAGGCGTCGATGGAGTTGTCCGAAAGTGATCTTTCCAGCTGCAGCCAGGCCTTGTATCCTTTTTTATACGGGTCCCACATGGGCCGAAGATAACTAAAAAAAAGAGCCGGCCTTACTATAAGCCGGCTCTTGAGTCAACATGAGGTAGGAATACGGATCAAAATTTATCCCAGAACAACTTAGTCTCTACTTTATCGCCTCCGATATCGCTGGATGCTTTGGTGTAGTTTTCGTTGTTGACCTGTTGTTCTGCCGTGGGGTAGGAGAATCGGTTGGGGAACCCGGAGACGGCGGATACGGGCGCGGAAAGCTTCGGATAGTCGAGGCGGCGAAGCTCGGTCCAGCCGTCATATGGGCGGTTGTACAATGCGATCCATTTCTGGAAGCCGATCTTCTGGTGCCAGTCGCCAGTCGCGGTGGTATAGGCGACGTCAGGGCGGGCCAGATAGGTCGAGGCGTCTGTTGCGGAGCCACCCCAGGAGACGATGGATGCGGTGATGGCGTTGTTATAGTGCGCTTCTGCAGTACCCGCGACGTTGTAGCCTCTTTCGATGGCTTCCGCGCGGAAGAACTCGATCTCGGCGTAGTCCATGAAGTAGTTGGGTGCGGTAGCGGCGGAGACTTTCGAAGAAGGCTGGGACGTGACCGACAGGGTGTTGTTGGCCCCTACGGTACCGCCTGTAAAGTTGCCGTTGTTGTCTTTTGCGAAAAAGCCGGCTGTGCGCGGGTCGGACATGCTGAGCAGCGGTGTCATGAGGTCGGTAGCTGCAACATAGTCACCGCGACCGCCGAGAACGATATCCGAATACAGCGGGTTGGTGTTGGGAGTGCTTCCCAGGTAGGTCAGCAACACGTTGTCAGTAGCGGATGCGAGGGCCGCTGCGTCGGAGGCTTCGACGGCAGCTTTTGCGGCAGAGGGGTCGGAGTCTGCCAGGATCATACCCATTTTGAGGCGAAGGCCGTTGGCGAATTTGATCCATTTGGCCATGCTGGCCCCGCAGAGCAGGTCTTCGGTGGACGTGAAACCGGTCCCGGCGGCGGTGCTCATTTTGGAGATGTCGTCGTTGAGGCGTTTCATGAGATCGGCATAGACTGTTTTGGCGTCGTCATATTTTGGCCTGGTCACGGTGAAGTCGAGGGCCTGGGAATAGGGGACGTTGCCGAAGGTATTCACCAGGATGCCGTAGGTATAGACCTGCATGACGTCGAGGATCGCCAGCTGGTTGGTCTTGACGGCCGGGGCGATGTTGGCGTCGGCTTTGACCAGCTGTGATGCATTGTTCATGTCCGCGAGCACGTCTTTGTACATGCGGTTCCACCAGGACTGGGGGATATTACGGGTGGTGAAATTATAGCGGGCTTCGTCCTGGTAGGTGGTCATCGCCCAGTGTTTCACTGTAAAGCGCCATACGTTGATGTTTACGCTGGCGTTGGCCAGTCCGTCCGAGAGGTTGCGTGTGGCGTTGGCAAACAGTGCGCCGGGGGGCGCCGAAGTCGGTCTTTTTGTCTCGTTGTTGATGCTGTCGATGTTCTTTGTACAGGATTGCAGCAGAAAGACAGCGAGCGCGGCGATCAGTACTTTATTCTTGGATAACATATTTCGGAATTTTTTTGAATTAGAGTTTTACTTTCAGGTTGACGCCGAGCGAACGGGTTGTCGGATAGGCGCCGCTCTGGTAGCCCTGTGAGTTACCAGAAGAAAGATTCTCTTCGGGATCGGCATAGGGCAGGTTCTTGTGGATCAGCCAGAGGTTGCGGCCTACGATCGAAAATTCCATCCCTTTGATGAATGCAGCCTTGCCCCAGATGCTGGAGGGCAGGTTATAGGAGAATACTACTTCGCGGAGTTTGATATAGCTGGCGTCGTATACGAACTGTGAGTTTGGCTTGACGGGTGAGCTTGCGCTTACAACCACGCGTTTGGTGTTGGGTTTCCCATCTGCTGTTACGCCTGGGAGGATGACGCCGCCGCCGTTGGCGAGGCTGTTACGCTGGGGATTGCCCAGGTCGTTGAGGCCGGCTGACTTAGGCAGGATACCGGTCTGTGCCGCATAGAACTGGTCGAGCGAGAACAGGTCGCCGCCCTGGCGCATATCGACGAGGAAGCCGAGCGAGAATCTTTTATAACGGAAGGTGTTATAGATGCCGCCGATCCAGTCGGGGTTTGAATTTCCGAGTACGTTGTTGGTCGTCGTAGTGACGCTGTCATAGCCGGTGGAGGCGATGAGGTTGCGGCCGTTGAGCTGCACATTTCTCTTTCCCTGGATAGTGCCGAAGGGCTGACTGATGGTAGCATTGGTGGTGACCCCGCCCTGTGAAGCCGCATTCGTCAGCAGCAGGTTCTGGGTTCCTTCGAAGAGGGAGAGGACCTTGCTGCGATTGCGCGTCCAGTTGATATTCACGTTCCAGCTGAAGTCCTGTGTTTTAACAGGCGTAAAGTACAACGTTGCCTCGATGCCTTTGTTGGAAACATTACCGGCGTTGACATATTTGGAGGCAAAGCCTGTCGCGTTCGAGATGTTGACGGGATAGATCTGGTCTTTAGTAGTGGTCTGGTAGTAGGTCAGATCAAACCCAATGCGCCCTTGCAGGAACGACATTTCAAGACCGATCTCTTTGCTGTCGGTTCTTTCAGGCTTGAGGTTGGGGTTGTTTTTGATGTCGGGCAGGGAGTAAAGCAAGGTGCTGCCGAATGGAGGATTGACGTCATAGGCGTCTTTCAGGGCCAGTGGAGGGGCATCGTTACCGACCGTTGCATAGTTGGCCCTCAGCTTTCCGCTGGACAGCCAGGTGAGGTTCTGCAGGTGATGTGCGAATTGCCAGCTGCCGCTGACGGAGTAGTAGGAATATCGGTTGTTGTTGCTGGGCAGGGTGGATGAGCGGTCGCCGCGATAGGAGGCATCGAGCGAAAGGAAACCCTGGTAGGTCAGCGTTGTGCCGGCAAAATAGCCGTCGACGGCAATGGGAATATATTTTTCTGTGGGTGCCGGAGCGGTACCCTTTGAATTGGAAATCGCATAGAAGTCCGGAATTACGAGCCCGCCGCTGGTGGTTGCAAGAATGGAGCTCTCGTCCACCTTGCGCTTGTTGAAGCCGGCAAGGCCCTTCAGATTGAAGTCCGGGCTGAGGTCTTTGTCGACATTCGCGATAAGGTCGTAGTTGGTCTCGTTAAAATGGTGGTTAAAGCGGCTGTAGGCCGGTGTACCCTGGCTGCCGACGGCGATGCGTTCTTCCTGCAGCTCATCGTAGTTGTCTGTGGCGATCCTGCCGACAAGGTTCAGCCAGCTGGTGGCCTTATAGTTAAGGGCGACGTAGCCGAAGGTGCGGTTGCGGCTATCGTTCTCGTAGTTCTTGTACCGGGTCCAGTAATAGTTGTTCGTGTATTTGGCGACGGTGCCAGCTGCAGTGGAAGGGTCGGCCCAGTTCCAGGTGACATTCTTGTTGGTCCGGAAGAACGCGTCTTTTTGTTCCTGGATATCGACGTTGGTCTGGTACCACTGGCGGAAGTTCTGGTTGAGATTGAGGCCGCTGTAGCCCGTACCATATCTGCCTAGGCCGGTGATCCGGGAATAGTTGACACTGGCCGATGCGCTAAGGCCGCGGGCGATGTTATAGCTGGCGCCGAAATTGAAGATATTCTTCGTCAGATGGCTATTCGGCAGGGTGCCTTTTTCGTCGTTGCGGGTAAAGCCCAGCTTGTAATTCCCTTTGTCGGAGCCTCCATCCAGGCGGATATTGGTATTGTTGGAGATGGATGTCTCATAGAACGTCGACGGGTCGTTCTTGGCGGCTACCCATGGGCGTTTGGTATGATAGTAGGGGGATGTCGGGTCGAAGGCGTCCCAGTGGTAGACGAGGAGATTAGGGTCAAACTTTGCGCCATAGGAGGCGTCTTCGGAGGTCGGGACTACGTATTCTTTTGTGCCGTTGCCGAGGACGTCGAAGTACAAGAAACCGTCCTTCTGATAGTTAGATGAATAGCCGGCGCCGTATTCGTGCTGGTATTTAGGGAAGGTCGATTTGTCGATCTTGCCGACAGTGAGACCGGCGTTAACGGTCACGTTCGTGCCTTTACGGCCTTGCTTGGTCGTGATCATCACGACGCCGTTGCTGGCGCGCGAGCCATAGAGCGCACTGGCGGCAGCGCCTTTCAGGACGTTGATCGACTCGATATCGTCGGGGTTGATATCCGCTGCGGCATTACCATAGTCGTATCCACCGGCTCCGCGCTGTTGCGCGGCAGTATTGGTATTTGCATTATTGAAGGGTATCCCGTCTATGACGAACAGTGCCTGGTTGTTCGATAAGAAGGACTTGTTACCGCGGATGATCACGTTGGTGGAGCCGCCCATGGCGTTGCCCTGGCGGATCTCGAGGCCGGAGATCTTTCCGGAGAGTGCGCTTACTGCATTGCCGCTGCGGACGCGGCTGACGTCGTCGCCGCTGACCTGCTGGGCGGCGTAGGGGAGGGTGTTCTTGCTACGTTTGATGCCGAGGGCTGTAACCACTACTTCTTCGATGGCGCCCTGGTTGCGGGAGAGGGTCATATTGACGGTGCTCTCGCTGCCGATCTTGTATTCTTTTGGAGAGTAGCCTGCGGCGGAGATGACGACCGTTTCGCCGGCGTTGACGTGGGTCAGGAAATTCCCATTCTGGTCGGCGGAGACGCCCTGTCTGTGCCCTTTGATAAGGATGGTCGCGAAGGGGATGGGTTCTCCCTTCTCGTCGGTGACCTTACCGGTGATGGATCGGGTTTGTGCGAATACTGTCGATGCGCAGAAGGCGAGCGCGAGGGACAGTGTTAGTAGTTTTCTCATTCGTGTGTCAGTTTTGTTCGTGATTAAAGGTGTTTTTATATGAAATGTGACTAAGGTGCGGTTGGGGCGGGTGGCGGGTATGGGCACGAGTTTCTCTGTTCGCGTTTACGGTTACGCAAAAGAAGCTGCTCCTCTGTGCTGGTGGACGCAGAGTGCCTGATGGCTTTCGCCTTCAGTATTGGAACTATATTTTAGGGGGAATGTCCGGATCGTAACGAATGGACGGAATGATGCCGCTGGGGGGTGTGTGTTTTCTCATGTTGTTAGTCAGTTAGCGGTATAAATATAAAACCAAATTTAATACGGGCAAATTAAAATGGATCGTGGAGTTAATCAATAGTTAACGACGGGTTAATTCACGGTTAACAATGGACGATGCTGGAGATTGATTATGAGGAGATTAACCGAAATTTTGGGTTGTTAAGGCGGAATTGTTCATTTTCCCGTAGGTTTGTCTCTTTCAACCCAAAAAATCGCATGGCAACAGTCAATCTACGTAGTTTCAGGCAAGCGGTCCTCAAGAACAGGCGGAGGATGAGAAGTTTTTTAACCCGGCTGGAGAAGAATGTCCCGAAGGGGATGAAGAAGCTGCAGGAAGAGGCGGATAAGGGAGCCTGGGGTCGTACGGATTGTCTGGACTGCGCCAATTGCTGCAAGACGATGTCGCCCACTTATACGGTGGAGGATATACGCCGGATATCGGCTCACCTGAATATGACGCCGGCGGCGTTCCGCGAGAAGTGGTTATATAAGGACAAGACGGGAGACTGGATGAATGTAAAACAGCCTTGCCAGTTCCTAGACCTCACGACGAACAAGTGTGATATCTATGCTGTCCGTCCCAGGGACTGTGCGGGATTTCCGCATCACAACAAGAAGATGGGGCCCGACTACATGCACATGTACCATCAGAACATCGAGTATTGTCCGGCTACTTACCGCCTGGTGGAGAATATCATGGAGAAGGCCTCCAATGGAGGGTTATAGATAGACGTCCTCTATCAGAAAGTATTCCGGTGTGCTTTTATTCAGGGTGATCGCGAGGACGTCGTATTGAATTCTTTTGTGGCCGGGGTATTCGACGAGCCAGCCTGCTGCCCCCTGCAGGATGTTGTTGAGCTTTTTTTTGCTGACGCTTTCTTCCGGGGCGCCGAAAAGGGTAGAGTTCCGCGATTTTACTTCGATAATGTGCAGGACGTCGTGTCTGCTGGCGATGATATCTATCTCATATCGGCCCTGGCGCCAGTTGCGGGTCAGTATTGCAAAACCTTTAGCCGAAAGCCATTCGGCGGCGAGGTCTTCTCCATTTTTTCCTGTGGTGATATGCCGGGACATTTTGCTTGTTTTTACTTAACTTGACGCGCATTTATAATTTAGAAATAACATGAAAAGGGATAATAAGGTTTTTCGGTTACAGGGAAAGGTTCAGCACTATGCATGGGGTGGTTCGGAATTTATTCCGGAGCTTTTATCGGTGTCCAATCCGGAGAAGAAGCCTTTTGCCGAATATTGGATGGGGGCGCATGAGAATGCGCCGTCGGAGTTGGTGGTTGCGGATGGTGAGACGCTGGCTTTGGATAAGTATATAGGTCAGGGGCCGGAAGCGGCGCTGGGGGGGTATACTTTTGGCCGTTTTGGCCGGTTGCCTTATCTGTTGAAGATACTGGACGTAAAGGATATGCTGTCGATCCAGGTGCATCCCACCAAGAAGAATGCGGAGATAGAGTTTGCTGCGGAGAATAAGAAAGGCGTGGCGCTGAATGCGCCCGATCGCAACTATAAGGACGACAATCACAAGCCCGAGCTGATGCTGGCGCTTAGTGAGTTCTGGCTCCTGCACGGCTTTAAGCCCGTGCTTCAGCTGCAAAAAGTGCTGGCGGAGGTCAGGGAGCTGCGCTTTCTGATACCTGCGCTGACGGAGGGATCGTACCGGCATCTGTACAAGAAGGTGATGGAAATGCCGCAAGAAGAGGTGAATGCCGTGCTGCAGCCGTTGCTGGATCGTATCGTTCCGCTGTATAAGGCGGGGGAGCTGAAGAAGCATGAGGAGGATTTCTGGGCGGCGCGGGCGGCGTTGACCTATGACCAGAAGGGGAAGATCGACAGGGGTATCTTTTCGATCTATTTCTTCAACTTATTGAATCTTCATCCCGGTGAGGCGATCTTCCAGGATGCGGGTTTGCCGCACGCTTACCTGGAAGGGCAGAATGTCGAGATCATGGCCAATTCGGATAATGTTCTTCGCGGCGGGCTGACGCCAAAGCACGTGGACGTGCCTGAGCTGCTGAAGCATATCCGGTTCGATGAGACGGCGCCGAGGATCATTAGCGAAGAGAGCACGCCTGGTCATATTACCGTTTATAAGACGCCGGCGCCTGATTTTGAACTGAGCAAGATCAGTCTTTCGCAGGGGGCGTCGCTGATGATAAAGGCTCATTCTGTGGAGATATTTATCGTGATGGAAGGGAGTGTTGGTGTTATTGAAGAGGGGGGCGCGCCATTTGGAAGGAGGAAGGGGGAGGTGTTTTTGGCGTTTGATCAGGCGAGGTTTGAGCTGAAGGCGCAACAGGATGCCGTGATATATAAGGCGGCGGTACCGATGGTTTAATTTTCATTTTCGAAAAAAATATCCACGTCGAGGTTGTGACCGTCGGCGGCGGCGGTGGCGAGCTGGTCGCAGCGGTTGTTGTAGGGATTGTCGGCGTGGCCTTTTACCCAGACGAAGCGGATACTGTTGCGTTTGGAGAGTTCGTAGTAGCGCATCCAGAGATCTTTGTTCTTCTTACCGCCTTTGAAGTTGGTGGCGATCCAGTTGTTGAGCCAACCTTGTTCGACGGCTTTGACGACGTACTGGCTATCGGAGTAGACGGTGATCCTGAGGCCGTCTTTTTTCAGCGCTTCCAGGCCGGCGATCACGGCCATGAGTTCCATGCGGTTATTGGTGGTGCGGCGGTAGCCATGGGACAGCTCTTTGCGGTGGTTGCCCCAGAAAAGAATGGTGCCGTACCCGCCCGGGCCTGGGTTTCCGCGGGATGCGCCGTCTGTGTATATAGTGAGATCGTTGGACATATTCTGATAAATGGTACGGTTGATTTGTGAACCGTGGTTAGGTTGTGAAACCGTGGTTTGGTGTGAACCGACGGAAATTTTGTGAACCAGAGGTTAGACCTGGAAGACGCCGGTTTTGAAATTTTCTATTGTTGGATTCTGTGCTGCTGCGTGGAGGCCTTCGGCGATGACCTTGCGGGTGTCCGCCGGGTCGATGATCGCGTCTACCCATAACCGCGCCGCGGCGTAGTAGGGAGAGGTCTGGCGGTCATAGCGGCCTTTGATCTCCCCGAGCAGTCGTTTTTCTTCCGCCGGGTCGATTTTCTCACCCTTGGCTTTTAGCGCGCTCACCTGTATCTGCAGCAGCGTTTTGGCTGCCTGTTCGCCGCCCATGACGGCTATGCGCGCTGTGGGCCAGGCGTAGATAAAACGGGGGTCGTAGGCCTTGCCGCACATGGCGTAGTTGCCTGCCCCGTAGGAATTTCCGATGATGATGGTGATCTTGGGGACGACCGAATTGGCGACGGCATTGACGAGCTTGGCGCCGTCCTTGATGATGCCGGCGTGTTCGCTGCGTGAACCGACCATAAAGCCGGTGACATCCTGGAGGAAGACCAGGGGTATCTTCTTCTGGTTGCAGTTGAGGATGAAGCGGGCTGCCTTGTCGGCGCTATCGTTGTAGATGACCCCGCCCATCTGCATCTCTCCTTTTTTGCTTTTTACGATCTTGCGCTGGTTGGCGACGATGCCAACGGCCCATCCATCGATGCGCGCATAGCCGCAGAGGATAGTCTTGCCGTAGTCCTCCTTGAACTGGTCGAAGCTGCCGTCGTCCACGATGTGCGCGATGATGTCGAGCATATCGTAGGGCTTGGTCGCGTCTGCGGGCAGGATGCCATAGAGCTCGTCGGCGGGTTGGGCCGGAGCTACCGGAGCGATGCGGTCAAAAGGAGAGGGGCCGGCCGGACCCAGCTTGCCGATGATCTTTTTTACCTGGTCGAGACATTCCTGTTCGGTAGCGAATCTATAGTCGGCGATGCCGGAAAGTTCTGTATGGGTGATAGCGCCGCCGAGCGTTTCGGCGTCGATGTCTTCACCGATGGCGGCTTTTACGAGGTAGGGGCCTGCCAGAAAGATGGAACCGTTGCCTTCCACCATCAGTGTCTCGTCGCTCATGATCGGCAGGTAGGCGCCACCCGCAACACAGGGGCCCATGACGGCGGCTATCTGGGTGATGCCCATTGCGCTCATCCGGGCGTTGTTGCGGAAGATGCGGCCGAAATGTTCTTTGTCCGGGAATATCTCGTCCTGCATCGGCAGGAATACGCCGGCGCTGTCGACCAGGTAGACGACGGGCAGGTGATTCTCCATTGCTATCTCCTGAAGACGAAGGTTCTTTTTCCCGGTGATGGGGAACCAGGCGCCTGCTTTTACCGTTTGGTCATTGGCGACTATAACACACTGGCGTCCGCTGACATACCCGATGCCGCCCACGGTGCCGCCGGCGGGACAGCCGCCCTGGTCTTCATACATCTCATAGCCGGCAAAGGCGCCTATCTCGATAAAATCAGCGCCTTCGTCGATGAGATAGTTGATGCGTTCGCGCGGCGTCAGCTTGTTCTTTTCCCGTTGCTTTTCAATCGACTTTTTACCTCCGCCCAGCGCGATCTTTTCGAATCTCGTCCGCAGCTGGCTGAGGGTTTGTCGCATTGCGTCCTCGTTCTTGTTAAAATCCAGTGTGTTGGAATTCATTGCAGGCAATTTTTGAACTGGACATTGTCCGGTTATGGGTGCAATTTAACATGGATGCTGTAAATATTTCGAGTAAATTTAGCAGCTATGTGGACAAGACGAAAGATAACATGGATATGCCTGATAGTACTGGCGGTGATCATACGAATCTTTTCCGGCCGGCCGGAAGCCGTTGAGAGATATTATTCTACCGGTCTTTACCCGATAATCTCCCGCACTCAGCGTTCGTTGTTTGGCTGGATACCGCTGAGCGTCGGCGACGTCCTCTATGCAGTCCTTTTGATCGCCCTCATCTATGGACTGGTCAATTTTATCCGGAAGTTGGTAAAAAGAGAGCTAAGCCGGGAGGGCGTGCTGGTTTTTTTGCGGCGGCTGGTGTTTGCCTGTCTGCTGGTATACGTATTGTTTAACGGTCTGTGGGGGCTCAATTATGACCGAAAAGGGATAGCAGCGCAACTGCAGCTGGATGTCAGGCCGTACACGACGCCAGAGTTGACCGAGCTGGTGCAGCGGATCAATGTCCGGCTCAATGGGCTTGACAGCCTGGCCCATCAGCGCCGTGGCGAGCTGTCGACCAGGCGCGCTGTTTATACCGGGGCGGTCGGCGCATATGCTGCGCTTGCCGATAGTGATTTCCGGTTCTCGTATCCTCATCCCTCGGTCAAGTCCTCGCTGTTTAGCTATATCGGCGCCTATATTGGTTTCAGCGGCTATTACAATCCTTTTACCGGTGAGGCGCAGGTGAATACGGTGACGCCGGACTTTACCCAGCCCTACACCACCTGTCATGAGATGGGGCATCAGCTGGGATATGCGAAGGAGAATGAGGCTAATTTTGCGGGTTATCTCTCGGCCAGGGCGTCTTCTGACCCTGTCTTCCAATATTCTGCTTATTTCGAATTGTATACGTATGCCGCCTCTGAGCTATACAGGCGGGACTCCAGCCTGGTGGCCGGCTTCCGGAAACGGCTGCGGCCGGGCATCCGTGACGATTTCCGGGAACTTAAGGAGTATAACCGGAAGTATGCCAATCCCATGGAGGCGCATATCTGGCAGCTGTATGGGGGATACCTGCGGGCCAATCGCCAGCCGCAGGGGATCGTGACCTACTCGGATGTTACGGCCTGGCTTATAGCCTATGCAAAAAAGAATGGGTGGGACCAGATATGACCTGCCCCCGGACGCGTGGTTTAAAACTTATTCTTCCACATCATGCTTTCGATCGGCTTATTGGGCTGGCCGTTGTATTTGGCGTTGGATTTCTGGTTGTATTTTATCTCGATGGGGCCTTCTACCGGGAAGTAGATCAGCTGCCCGACGGGCATGCCTTTATATATCTTCACCGGCTGTTTGACCGATATTTCCAGGGTCCAGTTGCCGCAGAAACCGACGTCGCCCTTGCCTGCGGTGGCATGGATGTCGATGCCGAGCCTTCCCGTTGAAGATTTGCCTTCGAGAAAGGGTACGTGGGCGTGTGTTTCGGTATATTCGTCGGTTACGCCCAGATAAAAGACGTGTGGGTAAAGCACAAATCCATCGTCGGGGATCTCAAAATATTCGATCTCGTTGTGTTTTTTGGCGTCGAGGATGTGATCCCGGTAAGTAGCCAGCCATTTTCCCAGATGCACATCATAGGAATTGCTCCCCAGACAGTCCCTGTCATAGGGCTCGATCTTGATCGTGCCCTTTTCTATTTCCTCCAGGATTCGAGTATCGGATAGGATCATTGTTGAAATTGGTTATTTTTATGAATTGCGAATATATTACAGAAATGCCTCTATTTTATCAACATAATATCAACCAGGATACCCGGCTGGGGATCTGGCATATAGAAGAGCCGGAGTCTTTTTTTCTGGAGAAGGTACCTTTGAAAAAGGATGTTTCACATCCTTTCAAGCGGCGGCAGCACCTTGCCGGCCGATATCTGCTGTCTTATCTTTTCCCTGATTTTCCTGTGGAAGACATACGGATCGCCGATACCCGCCAGCCCTTTTTGGCCAGTCAGCGATTCCATTTTTCCATCTCGCACTGTGGCAACTATGCCGCTGCAGTCGTCAGCAAGAGCAGCAGGGTGGGAGTGGATATCGAACAGATATCCCCGCGTATCGAGCGGGTGGGGCATAAATTTCTTGACGAGGAAGAGGCTCATTTCTTCAATGATGACTATGCCCGCTTTTTAGAGCAGTGGGGGTTGCGGGGCCGGGTGTTCCAGGAGTTCCTGACCCTGATATGGTCGGCCAAGGAGGCGATCTTCAAATGGTATGGGAAGGGGGAGCTGGATTTCAGGAAGCACATGAAGCTGGAGGGAAATATTCTCCTGGATGAGGACTGGATCAAGCTTCCATTTGTGTTTGACAAGGGGAGGCCTATCCACCTGGGGGTTGCCGGGAGGATATTTGAAGAGCAATCGCTGACGCTGGCGTGGGTGTCGACCTGAGACGCGTGAACCGC
>Ga0105239_10003761_pt1 | contig 18459 bp, 22 predicted proteins | sample KBSC44metaG_FD_92761 | JGI IMG/M metagenome (GOLD analysis project Ga0105239, IMG submission 92761) | Corn rhizosphere microbial communities from Kellogg Biological Station, Michigan, USA - KBS C4-4 metaG | ecosystem: Host-associated > Plants > Roots > Rhizosphere > Soil | place: Michigan, USA...
TTACACGGTATATACCCAGGACCGCATCATCTTGCAAGGAACAGAGCAAACGATCGTACGCGGTGGTGGACACTTGAGTTGTCATCGCAAACCAATGATCTCACTTCCCCTGCTTGGCGGAGCTAGCTACTATATAAAGTTTCACCCATGACATTCAATGGGAATAAGCGCCTGGGAATCGATTCTCCTACGCCTGGAAGCCCTAATTGCAGTTGCAAGGAGTGCCCTTTCATTAGCTCTTCCGTGAGGGTCTCTCCTAACTAAGTAATTGCTCTCTCTTGACGGATTTGGTTGTAGAATAGGCACCTGTTGCAGTTGAACTGCTCTCTGTGCGTTGCGGAGTAGACTACTCACTGCTAAGTCCTGATAATTAGCAATTTGGCGCTCAACTCGATAGGATTCAAGGTCAAAGTGAAATCTCTCCTGTTGATTCATGAGGCCTCTTAATTGAGCGAGTTGCGCGCCTACTGACGTCGGTGTTAAAGGTGTATCTGCTCTGATCTCAGGCTCAACAGAAGGGTAGAAAGGCGCCCAATTTGGCCTTATAATTTCCGGTCCAGAGAGCCACCAGCGCGGATGAACCATCGTTTTAGGAATTGGTATATCCTCAAGATAGGCGTGCTTTAAATGATGCATACAGGCGATGCCAAACCGTAGTAGAACCTCACAATCACACCCATTCTCGGGTTGTATAACGTCAAATCCACCTTTTATTTGATTGTCAAGCTCAGCCCATTCATATTCCAGTCTTTTAACGGCGTATTTAGAAACTTTCATGCGGAGGAGACGAAATGGAGGTGTTTGGGCTAATCGAGAGTAGGATGCGGTTGAAGAGGCCTCATCTTCATCAATATCTTTAATCACTGAGTCTATCTTCATCATAAGACGTTTGACAGAGTCCTCACGCGATAATTGAGCGTTTGTTAACTCAGTAACTGTATCATGATAGGACTCACTGCGTTGGCTTGATGAGGAGCCTAAATTAGCATATTTCCGTGTGTAGCAATAGACCACCTTTTGCTCTTTTGGCACCCAAGTCTCTTGTAGATATCTCATAAAATGCGGGCCAACTGCGGCGCCTAGGGCCTCTCGATTGACTTCCAAGGCCTCTTCTGTGTATGATTTAATATAGAGCCAACACTTCTCTTTATAGATCCGCCTGATATCATCCCAAGGAGTGCCTAGGTCGCGCATCTTTTTCTCCATCACTTGGACTGCGTGCCAGTCACAAAACTGCTGTTGAGCGTCAGGAAAAGCAAGTGGAATAGACGCAGTGAGGCCCTTATTTTGGTCGCCAATAATGACTCGTGGAGGTGCGGTTTGAGCCTCAAAAGGCCTTATGAAGCAGTGATCCTTGAGGCATTGCCAGAAATAGGAGTATGACGCTGTATCCTCCTCAGGGCACCAGGAGAAGGCGATTGGGAAGGTCTTTCCTGAGTTCAATTGACTCACCGCCACTAATAGAGGCATTCGCAAGCGATTAGTGCTAAAGGTGCCATCAATGACGAGGCTAAAGTCACTGACAAATCGCCTTGCAACGGCCATTAATTTAGGGTGAGTAAACCACACTTGTATAAGTCGTCGACTGATGACTTTGCCTTTATCATCCTCATTTAGCTCGTTGCGCAGCTCACAAATCCAGCTATTCTCCTGCAACTCAGTGACCAATCCAATGATTGAGCGATCATCACTCCAATCGACCTTCTGCTTTCTCACAGTATTATAGAACTCCTTGCTCGTTAAATGAAGGTGGAAGTCCTCAGTCTCAAGGATGCGCCGTGAGTTAGAATAGACCACCTTCGCTTGGCGATGCGCCGTAGCCTTTACCACGAGCTGTTGATGCTCCAAAAGTCTCTTTCTATGCGCCAAATAAGCGGCAAGAGGATTGTCAATAAGCTCATGACCATGGTGAGTGAGTATCATCTTAGTAAGCCGCCACTCCTTTATCTCATCATTCTGCCCATTAACTAAGACGTAACTGACTCTAACATACCAACCGCAGTTAGTTTGACGTACGGCGGTACTCTCACGCTTACGAGACGAGGTAATTTTACCTTCTAAGTCTCGAGTCACTCTGTCCTCTAACTGACGAGTATTTTTAGTCAATAAGCCGTGGTGTACGCACTTATAGACTGCACCAGGACGAGCCGCACTACCTCCGCCTTTATTCAAGACGTCAAAACCTTGTGTGAGCGAGTATACCTGTAATCGAGCCTCTGCCTCCTTTCTGCTACTGAAAACCTCTCCCTCGGCCGGTTCCTGAAGCCAACCAACAGGCTGTGAGTTCACATGACGCTCAATTAGCCCTCGATGATGATCAAGACAGCCTGCAGGAGCCGTCCAAGAGGAGGAAGCCATTGGACAATAAAGAGGGGGTGAAAAACGTGATAAACACCAAAAATCTCTATACAAAAGCCTTTTCAGGAGCGACGGCGAGGTCAGTGATGAATTGATGATGGTTCATTATGACTACATGTTCAAAAGCACTGCCAAAATTGGCTGTGTGGCCGAACACTTGGCATGCCAAGGAATAGATCTCATTTTGAGTAGATCTGGCGAATAGATCCCCGGAGTCATTCCGATATTGGTCTTCGAGAAGATTGTAGAGAGCGTTTATTCGTCTCATCCCGGACCTGTTCTCCGCTTCACTTGCACGACAGCCCACATCTCACGAGTCACGAGCTTTGGAAAATTCTGGAGATCTGGGATAACCTGAAGAAGCCGGCGCAGGGCTGGGGGGGTAAGGCTGGAACCCCAATCGGAATACGACGGTTAGCCCCACCAAGACCTCCGTCCGGGTCATTTTGGTTTAGTAGGTGGGTTTCCTTACTATCGATTCAAAGCCTCTATGCATGATCTCAACGCATGGGAAGAAGGGCCCGTTGAACAATGTTTGTGAACCTCCACTAACTCCCGACCGACCGGTAAGTTGCATCTCAATCGCTTACGGAACGGGGATTTTTCCAGGACAAGGAATCTGAGCCCCGATAGAAAGTTCTTTCTACCACCTCAGGATTGCAATTATACTACCACAAACAATGTCGTTCAATACATTAGAAGGAAGAGTTATAGCCGTGACTGGAGGTGCGGCAGGGATTGGGCTTGCGGTTGTCCAAAGGCTCCTACAAGAGGGAGCAAAAGTCTCCGTCGCCGACATCACCAAAGAGGCCCCTGATGAATTGGCTCAGGCATGCAAACTCGGTACCGACTACACATACACGGTCGTAGATGTGACATCGCGCGACGAGGTTCACCAGTGGGTTGAGGCAACAACTGCTCACTTCGGACAACTCGATGGCATGGTGCCAAACGCAGGGATAGCGCACGGAGAGCATCCGATTGCCAGCGACGAAGACCTCAAGAGGATCCTGTCGGTCAATGTCATTGGTGTCTGGAATTGCGCTACTGAGGCATTCTATCAGTTTCGCAAACAAGACTCGCCGGGAGTGGTGGTCAACACTGCAAGCGTTAATGGTCTCAAGCCATCTCCATCTACTGCGGCCTACACGGGGTCTAAGCACGCTGTTATCGGTCTCACTAAAGCCTGGGCTCTGGATTGGGCACGTTATGGAATCAGGGTGAACGCCATAGCTCCTGGTAAGTAGCTTTCGCAGTGACCTATTACCATGAGCTAACCTTCTGAAACAATCAGGCATAGTACAAACGTCGATGACGCAGGATGTGCAAGTCGATCAGTCGGTTGTTGAGTGGATCCTGGCCAGAACTCTCATGGGCCGCGTCGGCCAACCTTCAGAGCTTGCGGATAGTTATCTTTTCCTACTTGCGGACACTGCCAGCTTCATAACTGGCACCATATTGACATGTGATGGTGGCCTGTCAACGTAGTTTAGAGAAGTAAAGTAGACGCAAATTTAAGCCATGGGTGCATGTTGCCTCTCACCTGGTACGCAATATGATGGCTGATGTTTTCGTGGGATCTCGATTTGTAAACCCCGAAGATTTCTCTTGACAATTTGATAAACTGCATCCACGAAGCACTTGGATACTTTGCAAGAAGCAAGACGCCATGATTACAATGCCACTGAATGGGAAGGTGTTGTGAATACGTTCTTGTAGGTGGCATCCGCGAGGCTAGTTCATGCGTTATAGTTGTTTTAGAGACGAATCACCACCTCTGAATGAAGCCTGAAACTCAAATTTCAGTTTACCTAGATACAGGTTGTCTTAGATAATAACTCCATATATCTGCGAGAGACACGCGACACATCATCCCGCTCAGCGCGTTGAGTGACAGGAACAGACCTAGCAGTGCCGGCTTTGCTAGTCTCTGGTTCCGCATCGCACTAAGTAAGTGGTTATCTTGTGGAGATCCAGGCTCGGAGACAGTACTATCTATCATATGATGTGCGATATTGCACTTTGTCGACTCCGGTAGAGAATATTTTGCTCGTATGGTATCCATTGTTGATGCTCCATACATACCTCTGGTAATTTACCTGTCTCGGTGTACTTCCAGTCATACTTTGACAGCATGTGTATGATTGCAATCTTGATCTCGTTGCTGGCGAAGAACCGACCGGGACAAGCATGTCTCCCGTGACCGAAACCCAGATGCTCGGGACTGGTGCTTACATATTGGGCCTTTTGGTCGCCACGATCCCGCATTTCTAGGAATCGATCGGGCTGAAGATATGAGCGTCGGGATAGTACGTCTCGTCCTTCACGTAGCTCACATCCACGCACGTCTTGGCTCCCTTGGGGATGAAAGTTCCGTCGGGAAGAGTCACGTTGGCTGTTGCTTTGCGTTCCATCAGAACTGAGGAGGTTTATATGTCAGCTAGCGCGCGGCCCAAATCGCATATCATATTCAGCGGGATTTAGGTGTCCGGACGGAAACGTACCATTTGCGATCATGTGCATTCTCGAAGATTCTTTCAGGAAGCTATCTAGTAGCTTCATGCGCGCAATGCTGTCCTTCTTAAATCCATGTTCCATCAACACTGCGGCAATCTCCTGTCGCAGTGGTTCAATGACTTCCGGATGGTCCAGGATGTCGGACATAGCGAAGCTGAGAGTCTCGGTCGTCGTATGAATGGCGGCCACAACGAGGAAAAGCTGTGCATCTTCCATATTCACCGTAACCTTCTTGCCCCTTGCCACCTCGTCAATCCACCCTATCATATCGGAGATTCTGTCAGAAGTGCCGCCCTCGGTTTCTCGCCTCTTCATCCGGGCATTAACAATGGGAGTTACGATTTTGCGGGCGGTGGCGTTTGACTGTCGAAGTAAACGGCACGCAGGGTGGAGCGTGTTGACGATGGGCCGGAGCAAGGGATTCCAGCCTCTCAGGGTTCGAGAGGCAATGAACGTCCGCATGGCATACGTCGCTGCTACATCGAGCCACTCGTCGTTGCGAGCGAGCTCCGCTCCCAAGAACACTCGGCTGGACAGCCGAGTGACATACTTGTACTGCATAGGTTTGATAGCGAGCACCTTCCATTCTGTGAAAAAATTCGGCGTTAGCGTCGAGTCTCGTCCGAATGTGCAGAAACGAAGTCGCGTACCATCGGCTGTGTCTCCCAAGATCTCTTGGAGTGCTTCTCCTGCTTCCAGTCCCAGATCTCCAGTCACCAAGTCTAATATACCCACATCAGGACTTCGTTTTATAAGCCGGTGAAATTCAGAAGCCACTTCTTACCGAGAGATCGTGTGAGTTTAATTTTGATGACATCCTGAATGAGATCTTTTGTCATTACAGTCCGGAACGGTTCAAATCCTCTGTATCCAGCCATCAATGTCTAGCATGCCCATCAGTCTCAATTTGTCTCAGGTTGGTAGAATGGTCGGTTCCAGATACCTCGGCCAGTGAGTCTCCAAAGTTAAGTGCTGGAATATTGCGGAATGCCTCGGCGTAAGAATTTGGAAATATGATCTTTTCACCATCACCAGTCTCTGTCCGGAAAGGTCCTTGGCACTGGAGATATGTCATTAGTTAAATTGCCCAATCATGGCAGTCAGACAATCTTGGGCTACCTTTTTGTGCCCTTCTCTGACAGTCTGGCGACAATCCGTTACCCATTGCTGACGAGCCGTGTTCAAATCGCGTGTGCCTCCGAGTGCAAACCATGGGATGTTGCTTTTCTTCGCGAAAGACCTCTGAAGAACGTGGTACAATCCCACTGTAACGGCTAATATTACACTTAGGATTGGATATGAGAGAGAATCCGGAGTGATATGGGCGTGATTCCTCACGCTATCGTGAAGGGTGCAATTCGTCTCCATGTTCTCCGATGTTGTGAAAAGAGATAGGCTTGGAAGAGGGCCTTATTGCTTGCGGAGAAGGGCGTTATACGACAATAAAGCTGAGATCTGGGGATGTGCTCCCCCGTGGAGAATCATTGCCCCTTACCATGTTTGGCCGGTCCGGGAGGTGGACCAAAAAAGCGAGTAACGCTGTCACCCAATGCCACACCTCCTTCCGACAGGCGCGAGATATGAGACCAACGGGAATTCGGATACGATGTTAAGTTCATAGCCAGTAACCCTGACTTCCTGTTCCCTGGAACACTTTCATCACACCTCGAACTTGTCTATTCCGATTGGACTTTCGGTCCCTACCAAACCTACTTCGTCGAAGGCCTGTAGGAAAGACGAGACAGGAATCCGTCTCAATTTGTTCTCAACTGAAGTTCCAGACTCTGCTGATCAGTTCTAAAGCCTTCAATGGAGTTTGCCTAAACGATGTTAGGTCTTGCAATTGATTGTAATATGACCTTCGTTGTATGAAAACATTGGAGCTAACATGCATGGCTCACATACAATCATCATTGGTTTTAGCCATAACTATTTAATGCTATGGCGGTGGAAAGAACACACCCGATGATTAGACGATAAAGAATCTACATACGTAGACGTATCAAGCCTTGCCTCCATATACAATGGTTCTCGGTGAGAGGTACTCGCGAGCCTATCAGAATGATGTCCATAAGGCACTCTGCAGGTGAAAATCTAGGCTGAACCATCATACCGATCCTTCAAATCGCTATATAGCCAAGTATGTACAATAGTGTCGGTACCAGTAGCCGTTGATGCACAGAGCCGGCCGTCAGCCGACCGAGTGGGTCGCAATTTTCCATCCTGGCAATCTAGTTCGCTCCGTTTCGTCGGAACGGCCTTCCGAAACCAGAAGCAGCCATGGCCTTCTGTAAGTGTTCGGACTCAAAAGACTGACTCTGAAAATCGGGTGAAATACAGGTGGATGATTTTCCTCCATCAGTGCAAGAGTCAAGTACTTGGCTATGATTGAATCTCGATTGCCTAAATAAAAGGCATCCTCAAATAACATTAAAGTTTATCTTTTGTCCTTGATCTCAAGCCACTATCAAAATGGCAACGGCTAACGCGATATGGCCAGCAATCCCACTCCCGTCAGGCGCTGCAGAATTGATTGATCTATTCTTTTCTTTCACAGAACTCAAGAATTCGGACGCTGGCCGCCGACTAGCTGATGAAGTCTTTCTTCCTGACGGTCAATTCGTCGCGCCACACGGCACTAGCACTGGTAGCGAAGGTAGGATACCCAATCCTCCAACTCGTCGTGTGGAACTCTGATGGTCATCTTCTAGATATCGCCAAGTCGCGTGAGCATGCTTGGGATGCTATCGACGCTCGGCAACACGAAATTTCAAAGGTCTACGCGTCTGACAGCGATGGAACAGACCTGATGATGCTCGGTAGCTTGACTGCGACCATGAAGGACGGAACTGTTACAAACACCAAACTTGCCACCAGAGTTATTCTAGCAAAGGATAGTGAAGGAAAATTGAAATTCAAGCTGTATCAAGCTCAGGCATGGGGGAAATAGAGAATAGCCGGACTTCATTATCCCACACTCGGTGCTGCATTGGTAGCCATCGTCAAAACCAAGGTGCAACGTTCATACGCACACTGGAAGCTGGATCCTCACAACGATAAGCTTTATCTGGAATTCAGAGGAGTAACAAGGGATCGTTCGTCAGCACCAAGGCTCAACGAGGATGTTCAAATGCAAGAATGAATATAAATATGCTCGGCTTCTTCCATGATACTGCGAGTCCTGATATGGTTCTGTTTCCAGACTATCCGAATCCTGTGTGGAAATAACGCAGAGCAGGCTCCAGAGAACAGTTCCAATCACAATTTCTGTAAAAATGCGTAAATCATTTTATATGTCTTATAGATGCATACCAACTTTGTGTCACTTTTCAAAGACTATCTTGTTTCTCATGGTACCAATATTTTCAATCTCGGTCTCCAAAATGTCTTGATCCAGTAACCACCCTGGAGGCTTCATGAAAGCAGCCACACCGCTGGGAGTGCCTGTCATTATCACAGTCCCTGGTCGAAGCGTAACTCCACGGCTGAGATGGCGGATGAGGAAAGGGATGTCAAAGTACCAATCATCAGTGCGTCCGTTCTGGCGAAGCTGACCATTGACAAACGTCTTGACGCTCAAGCACTTGGTGTCTGTTATCACCTGTGGAGAGGTAATGACTGGGCCGATTGGAGCAAACTTGTCAAATGATTTCGCAATTCCAGGTTGTCCGTTGGCTCTCTCGGGCGTTTGCCAGAACCTAGACGAGACATCGTTGCCGACCGTATAGCCGAGTACATACTGAAATGGGTCCTCGGTCTGCGAGACGTTCTTGCACTCTTTGCCGATAACGATGGAAAACTCTACCTGAGAAAGGCAGGACACCGTCAGCGTTCTGACACCTTTGACCCAGGGTGTAAGGAAGGAAGGCAAACCTCGTAATCCAGTCTGTGAGACTCTGGATGAATTGGAATATCCTCAAAAGGACCAGCAGCCGCGCCTAGTCCGTCAGTAAGCTACTGAGGGCTGTGATCAGAGCTGATATGTTACCGGAAGGCTTGTTGAATATCAGTGGATAATCTGAAGGACCATCTTTCTTTACGAAGTCCATTAGCCGTTGTAGATGCGGCAATCGCGGTACGACCTACATTGGCTTCCTTTGCATGGGATTTGTAGTTCAGGCCAACACAGTAAAATATCGGTACATGTGCTATCGGAGCCAAGACCTATATAAAAGCGATTGGATCCTGGTTCTTCAAAAAAGACATTGCAGGGAAAGACAAGCTTGGTGTACGGAACATACCTCTGAAATCGTTTTTGTTGTCCCAGTAATGGCAAAGTCTGGACTCCATGGATTCTCACCAAAAAATACACAGACACTCGCTCCAACGAGACCTCCCTGAGTAATGGCTGCAAGATCTCCGGCTTCGCCATAGTAGACTTGGCCTGTAGCATCTTTGAACCTGATGAGCTTTCTGAAGTCTGCCATCGTCGAAAAGTGTGTATAGTATTGACGACACCGCGTGAGGCTGGGCTCAGTTGACGGACTCGAATTAATTTAGCGATATACTTGGAAGGCTGATCAAGCATGATGACGCCAGATCGCACTAGTCCACAATGGACCGGAAACACGGGGCCGAGACCAAATTATGAAGCTCGGTAGTTTCCCGTGCTGACTAAACGTGGATCGCCTGTGCCATTTACTGTCTACACGAAGGGAGTCGCGGTCGGTGCAACTGCGAAACGAGATGAGATGTGTCTAGATCGATGTTCAAGTCGATTGGAGCCAGAAGTGAACACCGACCGCATAGAGGTGAACCCAATAGGCTCTCACGGTTCTGAAACTACATATCATTTCGTCTTGAGCTAGCTATTGATTCTGAGAGTAGACAGGGTGGGACCAAGCTATTTAATTTAGGTTACATTGATAGTCTGATATCGACGACGGGAGTCAATAGCAACATCTATGGCACATATCCCCTGACCAGCTATTTATCGCTTAGCAATATTCCGAGGACCAATCTCTGGCCTTTTCATGATGCTAGTCCAATCTTCCCCAGATCTCAGTCTTGCCACGAGTTCTTCAGGATCAAAGTCAACGCCAACAGGGTTCTCCATGAACTGTGGAGTGACCATGAATGCTCCAGCTTCTTGCACCGTTGGAAAATTGTCAACTTGGGTTTCGATTTTATTTCCGTCGGGATCCTTGTAATAAATACTAGTTGTTGGACCGTGGTTCACGGACCAAAATGGGTGAATTCCGCGTGCAAGACGCTGTCGATACGCGAGGGCGAGGTCTTCTATTGAAGAATAGGCAAAGGCGAGGTGTTCTGCAAGGACTCGTCAGTATGTTAGGTTCATGACGATTAGCAAATGTCCATTGAACAGGGCTATCCTGAAGCTGCGATGGCAGTATTTTGTGATTAATCTTCACGTACCCAGACCCGAGCTACTGGGAACCTTCGGCCCCGTCTCGGGGATCTGCAGGATCGCAACTCGATGATGTTCCTCGTCATATGTAATGAAAGAGAGTCCTTCGCGCTCCCAGGTAGCATGGCCACCTAAAAACGTCTTGTAGAACTCAGCCATTGGTCCCCAGTTTGCGGTGCGAAGGACGGCATGAGCAAAGTAAGTCGGGCGTAAAACCTTCTCCCCAACCTCATCGAACTTGTCGCCAGCCTTGATTGGCTGTATAGTGTTGCCCGAGTCAATCATTTTAGTAGAAGAGAAACAATTTGCCCGCGGACCGTCCCTCGCTGGATGAGAGTAACGCGATATTGGTACGCACGGAGAAGAAAAAGGACGATGGGCGTAATTGGGTGCTAATAAAGAGTAAATATGCCTAGCTCATCAGGCTCGACCGTTTGCTCCGTCTTCGCACTTAAGTTGGGTCTCGGATGTGTCCCCTAATGTCACATGATGAAGTAGAACGGTTTGGTCGCATGGACGAAATCCCTTCAGTCTAACTGTGTTTGGACGGCTGTCATTGCTATCCGGCGTCGTAGTTAAGGTACAGGCACAATACGGGGTTGCGATACTAGATGATGAGAAGTTGGTACGAAAGGGATGGGAGTACCAGGTGTGGTGATATTAGATGTATTCAGACAAAGGTGAAACTTGACACAATGGCCAAAACTCATACTGAATTCAGAGGAAGGTCTAAAGGTGCTGTTGAAGGGACGAACAATTCTAGCGGGACGCATCCGATTGACAGTGTTACCCATCGTAAAGACAATTTCACGCTAGGAATGATCATATCCTCACAAAGCTCATACTTTTTGCACAGTAGTTGTTGTGCAAGGTCCCGAATCGGTTTGCAATACGCGCGACGCCTGATCAAGTTTCTCTGCAAAGAGTCTCCCTTTCTTCTCTCGATCCCGTACAACTGCCTCCACATCGACCGACAACATCGCTTTGGCATTGCTTGCAAACTCGGCAGCCTGGTTGCAATAGGGAAGCACTGGTCTGTAGTGAATCTCATTACCACTGCATTCCGCGGCCTGGCCGGTCAATGAAGGATCCTCGAGGAATCTCGTGACAGTTTCCACGATGACAGAGACAGGGGTCAACATATCTGACGGCCACGCGGCTAATAAGGCACTGTTGGCCAGGGGAGTAGGGGTCAAACCCGGCAGGATGCAATTTACCGTGATTGGTTCCCCCATCTCTTTCAGACGCATAGCGAGAGAACGAGTGAACCCTACCAGCTGCAAGACGGAAACGAGACATGAGTCAGCACTCGGTACGTTTAGTGGGAAACCAACTTACCCCTGTTTTGGAAGCACAGTATAGGGATGCGCTGACAGGGTAGATTCCTCCTTGGCTGGATGTGATGACTAGCCTGCCACTCTTTGACGGTGACTTTCGAAAATAGTGCAGTGCTAGATAAGATGACCAAAGCGCTCCATAAAGGCAAATTTCGACTGCAAGTGTATCTGGCTGCACCGGATCCCCGTCCCTCACTTTCTGATGCTGGCCTCGAGAAATCGGTTCTGTCGAGAATACCCTTCTTGAGCCGTCAGCTTCCAGTCGACTTGGTAAGTCAGCAGGGCCATTCATACCGCATTTGCAAAGACTGATCAAAGGCTGGGTCAGCGTCCATGAATTTCATGGGGCAACTTCGAAAATGTACCGAAATCAAGTCTTCCCCATCGCGCCCATGTCTGCTTGAAAGCATTCACTTGTTGCTCGAAACTCGCAACGTTGGCGCAAACGAACAGAACCTGATCCCCCAAACTAGATGCCACCTGATTACCCAATGTCTGGTCGATATCGACAATGGTCACGGCCCATCCTTGTTTCACCAAAGCTTCCACAACTGCTACTCCCATACCAGAAGCTGCAGTTCACCGACAGTCAGCCCAGAGGGGTGGGGAATCAGGACGTTCTGAATAGTTACCTCCACCTGTCACAAGCGCAACCTTGGTAGTAGACATTGTTTATCGGTCTTGTGCGACTCAAACAAGGAGGGCTTGGGTCCCAGTTATTGCTTTCAAACAGCAACTGAATCAGCGAGTCTTCAAATGGCGACCAGTACTCCTCACCAATTGTCCAATGCAAAGAGGTGCTCAACGTAAAAGTGACTGTGTCAATCGTGGTCTGATGATCGCCCTTGGAGCTTTTGGGATAGTGTGGTAGCCGCTCTCTGGCCGCTGACTTCCCTGCTCGGGGCCTGTGTTGACAATCCTGTGCCACGCAAAGAAAAAGACTTCAAGGTACCGTCGGACGATACTTTTTGCCGGATCTCGCTAAAGCTTCGGGATTTCTGAGTCACTTGACCTCTTCTCGTGCCGACGTCCAGTCGGCTCTGGACAAGAAACGTCATGGCTGGGGTTTGCTGCCTCTTTTGCCCGGAACGCGAGAAGCCCCCCACCAGGAACACAGGCGGCTGACTAGCAAAGATTGAGAGTATTGAGGCATTGAGCGTCTAGTGAGAGATAAACTTGCTAAAACTTGTTTATTGTCAGGCCAAAAATGAACACTTAAGATAGTGACGGCGAAAAAAATTCTCTAGCATACATAATCCTTGAGGAAGCTCATACTAGAAGGGGTCATTAGATCCATTTTTGTACCTCGACGGAAGCCGCTTTCGGCTTTGCAGGAGAGGCACAGGCGGCCAACGAGAGTGGGCATGCTGTCCGTCCGCAGTGTGAAGATCCCTGTTTGGCGTTAGAACAGAATCCATGATGATTGAGGAGGCACGAAGAGGTCGTGGGTGAGTGGAGGGTGAGTGGAGGGTGAGTGAAGGGTGGTGAGGGTGAGTGCAGAAGTGAGTGGGAAGTGAGCGATCTTTAAAAGCAGCGGAAGTCAGGTGAGCGCCAAGGTTTTTATCCATTGATACCACGTATGTGAGAAAGTGCAGTACATACATCTTCCCGACGGCTCCAACAGGGCCATGGGCTAGCTCTTGCTGCATGACCAGCAGATTGGTTTGACTTTGACAGAAAGACAGGGCTTCCGGCTTGAATCTCTTATGTAGAGCCTCCAACAACAACAGTTTTTCTAATTGCCCAATACCCTCCACTGGAGAGGCTATCTCACATGCTGTTATCGCTCGAGATGAGGGAGGCCAGTCATGAAACCTACCGGGGTTTCAGTGCTGCAACAACGGCGCCCTTCGAAGTACGTGTGGCGTCTCCTCAACGGTGACTCGGGAACGGCGATCGATCGTCCTTTTTTCTCTTGAGCTAAGCCATCATCAATACCGGTCGACTGGCGTCCAGACCCTTGGACGGCATCCCCAAATGTCCGATCAACCCGCTCGGGCAACGGCGAGAGCCGGGACTTCCATATGTAGGTAGAGTCGCCTGTGAGCTTCTGGGCACGACTACCCCGTGGGGCCTTCACAGGTCTGTTCAACAGAGGATTATGCTTGTGTAATCTTGGCACATTGCGATAAAGCTGCCATTGACTTTGCGGGGAGTGCGCTCCTGGTGATTCCACAGCTTTTCTTTGTCCTATGGGCACATTATGACGGTAGGAAGGCGTACTCGGACGCTTCAGGCTGTCCACGCTGACTGGATAGAGCTGTGAGTAAGGCCGGCTCTTATTTGTGCGGTAGCGTGAACGCTCGCAACGGCTTTCTTTCACAGGCGTTTGTTGAGCTGACGGCCAAGGCGGGATAGGAGGAGGTATAGTTACGCCTTGATACCGTTGCGGACGAAAAGAATCCAGAGATCTGAAGGGCACGTAATGAGATCCTAAAGACATATCGCTCCGCGAACGATGGGGCTGTCGATGTTTGCGATTGACCGGAGGCAAAATCTGCTTGTGCCACGCAGAGTCCAAGCTTGCAAGAGTGTTGCTATAATTGACTGCTTTAGTGCCAGCAACGTCCTCTCTTGTATTATCGGCACCCGACTTTTGAGGTAGTGGTACAGTGTCCCCGAGTATCGCGTCACCGGATGTCATAGTCTCCATTATAAAGGATGGTGAAGAGTCATCCGAAGGTGTGAACAGGGTAGGCGGACTCGAATGGTTCGACGGAGCTGAAAGGCTAGGCCAGGAGCCGTAGGAGCCAATACTGAGTATCGATGTTGGGCGGGCAACTTGCACCCCGTAGGGGTGCCGCGCTCTTAAATTGGCATAGGTACGGTCGATGCGAGGCGACGATGACCTATATCGAACAGTCCTGGGAGACTGAATACTCTCATCCTTGGCGTGTGGGCGTTCCAATCGCTCTGGACGAGCTCTTTTGATAAGGTGAGGCATGGACATCGAAAACCTCGGGTAGAACTTTGACGTTCGTTTCCTGTGCTCCGTACTTGTATCGCTGCTGTCTGCGCAGGACGACGCATGATCACAGTTGCCGCAATTGCGCTGTCCGCTATGGACTCCGGAGGGGTGTACCTCCTGCACGGTGTTGATCAGGTTACCAATCTGTCTTTGAACTACTTTCTTTCGTTGAAACTGGACATCGCTGACGTGGTTTGCCTCGGTGATTTCAGGGGTATTAGGTTTTCCTCTCCCTAGAAACCTAAATCTTGGTTGCAAAATGCTTCTCCTTAAGGAGTATGCTGTCTTCTCAACGGATAAGGGTGCATGGTCAACCGTTGTTTGTTGAGCATTCGATCGTGCACGATTCCAACAGCTGCGACAAGACGGAGGGCAATCAGAATAACTATCCGTGTCGCTCTCATCAAGATAGAAGCGTAGCATAATTGTGGCAGGAGAGTCAGGTCCACAACGAGAAGTGTTTTGAGTCCCTGAAATGTATCCAGTTATGAGAGTGAGTGAAGGGGACTCGAGAATGTTTGATTCGGACATCGAGAGCAGCTTGTATAGTTCCTTGGTTGCCAGAGTCGTTGTACAAGGTGGAATTTGATTTCCCGAGAATGTACTGACTGCCGCCAGCCATGAATCGTTGAATACGATGCTGCCTTGATCGCACTGTGCACATCTCCAGACTCCAGTGCACATTTGGAATGGTTTGCCTCTATACCCAAGATTGCCCAAGCTAGAACCTCATCTCTAGGTGAGCCTATTTCAGTGATAATGTGTCCTTGCTCTTTAAGAGTCCCGAGCGTATTGCTAGTCAGGAAGCGCGTATGGTGGACGCAGTTCGTGCCGGAAGGGTCGACATGCCAACCGTCTCTGCAGACGAGTGGTTTGGTACAACAGGCCAGTTGACATTGGCACGTCGCTGATATTCGTGATTACGGGTCTGACTTAGCTGAAAGTGGCCAAAAGACATCAAGAATAAGGTCACTGCTCCGATTGTGAGATTGGATCGTTGTCGGGGTGAATCATCGGAAAGTATAGACGTACAGCACGAAAGTCATCGCTCTTACTATTGCCACAATAGTAGCGTGCTCCAACAAGGGATGTATTGCAAGACATCTGCTGGCTTGCTCGTCCGCGAAGTTGGCGTGGTTGTACTGCGAAGAGTCCCGGCTAGTAGCATCACATAGGCCTTCGTCGCTAATATCACGGATTTAGTTCTCGTTTCGTCGGAAAATTCGAGTTGAGCTTCGTCCATGAAATAGGCTTGTTCTGGTGGCGTAGGACTGTTGAAAAGGACACCTATCGCTACACTAGTTCACTTCAGTCTACATGCAATGGTATTGGAGTGCGCCGCGCTGAGATGTTGGTGGGATTGGAAGAGAGGTCAGACACTTTAATTTACGTGAAGTGGATATAGGCTAGCCGAAAGGAGCATAGATGATCGACAGTTGTCTGGGAGCCTAGCTGATGGACGCACAGGCATCTCAGCCCAGTTCGTCGCTGTCCAGAACGTCCGTCCCCATCGCTTTTCGGACTGATTGTTCTGTCGTTGGCCGGCGACGACTCCCACCTCCCCGTGGTACCGGCTGGGAACCTGTAAATGTTTGCCCCTGGCATTTGCAGAGCTGAGAAGAGTCAATACCAACCAGCACTTGTCCGCGGGTTGGGGCTACGATTGCAGGGAGGACTCGTCAACCCATCAACCACAAGCGACAAGGGAATACTTTAAAAACCACCCGACACACGACTGCGAAATCGATCCTACAATCGGCGGACATATCGGTCGTGGGATAGCACACCCTTGGGGTGCTCTCGGGCTGCTCTGTCGAAAGGCGACGAGACGCTATACGAAAGAGAAAGGTGTGACAAAAACAACGACAGCAAGCGACAAGACCTAGCGTTTCGAACCCGCGCAGAGGACGACGAGGCACTTTGGTTAGTAGGAGGGACAACACTGTGCTGCTTGGCTGTTCCGGGTACAGAGAGGATACAAGTGGACAATCTCCCGCGAGACACGGTCGGCTTTGTAAGGGAGACCTTGCAAAGTAGCGCGAAACGGATTTGACAACCCGACGGGGCAGCATATAATGGAAGCGACGGAAGACTGGGTGGGCGGACCGCAGGTACGACACTTTCTATATGGCTCGAGAGGACGGACGCGCGTCTTAAGGATGGCTATCGAGGATAGAGGCTTTAGGTTGGCTATGGAAGTAGGCTTAAGGAGCAAACTGGTATTGACTTGCGAACCGGCAGTGCCCCGCGAAGGAAGCGGATAAGGATCCAAGGGGATGCAAGGTAGAGGGTCTATGTAGGTAGACACGTGTCAACCTCTACAATGTATTATCTAGCTTAGCTTGAGAATACAAATCAATACTTGAAAGTTGACACAGCATTACCGGCAAACACACGCGACAGCTGTATGACAGACTCTCATGGACAGAAGCAAACACCCTCGCTCAACTCAGGACCGGCATGGCCCGACTGAACACCTATCTGCACCGAATCAATGCCGCTCCGACGGATCTATGCGCATGCGGACAAGCGAGAGAGACGGTCGAGCATTTTCCTCTTCCGATGCACCAAATGGACAGCATTCCGCACGGAGATGCTCCAGTGTACCGAAACACATAGAAGCAACATATCTTTCTACCTAGGCGGGAAGACACCGACAGACGACAAGTTCTGGACTCCGGACCTGACGGCAGTGCGGGCCACGATACGGTTTGCAATGGCAACAGGACGACTTGACAACACCACCTGACGAATGTACAATCGCCCTCTAACCCTCATTTCCGATCCTATATGTCACAACTCGTGCCGAAAAAGGCAGACGCGCTTCAGCTGCCGAGGATAGGATGCTGAACACTTGAAGAATCGCCTTCAAGCCAGACTGCTACGGTAAGATACCTAACACGAGCCTCCGCAAAGACGTAGCAAACGATTGAGACTGCACAGCGAAGAAGAAATGTACATTGTATGGGCTTCAAGGAGACTAAGGCATATCTTGAGAAATGTACTAGTAGATCAGCTTTAGTTTGCCCTTTCGGCTTTGCCGCCGGGCGTAATAGGTTCATATACTATTCCAACCTACGGTCAATACCCCAGAAGCAATATCTTTGAAGGGTTAACGGCATGCATGGTCCGTCTGAATTGAGAATTGTCCACGGTGTCAGCTTCCTTGTCGTTGGCATATTGCTTGATTATGTATGCTTGTTTTAGTCCATCCCGTTCGTGGTACAGGGTCAAATTCGCTCTCCCCCTCCGTGTAGGGAGTTAGTTTGTGGTTCGAGGTATTTGTTCCTTGTCAGAATTCATCAACTTGGTCAATTTTGTCATCGATGAGAAAATTATGGCTTGATCTTAGCGGCCTCGATACCGTCTGAGGCAATGACAGTGAACGAGAACCTTCACCAGTCCAATTACCGGTCTGGCTATACGCTGTCTCCTGAGGCTTCGGCATGTCCGTCCTGTATTTTAGGGTCGTTGGCGGTAGGGACGCAATCGTTTTCGCATAGTTGCTGAAGCTGGCGTGAGGAGTTGATCGATTATAGGCATAGCCTGATAGTAGGAGTGGAGAGATTGTCAACGCACATTCGCCATCTCCGTCATCGCCTCCGGAGTCGACCGCCTGCATCTGTCTAACCTCTTTATCGAATTGAACGCGCTTGCATTCCGGTAGCGTGGAAATGTCAGGGCCAATAAAAGAGGGTCTTTTCTTGAGGATAGACTTCTTCGGAATGGAAGAAGCAGAGTCAGACAGGCAGCTAAGCGGGGGCGATGTGTTACTCATAAATTGCGCCATCTGTCCTTCCGTTCGGCGCGGCCCATAGAGCCATGTCACATCACTATCCTTAAACCAGTTTAGAGCTTCAGGTGGCATAGTTTTCAAGTGATTTTTGGTCTTTATCCACGACCTCCATAAA
>Ga0105239_10003763_pt1 | contig 18449 bp, 12 predicted proteins | sample KBSC44metaG_FD_92761 | JGI IMG/M metagenome (GOLD analysis project Ga0105239, IMG submission 92761) | Corn rhizosphere microbial communities from Kellogg Biological Station, Michigan, USA - KBS C4-4 metaG | ecosystem: Host-associated > Plants > Roots > Rhizosphere > Soil | place: Michigan, USA...
CCGCTGCAGATCGGAGCCCGCGATATGGCCTCTCCGATGCTGAATATGCTGTCCTACTGGTTCTTCTTCGGCGCCAGCATGGTGATGCTTTCTTCCTTGTTCATCGAGACCGGTCCTGCCAGTGGCGGATGGACCTCCTATCCGCCTCTGAGTGCGCTGGGGGATGCGTCCGAGGGCTCTAAGACGGGTATGGACCTATGGATCATTTCGATGGCCATGTTCGTCGTCTCGTCGCTGCTCGGTGGTCTGAACTATATCTCTACCGTGCTCAATCTGCGTACGAAGGGTATGAGCATGACGCGTTTGCCGCTGACGATCTGGGCGCTGTTCTTCACTGCGATCCTGGGTGTGCTGTCCTTCCCCGTACTGCTGTCCGGCTTTATCCTGCTGCTGTTCGACCGTCATGGAGGAACGAGCTTCTATCTCTCTGACATCTTCCTGGCCACGACGGGTAAAGCTCTGCCCAATGAGGGTGGTAGCGCCATCCTCTATCAGCACCTGTTCTGGTTCCTGGGTCACCCCGAAGTATATATCATCATCCTGCCTGCGATGGGTCTGGTATCCGAAGTTATGTCGGTGAACGCCCGCAAGCCGATCTTCGGTTATATCGCGATGGTTGGTTCGATGTTCGCGATCGCGATCCTCGCCTTCCTGGTATGGGCGCACCACATGTTCGTTACGGGTCTGAACCCTTTCCTGGGTTCTGTATTCGTACTGCTGACGCTGCTGATCGCCGTGCCTTCGGCCATTAAGGTGTTCAACTGGCTGACGACGCTGTGGCGGGGCAATATCCGGTTCACTCCGGCGATGCTGTTCGCCATTGGGTTCGTATCTACCTTTATCTCTGGCGGTCTTACGGGGATCTTCCTGGGGAATTCGACTCTTGATATCCAGCTTCATGATACTTATTTTGTGATCGCCCACTTCCACATCGTAATGGGTGTGTCCGGGGTGCTGGGTATGTTCGCGGGCATCTACCACTGGTTCCCGAAGATGTACGGCCGCTATATGAACAATGTGCTGGCCTATATCCACTTCTGGATCACGCTGATCGGCGCCTACCTGATATTCTGGCCGATGCACTATGAAGGTCTTGCCGGTATGCCCCGTCGTTATCTCGACTACAGCAACTGGATCTCCTTCAACCAGTTCGGAGGTCTTAACAGATTTATCTCTACCGTGGCGATCATCGTATTTGCGGTGCAGCTGCTCTTTATCTTCAACTTCTTCTATTCTATTTTCAAGGGCAGAAGGGTGATGACGAGGAATCCCTGGGGTTCTACGACGCTCGAGTGGACCGCGCCGATCCGTCCGGGACACGGCAACTGGCCTGGTGAGATACCTGAGGTTCATCGCTGGCCTTATGATTATGCGAAGGATGGACGTGATTTCATCCCGCAGACTGAGCCGCTGGGTAGTAATGAGACCGCTCACTGAGCCGTGCCGTAGGCCGGCTCGCGCACGAGCCCCGCGGGTGCGCAGAAAAATATGAATAAGGAACGCCTCGGCGTTCCTTTGCTTGAAAAAATTTTGATATGGAGGAGACCGTGAAGCAACCGAGTTCTTTAAAATTTGCCGGCAAATTGCAGGATTACAAACTGCTGATCAAGTTCAATCTCAGCTTCATGGTCGTGTTCTCTGCTCTGATCAGCTATTTGCTGGCGCCGAAGGTGAAGGAGTTTGACTGGGCGGCGATGGGGCTGTTCTTTCTGGGGGGGCTGCTGGTTACCGGCGCCGCCAATACGATCAACCAGATCGTGGAGAAAGACACCGATGCGCTGATGAAGCGTACGGCCAACCGGCCGGTGGCTTCGGGGCGGATGAGCGTACAGGAGGCCACGACATTTGCCGTGCTGGCTGGTGTCGGCGGGGTGCTGATCCTCTGGCATTTCAACTTTCTGACGGCGGCTCTGGCGGCTTTCAGTCTGTTCGTATATGCCTTCATCTATACGCCGCTGAAGAAGGTCAGCTCTATATCGGTGCTGGTGGGAGCGATCCCCGGAAGCCTGCCCTGTCTTATCGGCTGGGCGGCGGGGAATGACGATCTGAGTGCCGGCGGGTGGGTGCTTTTCGCCTTACAGTTCTTCTGGCAGTTTCCGCATTTCTGGGCCATTGCCTGGATCGCGCACAAAGACTATACGGCGGCCGGCTTCAAGCTGCTGCCGTCGAATGAAGGGCCGACAAAGTATTCGGCGATACAGGCGATCATCTATTCGCTGCTTCTCCTGCCGGTGGGTATCCTGCCCTATTTTACGGGGATGAGCGGGCTGGTGAGCATGGTAGTCGTACTGATCGCCAATTTGTTTATGGTTGGGATATGCGTACGGCTCTACCGGGAGATGACCGTGAAGGCGGCGAGAAGGGTGATGTTTGGGAGCTATATATATTTGCCGGTTGTGTTGCTGGCGTTATTGGCCGATAAGATGGCCTAGGAGGCGAATGATATGATACAATCAATTGAAGGAAAGCAGACAGTGAACGAACAAAGAAAGAAGATACATCCCCATAAGTTTACCTTGTGGGTGGCGCTGGGCAGCATTGTCATGATGTTTGCCGGTCTTACCAGTGCTTATGTTGTAAAGAGGGATCAGGCCAACTGGACAACGTTCGAGATCCCGAGGGCATTCTGGTATTCGACGGCTGTCATCCTGATCAGCAGCCTTACGATACAGATGGCATTGAAAGCGTTCAGGGAAAGGGAGATGTTGCGTTATCGCGGTCTTCTGACCACTACGGCGATATTGGGGATCCTTTTCGTAGTCCTGCAGTGGACCGGGTTTCGGCAGATCTGGCATACAGGGATCACGCTCAAGGGTTCGGGTGGTGGACAGTTCTTGTATATCATTGCGGGTCTTCACGGGCTGCATGTGCTGGGGGGTATCATCGCCCTGGTGGTGATGTTCGGAAAGGCGTTTGCCTCCAAGGTCCGCAGCTATAATGCTGTGCCTGTCGAGCTGATAAGCACGTACTGGCATTTTGTAGACCTGTTATGGATCTACCTGTTCATTTTCTTTATGGCCATAAAATAATATTCAGTTTAGTTAAATATCTTTACAAACCAACAAATTAACAACATGGCACAAGCAGTACCGGCGGGTCAGAAATGGTGGAGTGGCGGGAAGAGCCCCTTCAACGTGGAGTATGGTAAACTGATGATGTGGTATTTTCTGATGAGTGATGCCTTTACCTTTGGCGCTTTTCTGATCTCCTACGGCACGATCCGTTTCTCTAGCAATGGCTGGCCTGACCCGAATGAAGTTTTCAAGGCGTTTCCGCTGATGGGCGAGATGAACCTGCCCCTGGTATTCGTGAGCTTGATGACCTTTATATTGATCGCCAGCTCGGTGACTATGGTGCTCGCTGTCGCCGCCGGCCACAACAATGACCAGAAGAGTGTAACCAAATATATGATCCTGACGATCATCGGTGGTCTGATGTTCCTTGGCTGTCAGGCCTGGGAATGGACGCACCTTCACGGCGAAGGCGCCTGGTGGGGCAGAAATCCCTTCCCGAATGCGGACGGATCTGTAGCCTCTACCAACTTTTCCAACTTCTTCTTTACGATCACGGGCTTCCACGGTTTTCACGTATTCTCCGGGGTGGTGATCAACTGTATCATGCTGATCAAGAACCTTAGGGGGGACTTCGCAAAGCGCGGACATTACCTCATGATCGAGAAGGCTGGTCTGTACTGGCACTTTGTAGACCTGGTCTGGGTATTCGTGTTCACCTGTTTTTATCTGCTCTAGTCTTGAGTGACTGGCGTATATTCCTTAACGACTAATAACTTATATTTATATGGAACATATTGAAACTCCTCATGGTCACGTTGCAGCGCCTCCGGGACACGTTGAAGCACCTCATTTCGACACCAAGCCGATCTGGAGAACGTTCTGGATCCTGCTCGGTATCACGATGGTCGAGCTGTTGCTGGCTACCATTCATCTGAAGACAGGGTTTCCCCCCAAGTACGTGCTGAATGGCGTCTATCTCATCCTGACCTGTGCCAAGGCGTTCTATATCATCGCCGAGTTCATGCACCTTCGTCATGAGATCAAGAATATGATCATGACCATCGCGGTCCCCGCGCTGCTCTTTGTGTGGTTTATCATCGCCTTCCTGTGGGACGGCAACTCCTACCGCGAGCTTCGCAACCGTTATGACAGGCACCACGCCGAGCAGAACCTGGAAAAGGCTCCTCCTAGAGAAGAGCCCGCAGCGAAGAAGCCCGGACAACCTGACTAGGGGAGAGCGCTGGAGGGGAACGACCGTGAAGAAGCAAGGGTTGTTCCCGGGGGATTGACCCTGCGGCCAAAAAAATTTTACCGGAACGAACCATCGCTGCCTGGCGATGGTTTTTTTAATTAAATAAAAAAAGTGAGTAAAAAGGCATTATTGGCGATATGTATAGCGGTAGCGATACCCCTTTTCTTCTACATGATCGCGAGACAGTATGGGGTTGCGATGCCCGGGCGCTACTTCCCTGATTCTGTGGTCACTAAGATCCAGGACGGAAAGGAAGTGACGGATACTGTCTGGCACAAGGTGGCGAATATCACGCTGCAAAATCAGCTGGGACAGACCGTCTCTCTCGACCAGCTTAAGGGGAAGGTGGTCATCATCGACTTTTTCTTTACCCACTGCGCCAGCATCTGTCCGATACTGACCAGGAATATCCGGCATCTGCAGGATGGGCTGAAGCTGAGGGACAATATGAAGGGGATTGATACTACCTTTGTGCAGTTCCTGTCGATGACGGTGGACCCGGCGCACGATTCCGTCCCGGTGATAAAGAAATATGCGGACAAATATGGGATCAACCCGGACGTGTGGTGGCTGCTGACCGGTGCAAAAAGGACGATCTACGATTTTGCGCTCAACGAGCTCAAGCTGGGGTTGCAGGACAGCGTCAGCGTCGATTCCAACTTCGTTCATACGGACTATATAGCGCTACTGGACAAGGACCGGGTCATCCGGGGATACTATCACGGGACCGATACTGCGGCGGTTGCCCGGCTGGGCGATGACCTGGTATTCATCATGCTGGAGAAGGACAAAAAGAAGAAATCGACGGCATTTAACGAGCTGCGCCCATTGATGATCCCGATTGCCGTGGTCCTGCTGCTGGTGACGATCGGGGTAGTTTATTTCAGCAGGAAAAGTAAAAAAGAAATGATATGAGTGAGGTTTCGGTTCGCACGCCGTCCGGCGGTTCACAAGGGTCAGGGTCCAGCGGTTCACGCGAGTTCAATTATACAAAGGCGATCATTGTCGTGTCGGTCGCGATCCCTGCGGCGGTTGCCTTTCTGATCCTGGTTCCGCAGGTGAAGGTCGATGTTGGCTTCAATACACGGGCATTGCCGCTCTTCCATGCGATCTTAAACTCCAGCACGGCGATCCTGTTGCTCGCGAGTCTTTATTTTATCCGGCACGGGCAGGTCAAAGCGCACCGGCGGGCCAACTGGGTGGCGATCACGCTGAGCGCTATATTTTTGGTCTCCTATGTAATCTATCATGCGTCGAATCCTTCTGTGCGGTTTGGCGACCTGAACCATGACGGGCTGCTGAGCGCCGACGAGAAGCAGGAGGCGGGTGTTGCGAGGTATATCTACTATTTTATTCTTTCTTCTCATATTATCCTTTCGGGGATCATTATCCCGTTTGTGCTCTTTACGTTGCAGCGGGCCTACCAGGAAAAATTCGACAAGCATCGCCGGTTGGCGAAGATCACCTGGCCGATGTGGTTGTATGTGGCGGTTACAGGGGTAGTGGTGTATGTGATGATCAGTCCGTATTATTAATTGGGGCCGGAGCGGCTGGGGGTTGATGGGGCGGATGGCCGCGGCGGCCGGGATTCTCTGGTTCACACGGTTCACGCTCTCGGCGTCGCGCGGTTCACGTGGTTCACGCCCTCCGGATTTCGAGGTTTACGGTCACCGGGTTCAGCGGTTAACGCCCTCAGGGTCCCGAGGTTCACGGTCACCGGGTCACAAGGTTCACGGTCACCGCCTCCTGTGGTTCACGCCCTCCGGGTCCCGCGGTTCACATGGTTCACAATTCTTTCATGGGGTCCCAGAACAGCTGGGCGAAATTCTCTACCTGGTCGTTTTTGATGACCACACCTTCTTTTTCGAGGAGTTCCTGCATCTTTCCCGGAGGATCGTAATGGTGTTTGCCGGTGAGCAGGCCGACGCGGTTGACGACGCGATGGGCGGGGACGGGTTTTTCGGCGTAGTGGGCGCTCAGCATCGCCCAGCCGACCATACGGGCGGAGAGGCGGGTGCCGAGACAGGCGGCGATAGCGCCATAGGATGTGACGCGACCAGGGGGTATCTGCCGGGCTACCTCATGGACGAGGTCGAAGAAAGAGTCGTCTTTGCTGCCGGAAGGTTTTATGGAGCTAAGCTTTTCGCGGGTAGAGTTTCCGCGACCAGCGCCTGCGCGAGACGCGGCAGACGGGCGGCCCGCAGGGTGGCGTGTCCCCTTCTCCCGTGCGGAGACTCCGTGGCGAGCGGCGTTAGTCCCGGTCTTCCTTTTTCCCGGTGCCATTTTCTTTTCGTTGTGCGATCAGCTGGGAGCGGCGGGGTTCGCTGACCAGTTGGTAGTCGTAAGGGCAGTGTCTGCATCCGTTGCCGCAGCAGTATCCTCTTTCGAGGTGGTATTTGGCTGTCAGGACCATCAGGCCTTCTTCATTATAATAGAAATCGATTCCTTCCTGCAGCTGTTTCATTTGGATTATTGGGGGGTGTTTGGCTTTGCCGGGCTGGTTCCTGGTTCGGCTGCCGCGTCAGTTTTTGCGGCGCGGTCCACGGCGCGGCCGGCCTGATTCCGCGGAGGTCTCACCCTTTCCGGAGGTGTCGGCTCCTCGTTCTTTACCCTTTCGTGCAGCGCCGCGTCCTGGTCGGTCGGCAGCGGCTGTTCGGGCAGCGCAAAACTGAGGTAGTGTATCCGGCCGCTCTGGGCGATGTCCAGCTTTTCGTAGTGGGTATTTATTTTCAGTTCATCCTTTATGGTGTCAGGCTCTGCATGGACATGGTCTGAATCTTCCAGCAGCGTCAGCTGATACATGTCAATCACCCACTTGGTAAACTGATAAAGGACGGGGGAGTCTGTCTTCAGGTGAATACATCCGCCGGGCTTGAGGATCTGTTGATACAGGCGGATAAATTTCGGGTGGGTCAGTCTACGCGTGAACCGCGACTTCCGGAGCTGGGGATCGGGAAAGGTCAACCATATCTCTGCCACTTCGCCTTTTTGGAAATAGGATGCGATCTTGTCGATGTGGGTACGAAGAAAGGCCGCGTTGGCGATATTTTCCTGGAGGCTCTTCTTGGCTCCTATATAGATGCGGTTGCCTTTCATGTCGACACCCAGGAAATTGCGTTGAGGATACATCCGGGCAAGCCCCACCGTGTACTCACCTTTTCCGCAGGCCAGCTCAAGGGTCAACGGATGGTCGTTCTTATAAAATTTTGCCCACTGGCCGGCCATCCCTTCGGGGTACTGGAGGACATTAGGGAAACTCTTGATCGCTTCGAATCGGATGAGCTTTTTCTGACCCATAAGAGGGCAAAGGTAAATAAAAATAGGGTCCCGGCCTGCGGCCGGGACCCTGGGCGGCAGCCGGGATCGCTTACGCGCGCCCGGCGCCACAGCTAGTTGACGGCTATCACCCTCGTGCCCGTGGTGATGCGGCTGAGGTCGTGCTGCTGCTCGTAACGGCAGCGCCTATCTGCGTATAAGTAGCGCCGCCGTCGGCAGATACCCACAGGCCCGAGGTGGACGAGGCATCAGAGCCATATACGGCGTGCTTCACCGTGACGGTAGTGGCGCCCGTATAGACGTCATGCTGATGATACCCGTGTTGCGGACGCGGATAGACTGGCTGCCGTCCTTTGCATCGGAGGCGCTGGTTCCGACGAGCGCGTCGGCGAGCGTCCACGATCCGGTGGAGAAGGTGACGGTTCCTGCGGCATACGCGGGCTTGCTGCCGGTCTCAAGGTTCTCAAAGAGAGATACGTCAATTGTAAATTATCCGGAGAGCCAAGCTGGACACAGATTTGATGTTATTTAAGAGTCGTTTTGTCTGCAGGAAACGGCGAAATAACTTTTTTTAGAACCGTAAAATCTGAAGATGAATAACGTTCGGTTTACTGAAGCGATCACCAACGTAGAAGACTGCAACGAAATAAATATTCTATTTTGTCCAGTCTTCTATCCTGATCCCCCTTTCCTTCTTCCCAAATGATCCACGTTATTGGTTATTAAAGCAAAAAACCCCGCATGACGCGGGGTTTTTTGATGCTGTAGAGGAAGGATTCGAACCTCCACGGGGTAGTTAGCAGTAGCGCAATGTGCGGTGGTCAACCCCAGTCGAACCCGATTTTGGTCGGATTCGGCATTACACTATGTTTATCCCAGATTCCCCACCCCCGAGACAAGAGGGCATGTCTGCCAAATTTCATCACTCCACAGTGAGCGACCGGAGCCGGTGACCGGCTATCGGTATTTGGAGCCGAAGGGTGCCGGCGGGTGGCCGGCGATCGGCTTGATGAAGTAAAATTAAAGAAATGCTTGAAATGTTTGTAGTTTTTCAATAAAAATTTTTGTATTTTCAATTTTATTCAAATATTTGCAGGACACTGTAGAGAAAATTCAAAAACTATATTCAAGATGGCCGTAAAATTGAATCTCGACAAATTGGATTTACAGATAATCCATGAAATGATGGAGAATGCCGAGATATCCTATGCTGAGCTGGGTAAGAAATTGTTTGTTTCGGGAGGTACGATCCATGTACGCATCAAAAAGCTGCAGGAGCTGTCCGTTGTCAAAGGTACAAAATTGCACGTTGATCTTAAACAGCTTGGCTACGACGTAATTGCATTTATCGGCATTTTCCTCGAAAAGAGCTCGCTTTATGACAGCGTCGCGAGAGAGCTGCAAAAGATACCCGAGATCGTCCGGCTCAACTATACTACGGGCAACTACAGCATGTTTGCAGAGATCGTCTGTAAGGATATCAACCAACTGCGGTCGGTGCTGCACGACGAGCTGCAGAAGATCAAGGGGATCGAGCGGACCGAGACTTTTATCTCCCTCGACGAAAGCTTCACCCGCAACGTACAGGTATTCAAAGAATAGATGTTCCCAACCGGCGCCGCCACAGGCCAGGCTCCGCAGGCTGGGGCCACGGGCCGGGTTTCCACCGGCTGGCTCCGCAGGCCGGGTTCCACGGGCTGGCTCCGCAGGATGGCCCCACAGGCCAGGTTCCACCGGCCGCGCTCCACAGGCCAGGCTGCAGGCACCCGCGGGCAAAGCACACCGTCCCTACACTCTCACATTGAGCACGTCTCTCAGTCCATTTCCCAACAGGTTGAACGCCAGCACCAGCAACATGATAGCGAGACCCGGCGCGAGTGCAAGCATTGGATTGTGCGTAATAATAAAATTATAATTCTCCTTTATCATCAGCCCCCAGCTTGGCTGCGGCGGCTGGACTCCCACTCCGAGGAAGCTGAGGCCCGCCTCGATAACAATGGCTGACGCAAAGTTGCTGGCGGCTACGACCCATACGGGACCCATCACGTTGGGAAGGATATGCCTGAATAGAATGCGGCTATGCGAATAACCCAGGGCCCGCGCGGCTTCCACGTATTCTCTTTCCCGCACCGCGAGCACCTGTCCGCGAACGATACGCGCCACATTGACCCATAGCGTGAGGCCAATGGCGATAAAGACCTGCCAGAATCCTTTACCGAGCACGAGCATTATAGCGAAGACCAGCAGCAGCGTAGGAATGCTCCAGATGACGTTGACCAGCCAGAGGATCACCTCGTCGACCCGTCCCCTGAAATAGCCGGCAAGCGCGCCCAACAGGACACCAACGCTGAGAGAAAGCAGCACCGTGACCAGCCCCACGGCCAGGCTGACCCTAACGCCAATGAGTAAGCGGCTTAGAATATCCCGGCCATATTTATCGGTACCCAGCCAGAAGGTTTGGGTTTTTATCCGAAAGTTTTTCGGGACAACGCGTGACTCCGTAACCCCTTCGTCAATATATTTCTGTATAACAAGACTATCCCCGTGTACCATATAGCTCGTGATGGGGATATAATCGAACGTATCCTCTCTACCGTTCAACAGCCGGCTAAAGAAGGAGACAGGGGGCTGGATCCGGTCTTTTGGCAGGAGAAGGAACTGCTGGTGGAAGCCCGGCCGGCGGCCACCGATCTCTACGATGATACGGTTGGCGTTTGGCGAGGGATCGGGCGCGATAAAATAAACGATCACTGCCACCAGCACCGACGCCCCGATGACGATCATCCCAAACAGGGTCCCTTTGTTGCGCAGGAGGCGTTTGCCGATATGTATACGGGTGCTTGTCATTTGCTTATTTTTCTGTCCTTCCACCGATAGCTGCCAAAAGTGCCGAGCCAGCCGACCACGATGGTGTACAGGATATGAAAGGGTTGTAAGACCGCAAAATACACCATCAATCGCTGTTGCCCGAAAAAGCCCGCGACAGAACGGACAAAAGGATATTCCACGGCGATCTTTACGATCAGCATCAGCAATAAGATCCATAGCCACCAGCTATTCCAGAACGCCGCGACGAACAGACCGGCAAACAGCAGGTTGACCAGGTAGACCAGCAGCAGGACCGAAAAAATGCGTTTGTCGTCATACTGGTCTGCCTTGCTCGCCCAGCGGATACGCTGATGGAAGAAGCCGGACCACCTCGTCTCCGGCTGCGTCGTAACGATGGCCTCACGGTCCTTCAGGAAGAAGACCTTCTGGGGATACTTGCAGTAGATCTTGTGCATCAGCAGCATGTCGTCGCCGGAAGGAATGGAGTCGATGCCTTTGAAGCCGCCGACCTCTTCGAACGCCGACTTATCATAAGCCAGATTGGCGCCATTACACATTGAATGAAACCGCCTGTAGACAGAAGCCCCCGTAATCCCCTGAAGGGTGATAAAGTCCAGGGTCTGAAAGATCGACAGCAGGCTGTGGGACCGATCCTGCTCGCGGCCCGAAGCCTCGATGGAGACGCGTGAACCGCTGACGGAAGGTGAAGCGCCGCTGAAGGAAGGAGAACCGCCGCTGAAGGAAGGTGAAGCGCCGCTGAAGGAACTCGAACCGCCGCTGAAGGAACCTGAAGCGCCGCTGACGGAAGGGGAAGCGCCGACATGCTCCGGCACATCCGAGATACGAACCGGCGCCGCAATAAACTTCGCCCCCTTATCTTCATAACACGCCGCAATAGAAGCCAGCCAACCCGGCTGCGCCACACAATCCGCATCCGTAGCCACGATCAGCTGTCCGCGCGCGGCCTTTATACCCGACTCGATGGCCCATTTCTTATGAGCCGACCGGACCCCGGCATCTCCCTGTTCGGAAAGCCGGATACATCTTACGGTCGTGCCGGACCGCTGAGCCGCGACGTCCACGAGCCGCGCCGTACCGTCCGTCGAGTGGTCGTCAACAACAATAACCTCATACAAATGCTTCGGATAATTCTGCGCCGCCAGCGCATCCAGACACCGGAGAATATTCCCCTCTTCATTGCGCGCGGGAACAATAACCGTTACCCAGGTTCGCCATGTCCTCCAGCCAGCAGGCCGCGGCGCTGGTGGTATCGAAGTCCAGGCCCGGAGATACCAGCCTATCAGGATCCCATAGACGATCAGGAACAAACAGCTTATAAATGTGAAGATGTATAAAGGACCCATGATGAACCAGTAAATATAAGACCCACTGCGTTTTGGAAGAAATTCCTGTTTTGGGAAAGTTTTTTATATCAAAAAATTCATAATATAATGAATATCAGGTTTTTGGGAAGTTGGAATAAATTTCGCGGAAATAAGGGCTGACCTATATTTAAAATCCAGTATGACTTGAATTTATTAAAAATTCAGACTTTCCATGAAAAGACCTTTACTACCAACCCTGTATTTTTCCCTCCTCCTTATTATTGTCTTTGCCATGACAGCAGATGCCCAGACCTCTTACACCTGGAATGGCAGCGTGTCTACTGCCTGGAATACTCCCGGCAACTGGACTCCAAATGGGGTTCCCGGTGTGGCGGACAATGTGACCATCGTGACGGCCGGCAACAGCTGTCTGATGCCCGCCAACGAGACAATAACCAACTTCAAACTAACCAGCGGCGCCCTCGACATGGGCAGCTTTACCCTGACCATCGCCGGTAGCACGGCGACATTCACGGCTGGTACGGTACAGAATGGAACGGTAACCATCCCCGCAGCTACTACCACCAGCTTTGGCGGAGGCCCCGTCATCATGAACTGTATCGTCGCGATCAGCACGGCAACGGTTAGCGTGAAGAACACGACCTTTCAAAAGGCGTTCACCCTGACAAAGACGGGTGCAACGAACGATGGCAACTCCGGCGGCAACACTTTCAACGGCGTCACCACCATGACCAATGCCGGCGACGGCTACCTGGTGTTCGGCAACGGCAGCTCCGACCAGTTCAATGCCGCGGCGACCTTTAATAATACCGGCAATGCCAATATATATGTGGCGTATAACAGTTCGAATAACGTTTTTGGCGGTGTGACCACGTTCAATAATGCCCCTTCCGCGAATACGGGAATCTTCGTCAGCCAGAACTCCGCCGGGACCCTGTTCAACGATAATATCGTCGTCACCTCTACCAGCGGACAAGGCGTTTATTTTGACGGCAGTGCATCCGCGACCTCTACCCTTGCGGCCACAAAGACAATTACTGTCGGTGCTGGCGGCTTTACTTCCGGCTCACTAAATCTGAAACAGTTCACGCAGACCGGACCCACGGCGCAGAACCTGGCCCTCACCGGTGGTGGCGGCGTCACGCTCGGACCGTCCTCGTCTTTTGACGGCAACCTGACCGTCGTCAGCCCGACCATACTGCTGAACGGGACTATGTTCAACGGTACAGCGGATTTTACCAAGACCGGTTCTACCGGAGACTGGGGCAATGGTGGAAATGTCTTCAACGGTATCTCCAGCTTCACCAACAGCGGAAGCGGCTATTTCCTGCTGGGCAGCAACAACCCGGACATATGGAATAAGGATGTGACCTTTACCAATAACGGGTCTGAGCGGCTCCTGCCCTGCTGGTCCAGCGCCGGCAACCAGTTCAACGGGAATATATATGTGAATACCTCCGGCAGCGCGCAGGGGATTCAGTTCTGCGGCGGCAACACCACGGCCACCGCGACGCTTGCGGCCACCAAGACCATCCAGGCCGGCTCCCCGGGGCTGACTGCCGGCTACCTGTACCTTAAACAGTTCACGCAGATGGGCAGCGCACCGATCAACCTGGTAGGCACGGGGACCGCGGCGTTGTACCTGGGACCCAGCAGCAGCTTTGGCGGGTCTTTTACTGCTACAGCACCCGACATCTGGGCGCAGGGCGCCACCTATAATAGTCCTGCAGCCTTCAGCAAGACCGGGGGCTCTTCCAATCACAACAATCAGTATCAAAATATTTTTAACTCCACCTGTACCATCAACCAGCTGAGCAACGGCGGCTATTTTATGCTGGGCTACAACTCCAATGACCTGTTCAACGACAATATCATTGTTACGGCTGCAGGCACAGGAGGCATTTACCTGGGCTGGGGCAGCGGGACAGGGACGCCGACGCTCGCGGCGGGCAAGACGATCGTCGTCGGTTCGGCGGGTTTTAGCGCCGGCTTCCTCTATCTGAATACATTCACCCAGCTTGGCAATGCCCCGATGAACCTTAATTTCACGGGGACCAGCACCTATCTCGCTTTTGCCCGTGGCTCGGTCATCGGCGGGGACATGACGTCAAATACGCCCGATGTATATTTCAACGGCGCAACGTTCAATGGCCAGGTGAATGCCACCAAGACAGGGGCGGGTACGGACTACAGCGGCGGCGGCAATATCTTCCAGGGCAACGCGGTCTTTAACAATACCGGCGCCGGGATCCTGCTCCTCGGCAACAGCAACCCGGATATATGGAACAGCGATGCGGTCTTCAACAACAATGGCAGCAGCTATATCGACATAGGATGGGGCTCAACGGGAAATACCTTCAATGGAAATATTACGGTCTCCAGCACCGGCTCGGCTGCCGGCATCTATTTCTGTCAGAATACCGGTTGTGCGGCGACCCTTGCCGCCGGTCATACCATACAGATCGGCCCGGGGGGATTCTTTTCCGGCGTCCTGGCGCTGCGACAGTTCACGCAACTGGGTAATACACCGGTGAATCTCAGCCTGACCGGGGCCACGACCATTTTTCAAACCGGGCCCTCTTCCTCCTTCGGCGGGGCTCTCAGCGTGGTATCTCCCCGCATCCTGCTCAATACGACGACCTTTTCCGGCGTGACCTCCCTGACAAAAACGGGTTCGACAGGGGAGTGGTCCTACGGCGGGAATACCTTCAATTCGACGACCACGATCAACCAGCAGGGCGGCGGCTATTTTGGATTTGCGAGCGGCGCCCCGGACATTTATAACGGAGACGTATATGTCAATAATAACTCTACCGAACGGGTCATTTTTGCAAACAATACAACAGGGAATCAATTCAACGGAAATATTATTCTGACGCAGGTGGGCTCTTCCGTGGGTACGGCCTTTGGCTGGGCTACCGGTTCTGACATCACCCAGGCAGCGGGCAAGACCATTTCCATCGGCGCAGCGGGTTTCAGTGCGGGCTATCTGCAGCTCATGCGGTTTACGCAGCTGGGGAATGCCCCTGTCAATCTGCCGCTGACGGGGACGACCACGCTGGTATTCGGTCCGACGTCGGCTATCGGCGGCGACCTGACAGCCAGCAGCAGCAATCTTTTCTTCCACGGTTGTACGTTCAATGGCCTCGTGAATGCCACCAAGACGGGTTCAGGCAATGACTACAGCAATGGTGGCAATGTATTCCAGTCCAGCACCACCCTCAATAACAGCGGATCGGGCAACCTGCTACTTGGCAACGGCACCCCCGATACCTGGAACAGCGATGTCAGCTGCAACAGCAGCGGGACGGCTTATATCGGCGTGGGATGGAACTCTGCGGGGAATACCTTCAACGGCAATATCAGCGTGACCAGCACCGGCTCGGCAGCAGGGGTCTATTTCTGTCAGAACAGCGCGTCTACAGCCGTGCAGAATGCGGGCTTTTCCATACAGACGGGGGCGGCGGGGTTCTCTTCAGGCGTGCTGTCCCTGCGACAGTTCACGCAGCTGGGAAATACGCCGACCAGCCTCAACCTGACAGGTGCTACCACCCTGTTGCAGACGGGACCGTCCTCCTCCTTTGGCGGGGACTTTACCGTAATGTCACCCCGCATCCTGTTGACATCGACGACCTTTTCCGGCGTGACATCGCTGACGAAGACCGGCGCCACCGGGGAATGGTCTTTCGGAGGAAATACCTTTAATTCGACAACAACGATCAACCAACAGGGCGCCGGCTATTTTGGCTTTGCCAATGGCGCACCGGATATTTATAACGGCGACGTATATGTAAATAACAACTCTACCGAACGGGTCATTTTTGGGAATACCCCAACGGGTAACCAGTTCAACGGGAATATCATTCTGACGCAGGTGGGCTCTTCGGTCGGCATCGCATTCGGCTGGAGCGCAAATACCGATATCACCCTGGCGGCCGGGAAGACCATTTCGATCGGCCCGGCGGGATTTAATACCGGATACCTGCAGCTCATGCGGTTTACACAGCTGGGGAATACCGCCGTTAGTCTTCCGCTGACTGGCGCCAGCTCGCTGACCTTTGGTCCGACGTCGGCGATCGGCGGCAACCTGACCTCAACCAGCGGGTCCCTGTATTTTAATGGATGTACATTCAACGGTTCCGTCAATTCGACGAAAACGGGCGCGACCAACGACAACAGCTCGGGTAACAACGTCTTCAACGGTCCGGCCGTCCTGACCGATCAGGGGACGGGCTATCTGTTGCTGGGCAACGGCAACAGGGACCAGTTCATGTCTGCGGCGACGTTCAACAATTTGGGTACGAGCAATATTTATGTGGCTTACAACAGTCTGAATAACGTTTTTGGCGGGGTGACCACGTTCAATAATGCGCCCACTGCCAACTCGCTGATCACTGTCAGCCCGTATTCTGCCGGAACCGTCTTTAATGACAATATCGTCGTTACGTCGGTCGCCGGCCAGGGGGTCCTGTTCTGTAGTTCCTCGACTTCGGCGTCGGCTACACTATCTGCGGGGAAGACCATTTCGGTCGGTCCGGCGGGGTTCTCTGCCGGGACCCTGTCGCTCAGACAGTTCGTGCAGGCCGGGACTACGCCTCAGTCGCTGACTCTTACGGGGACGGCGAGTCTCTATTTTGGTCCTTCGGCAAACTTCAGCGGCAATCTCACCACAGTGAGCCCTACTCTATACTTCAATTCCAGCACCTTCAACGGATCGGTGACCTCACTGAAGAATGGCACGACCAGTGACCAGTCACCCGGGAATAACATTTTCAACGGCCCGTTCACCGCGACCAATACCGGTGCCGGCTATTTCATGATGGGCAACGGCAATCCGGACACCTATCAGTCCACCACCATCTTTAATAACCAGAGCCCGAGCCAGCATATGTATATCGCCTACAACAGCACGGGGAATATCTTTAACGGCGACGTCACCTTCAACAACCAGCCGGGGGCGAGCAACCTGTGGATCTACCCCAATGCCTATGGGGTCAATACCCAATATAATGGCAATATCATCGTCAACAACGTCAATGGCGGTGGGGTATACTTTGGCAACGGGACCGGGACTTCTGTTCTTTCCAACGGCAAAACGATCGGCGTCGGCCCGGCGGGCTTCAATGCCGGAGGTCTCATCCTCCGCAGTTTCACCCAGTCAGGTGCGGGCGCGGCACAGAATATCGCCACCACGGGGACCAGCTACATCCAGTATGGCAACAGCGCCTCTTTCGATGCGGCCCTGACCTCGTCCAGCCCGGGACTGTTCTTCCAGAACAGCACCTTCAATGGAACTATCAGCTGTACAAAGACGGGTAGCAGCAGTGACCAGAGCTACGGGAATAATGTATTCAACGGCGCGGCTACCTTTACCAATATGGGGACGGGCTATCTCATGATGACCGCCAATGCGGGAGACGTCTATAACAACAGCGTCAGCTTTGTACAATCCAACACCGGAGCCATATATCCGAACTATAACAATACCAGCAACTATGCCGGCAGCATCAGCGTCACGAGCCCCGCTGCTTCCGTGATCACCTTTGGCGCGGGAAATGGCACGGCCAACATGACCGGGTCCGCAGTGCAGTATATGAATGCCACGGGCAGCACGCCGACACCGGTCTTTACCCGGCTGGTCATCACCAATACGGGTGGGGGCGTTACCCTGAACACGACATCTGTCAACGTTTCGAAGAGCCTGGTGCTGACCTCGGGTCTGCTGAATACGACGATGACCCGGATCCTGACCATGCTGGACGGCTCGGTGACCGCCTCCGGCGATGCGCTTTCGACGAGCTATGTCAATGGCCCCTTGCGTTATCAGAAGGCGAGTGGCGGAACGAGCACCATGAACTTCCCGATAGGCACTGCACCCGACTGCCGGCCCGTGGTGCTTACGGTCCGGCATAGTTCGGGCACCGCGTATTACTATACGGCCCAGCTGTTCAATGCCAGCGCCAGGAATCTGAACTATTCGCTGCCGCCTACCGTAGACCTTGTATCGGATGTACACTATTATATTATCGGGAGGACCGATGCGTCGGGCACTGAACAGTCGACTGCGGGGCTTTCCGGCAACCAGACCATCCAGGTATTTTTTGGATACAACGACTGGGTAACCGACGGCGGCGCGCTTACCGTTGTAAAGAACACTCATGGTACGCCCACCAGCTGGATAGACATCGGTGGTACTGGCGGGCCCACATATAGCGCCGGGACCTTTTTATCCGGAAGCATTACTTCGTCGTCGGGTCCGTCAAGTTTCAACTCTTTTTCGACTTTCGCCCTTGGCAACAAGTCGGGCGGGATGAACATCCTGCCCGTCGGCCTCCTCTATTTCAATGCCGTTCCGGACAATGGCCGCGTCAACCTATCGTGGGCTACGACCTCCGAGCTCAACAACGCCTGGTTTACGGTGGAGCGCAGCAGGGATGGGGTAGCCTTCGACCAGGTGGTCAGGCAGGCTACGAAAGCGCTGGATGGCAACAGCAATGTACAGTTGGACTATACGGCGGTTGACCCGAAACCCTACAGCGGGGTCAGCTATTACCGGCTGAAGCAGACCGACAAGGACGGAAAAGAAGCCTATTCACCCATACGCGCCGTCAACTTTAACGCGGCTGGTCATCTTTCCGTCTACCCCAATCCGACGAGAGGGCAGGTATTCGTTGGTGGTCTTGCCGGCGGTCAGAACAGCGTGAAGACGGAATGGTATGATGCCGGAGGCAA
>Ga0105239_10003767_pt1 | contig 18446 bp, 20 predicted proteins | sample KBSC44metaG_FD_92761 | JGI IMG/M metagenome (GOLD analysis project Ga0105239, IMG submission 92761) | Corn rhizosphere microbial communities from Kellogg Biological Station, Michigan, USA - KBS C4-4 metaG | ecosystem: Host-associated > Plants > Roots > Rhizosphere > Soil | place: Michigan, USA...
CTCCGGTCGGCCAATCGCGATGAGGAGGTCTTCGCCGACCCGTTCACGTTCGACATCGGCCGCACCGAGAACCAGCACGTGACGTTCGGCGGCGGAGGGCCGCACCACTGTCTGGGCGCGATGCTGGCGCGCGCCGAGATCCGCGCGGTGCTCGACGAGTTGCTCTGCCGCGCCGACGACATCACGCTCGGTCCGCCGAAGGTCGTCTTCCCCAACCTGACCAACAACATGTCGATCTACGACCAGATGGCGATTTCGCTTACGCCACGCTAGGCCCGCCTCACAGTCCCTTCGGCCTGGTGCCGATGACTCCCTGCGCGGCCAACCGATCCAGGTCGGTATCGGTCAGTCCACACAGCTGGGTCAGCACCTCGCTGTTGTGCTGACCCAGAGTCGGCGGCGGCCGACGCAGCCACGCCTCCGCGCCGTCGAGCAGTGCGAACGGCGGCGTCGGGTACAGGCCGCCGCCGGTGCTTGGATGGTCGAGGCGTTCGAGGAAACCGCGATGTCGCAGTTGCGGGTTTTCGGTCACCACCGAAGGCGAGACGACGACGGCTGCCGGAATTCCTGCGCTCGCAAGCACATCGACGACAGCGTCGCAGTCCTGTACAGCAAACCAGTCGCCGAGGTCGGCTTCGCTCGTCAACTCGGACAACGCGTTCCGCTGCGCATCGGTGTGTGCGCAGACCGCGATCCAGTTGTCGTCTCCCGCGCACCGGTAGATGTCCTGGGTCGCGGTCGGATGGCCGCGGTTGCCCCGCCTCGACAAGATCTTTCCGAAGACCTCGAATTCGATTGTCTGCGTTGCGGTCACGTTCAGCACGGTCTCGATCATCGGCATTTCTACGAGTTGACCGCGGCCGGTGCGGTCGGCGAACTCCAACGCCGCCAGCAACGCGAACGCCGCGTGTGCGCCCGCAAGCGGGTCGCAGGCGCCCCGCGGCGGGATCGGTGGGCCCTCGGGCAGCCCGGTGACCCACGCGAGTCCCGCGATCTGCTCCATCGTCGGCGCGAAGCCGACACGATCGCGCCACGGCCCCGTCAGCCCGAACGCAGGCATCCGCACCACTACGAGGTCGGGCTTGAGGTCGAGCAATGTATCTGCGCCAAGCCCGAATTGGTCCATCACCCGGGGCGAGAAGTTCTCGATCACGGCGTCGGCCTTGCTAACCAACTGCTTGAACAGCCGGATGCCGTCGTGTGATTCCAGGTCCAACGTCACCGACCGCTTGTTGGTGTTCATGGCGTGGAAGACCCAGCCGTACTCCCACCAGTCGTCGACGTCGGAGCGCATGCCGCCGGAGTAACGAATGCCATCCGGCCGCTGGATCGACTCGATCTTGATCACGTCCGCCCCGAACGCGGCCAACGAATGGGTGGCCGATGGGCCCGCCCAGAACGCGGTCAGATCGATGATCCGCACCCCGGCCAGCGGAAGCTCTCTGTTGCTGATGGATGTGACAGATTCCCTTGGCTGCCAACGTGTTTGGCTGTCAGCTTCGCCGAGCACAGGAGCCGGCCGGACGGGAGCCGGCGCAGCGGCCGACATCCGCCACGGAGCGCGTGGCTGCCGGAATCCCGCCGGGTTGTCGAGGTAGACGCCGCGCTCACGCAGATGATCCATCTGCGGAATGGTTGAGCCGTTGCCCAACGGGGCAATCGGCAGCCGGAACAGCTGGCCGAGTTCGACGATCTCGGCGACCGTGCGCCCGCGCATCCACGGCCCGATGTGTTCACGGATCCAGTCCCGGTAATCCCAGCGCCCGATCTGGAACCGAAGATTGGGGATCTCGGTCAGTTCCTGGCAATCCACCATCGCGGCGAAGTCGAGCCACTGCTGTCCAGTGACCATGCTGATGCCGACGTAGCCGTCGGACGCCTCCTCGATAGACGGGACCTCGACCGACCGCCTGATCGGAGGCACCTTCAGCAGCTGCGAATGCAGCCATTCGCTGCTCTGCATCAAGGTGATCGCCTCGAGCATCGACATGTCCAGGTGCCCCCCTGGCCCGCCCCGGAGGACCCGCCGCCGCACGGCCAGCGCTCCATACGCGGCGGCCGCGCCCCCCATGTACTCCCCCAGCTCACCGCCGATCGAGATCGGCGGCCCTGCCGGATCACCCCGGAAACCGGTCAATCCCGACCAGGCCTGCAGCGTGAACTCGGTCGCCGGGCGGTCCGACCATGGACCGGTCAGGCCGAAATCGGACACCGTGACCACGACGCATTGCGGCGACTCGGCCAGAAGAAGCTGCGGATCGATTACCGGCTCGGTCGTCGCGACGATCACGACGTCGGCACCGCCCAGAAGCGCTGCGGAAGCAGCTGTCACACTGCGTTTCCCGGCGTTGAGGTAGCTGAACAGCGGCGCGTCGGCGCCTGTAGCCGGCATGGCGCCGGTTGCGGTGAAGCGGCGCAACGGATCTCCTGCGGGCGGCTCCACCTTCACGACGTCGGCACCCGCGTCCGTGAGAAGCTTGCCGCAGTACGCGCCCGCGATCCGGTTGCTGATCTCGACGACGCGCAGGTCGTCCAGTGGGGTAGGCGAAGCGCCGCTCAACCGCACATCCTCCCTGGTTTCTTTATCATCTTAGTAACTTTTGTCAGATAGCGAGCCGGTAGACCCCTGGTAACGGGCCTATCACTGTTAACATTGCCAAGACATGACAACACTGGGAATCGGCCCTGAGGCCCGCCGTCGGCTGTCCGCGCGCCGCACGGCAGAGATCGTGGCCGACGAGCTACGGCGGCAGATCATCGACGGCGTGCTCGCCGACGGCGACCTGCTGCCGCGCCAGGAAATCCTCGTCGAGCAGTTCAACGTCAGCCTGGTCTCGTTGCGGGAAGCCTTGCGAATACTGGAGACCGAGGGCCTGGTGTCCGTGCGCCGCGGCAATCGCGGTGGCGCCGTCGTCCATGCGCCCGCCAAGGCAAGCGCGGCCTACATGCTCGGGCTGCTGCTGCAAAGCGACTACGTGCCGCTTGCCGATCTGGGCACCGCGCTGCAGGAACTCGACCCGATGTGTGCAGCCCTTGCCGCCAAACGCCCCGACCGCGGCGAGACGCTGGTGCCCAAGCTCAAGGAACTCAACGACTTGATGGCCGAGCACATCGAGGACGGGGCCCGCTTCACCGAGACCGGCGGCCAGTTCCATGATGAGATCGTCCGCGGGTGCGGCAACCACACGATGATCGCGGTGGTCGGCAGCCTGGAAACGTTGTGGAGCAGTCACCTCCAGTGGTGGGCCGACGAGACCGCGGCCAAAGGCGAATACCCCGCGCTGAGCAAGCGCCGCATCGCGCTGAGCATCCACACCAAGATCGCCGAGGCGATCGAGGCAGGCGACGCCGACCGCGCCCGCAAACTGTCGGCGCGCCACCTCGCCGACACCCAGACGTTCTTTCTCTCGGCCGATCCCGAGCAGCGAATCGTCGCACTCTCGCCGCAAGCCCTGGCCCGACGCCAACGCTGAAAGGTGTTTCGTGCGAACGGCCTTGATCACCGGCGGTAGCGGCGGCATCGGAAAGGCCTGCGGCCGCAAGCTGGCCGAGCTCGGCTACGACGTCATCCTGACCGCACGACGCGAGGAACCGTTGCGCGCCGCGGCCGAAGAGATGGGTGCCCGCTACGTCGTCGCCGACGCCACCGTGCCGGAGAAGTTCGAGCCGGCGGTGCAGGCGGCCGGACAGCTCGACCTCGTCGTCCATGCCGCGGGCATCCTAGGTGGAACCTACGCGCGCAAGCAGACTTTCGAGCAGTGGCGCGCGACGATGTCGGCCAACCTCGACTCTTGTTTCGTCGTCACATCCGCAGCGCTACCGAAGATGAAGGCGGGCTCGCGATTCGTGTTCATCTCGTCGTCGGCCGCGCACGAGCCGATGCGGGCGCGCACCGCGTACTAGGCGTCGAAGGCAGGCATGAACGCCTTCGCGCTGGCGTTGGCGCAGGAGGTCGACCGCGACGGCATCAACGTCCACATCGTCACGCCGGGGCCGGTCGAGACCGACATGCTTGCCGACGTCCCTTTCGAGATGTATGCGATTCGGGCGGCCGACGTCGCCGAGGCCGTCGCGTGGTTGGACACCGTCGACCCGTCGGTGGACGTGCCGGAGATCAGGCTGCACGCGATCAGACGCGGGCCCTCGGCGCGGGAACCGGTGGTGCCGCTCGAAGTGGAGCGCCGCGGTGCTACTCCCCTGCGCCGTCATTGAGGTACACCTGCGACTCCATTTGATGGAAGATCCGGTATCGCTCACCGCGGCGGACGAGCAGCCAAGTGATCCAGCTGGCACCGGTTCGTTTAACGTCGGCCTCCCTGCCTGTCAGGGTCCAGCGGCTGAGCAGCAAGGCACGCACCAAAGTGTCGCCGGTGTCATCGAGCACGTCGCACTAGTGCAGCGTCGAGGTCACGGCGGCCGCCTTGAGCCTGCTCGCGATGCGCGCCCAATGCCGGTCCAGCTCGTCTGCTCCGATCAGCGGCGCCGCGTATTCGTCACCGACGTAGATCGGCTGCGGATCGTCGCGCTCCCAAAGATCCGCCAGTCCAACGAAATCCAGGCTCGACCAACACTTGTCGTACTGCCGGACCAGGTCCGAGACGTCAGGCAGTCGGCGGCTGTTCACCCGGCAACGCCTTGACCGTCGCCGGCAGGCCGTACAGCGCGGTGGCGTTGCCGCGCATGATCCGCTCGCGCTGATCTGCGGGGAATCGCCTGATCGCCCACTCCGGTGCGTCGTAACTCCAGTGCGGATAATCCGTGGAGAACATCAAACAGTCGCCGAGGTCCATCATCTCCAGGTATTCGCGGTACATCCCGACGTTGACGTCCTCGAGCGGTTGCGTGGTGAACCGCACGTGTTCGCGGACGTACTCCGACGGCCTGCGGCGCACATGGGGCAGATCGCCCTTGCGCTGCTCCCAGATCCGGTCCATCCGCCACATCACCGGCATCGCCCAGGTGAACCCGCCTTCGACGAACACCACACGGAGCTCTGGATGCCGGTCGAATGCGCCGTCGAACACCAGGCTCATCAGATGCGACACGTACAACAGGGGCCAGGACGCGAAGAAGTCGTGCCAATGCGCCGGGTTGCCCACCGGGTAGATCGGGATCAACTCGAACGGCGTCTGCCCCATCAGGTGGGTGGCAACCGGGAAGCCGTGCCGCGCGGCCGCTTCGTACAGTGGATCGAAATGCGGGCTGCCGAACGGGATTCCGCGGGTCTGCGGCGTCATCAAGACCTCGGCCATATAGGGATGGCCTGCCCAGCGCTCGATCTCGCGGGCGGCGGCGGGTGGATCCTGCGCGGTGACGCTGAGCGCGCCGCGCCAGCGTCCGTGCCAGTTGTTGTCACCGAGCCACACGTCGGCCAGCCAGTCGTTGTGGGTGGCCTTCAGTACGTGCTCGGCTTGCGGCAACTGCGCATCGCACATCGGCTCCAGGATCGCGATGCTCACCCCGGCATCGACCAGTAGCTGCTTGGCCGCGAAATCGGGGTCGCTGCCCGCGACTCCGCCGCCCGGCGGCGCGGCGTCGACCCGAAGCGACATCGTCTTGTACGAGTCCGGCGTGTCATAGAAGTGCGGCACCGGCGAGACGGCGTTACCGGTCGGCCAGAGCCTGCCCTTCCACTCCGCGGGCGCGTACGACTTCAGCACCTCAGCAGACACCGGCAACGGATGCACGTCGGTGTCGACGATTGTCACTGCGATGTCCTGCGCCACGGAATCGTTCGTGCGCTCTTCCACAGTCGTCATGCGAGACTTCCTTCTGTCGCCGCAGCGACCCCGTAGAGGTCACTTGCATTACGCCACAACACCTTTTCGCGCTGCACATCGTTGAGCCCCGCGACCACATCGTCGGGCCTGCAGGTCGACCAGTGCGGGTAACTCGACCCGTACATCAGCAGGTCCGCCTTGTCGGTGAAATCCAGCCATCGCTCGGCGTGGTTCGCGTCGGTCGGGCCGTCGAACGCCGATGAGCAGAATCGCACGTGGTCGCGCAGGTATTCACTGGGAAAGCGGTCCACCCAAGGGGTTTGGTCCCGCATCGACATCCAGAACGTGTCGAGCCGCCACATCAGCGGCGTGAGGATGTCGTAGACTCCGTCGGCGAATACGAAGCGAAGACCGGGGATTCGGCCGAACGTCCCCTCGATGATCAGCGTGGCGAGGTGCACGAACGAGTTCAGCGGCATGAAGGCCGCGTATCCGGGATACGTGTAGGCGTGACCCGCGAACGTCGGTGCGTGGTCGACGCCGTTGCCGCCGTTGATGTGCACCGCCACCGGGAGATTGCGGGCGGCCGCGGCCTCCCAGATCGGCTCGAACATCGGCTTGCCGTAGGGCTCTCGCGACTGCAGCGGGACGCCGACCTGCACCATCTTCGGATGGTCGGCGAGCCGCTCGATCTCTTGGACGGCGCCACTGACGTCTTCGGGGTTGACCCGAATGGTGCCGACGAACCTGCCCGTGGTGTCGGGCTCCAGCCAGCGATCCAGCAGCCAGTCGTTGACCGCGGCACAGATCCGGCTGTTCAGCAGGTAGTCGGCGATGTTGCCGCGGGTCAGCGGGTTGAGGATCGCGTAATCCGCGTCGCCCTCGGTGAACAGATGCCGTGCCACCGTGTCGGGGTCGGAGCCCGGATAGCCGTCGCCGTAGAGATCCTGGCGGTAGTCCCCGCCAGGGGCCTGGTACCACTGCTGCTCGACGTCCGGGATGGACCGCAGTTTGTGGGTGGGCGCCAGGTACTTCCGGATCTCCGAGTTGTAGCGGAAATGTGGCTGGACGTTCGCGTCGATGACAGTCATGCGGTGAGGTACACCTGCCCGTCGGTGACGTCGACCTCGTAGGTGCGAACCCGCTTCTGCGGATCCGCGAGATTGACTCCGGTGGTGATGTCGAACTCCCAGTTATGCCAGGGGCAGCGCGCAATTCGGCCTTCGCGGACGCGGCGCAGCCGGCCGGGCGCGTCAGGTGCGAATTCGTTGGTGCCTACGACATAGCCCGCGCAGAGCGGAGCGCCTTCGTGCGAGCAGTAGTTCGCAATGGCGTACAACGCGCCGTCGATGTTGTAGACGCCCACGCCGAACTTGCCCGCTTGCACCAGCTTCATGCTCCCTGGAGGCAGGTCCTCGATCGCACACACCGGCCGGCGCTGCATCACGTCCCCTCGGTTTCCTTGACCTAGAATACCTAAAATAGTAAAGATAGGGAGACAGAGCCGCCAGATGCCCTGCCGGGGAGGCACAGGTGACGATCAGCACCGATCCGCACGATCAGCCGATAACCCTGGACAGCGATCCGTATGCCTGGTTCGCCCACATGCGCAAGACCGAGCCGGTGTGGCGCGGCACGGTCATGGACACTTCCATGACGCCGCCGGAGTTGCTGCCCGCCGAGGAGTGGACGCTGTTCGACTTCAACAGCGTTTTCGCGGCCTTCCGCGACGACGAATTGTTCGGTTCCGAGCAGTACAACAACACGATCGGCCTGGTCTTCGGCCCGACGATTCTGGGCATGCACGGCAAGCAGCACCACGACCACCGAAGCCTGATCTCCAAGGCGTTCCGGCAGAGCGCACTGGAGCGGTGGGAACCCGCGGTGATCGACCCGATCTGTGACCAACTGGTGGACGACATCAAGAACGAGGGCGGCGCCGACCTCATCACCGCCGTCACACTCGAATTCCCCACCCGCGTCACCGCCGCACTGCTGGGACTTCCGGAGGAAGACCTCGACGTGTTCCGGCGGTTGTCATTCGACCTGATCTCGATCTACATCGACATCGAGGCGGGGCTGACCGCATCCGTCGAGTTGCAGACGTATTTCCAGCAACAGGTGGACCAGCGACGCACCAAGATGACCAATGACATCATCGGTGATCTCGTGGGCGCCGAGATCGACGGTGAAAAGCTGACCGACGAAGCGATCATCTCGTTCCTGCGGCTGCTGCTGCCTGCCGGACTGGAGACCACGTTCCGATCGTCGAGCAACCTCCTCTATCTGTTGCTCACGCACCCGGGCCAGTTGGAGGCGCTGCAGCGCGACCGCGAGCTGATCCCTGCGGCGATCGAAGAAGGCATTCGGTACGAGACGCCCCTCGTCAGCGTGCCGCGCACCACCACGAGACCCGTCGAGGTCAACGGCGTGCCCATCGGGAAGGGCGCACAGGTCAACCTGTGTATGGGCTCCGCCAACCGGGACGAAACGCGGTGGCCCGACGCCGACACCTTCGACATCCATCGGGCACGTCGCGCGCACGTCTCTTTCGCAGGCGGCATCCACAGCTGCCTCGGTATGCACCTGGCCAGAGTCGAAACCCGAGCGATGCTGAACAGCCTCTTCGATCGCGTGACCGACCTCGAGCTGGTGCCCGACGAGGAGGCCAAGATCGTCGGCATGCCGTTCCGCTCCCCGAAGACTCTGCCCGTGACGTTCCGGGCGTCATGAGGAGCCGCGCCGCGATCCTGCACGATGTGGGCGGGCCGTGGTCGGTCGAGGATTTCGAGCTCGATCCACCACGCACCGGCGAGGTTCTCGTCGAGATGGCAGCCGCGGGCCTGTGCCACTCGGATGACCACATCCTCAAGGGCGACATGGCGGTTTCCAACGCGGTCGCTCGCGAGTACGGTCTGACCCCGATGTTTCCCACGATCGGCGGTCACGAAGGCTCGGGAACGGTCGTTGAGATAGGCGATGGCGTAACCGAATTCGCGCCGGGCGACCACGTCGTGATGTCGTTCGTCGCGGTATGCGGCCACTGCCGATGGTGCGCCAGCGGCATGGAATACCTCTGCGACGAGGGTGCCGCGACGATGACGCCTGGCATGCCGACCGATCAGACGTTCCGCCACCACACCGCCGACGGAAAGCCGCTGGGGCACCTGTCCAAGGTCGGCGCGTTCGCGAAACACACTGTGGTGTCGCAACACTCGATTGTGAAGATCGAGCCGCACCTGCCACTGGTGCCGAGCGCACTGCTGTCGTGTGCCGTCCCGACCGGCTACGGCTCGGCCGTCAACCGCGCGAACGTCCGCGGCGGCGATACCGTCGTCGTGGTCGGTGCGGGCGGCATTGGAACGGCGGCGATCCAGGGCGCCCGCATCAACGGCGCGGCGCAGATCATCGCCGTCGATCCGGTCGAGTTCAAGCAGAAGGCGGCGCTGAGCTTCGGCGCCACCCACAGCGCTGCCACTGTCGCCGATGCGACCGTCGTGGTCCGCGACCTGACATACGGCGTGATGGCCGACAGCGTGGTCGTCGCCCCGTCGCTCATCGAGGGCGACGATGTCAATTCCTACCTAGCGCTGACGCGTAAGGGTGGCACCTGCGTGCTCACCGGAATGACCGCGCAGACAACGCGTTCGGCGAAGATCGCGCTGCAGGACTTCATCCTGTGGAACAAGAACCTGGTCGGCACGGTGTATGGGTCGTGCAATCCGCGCGTTGACGTGACACGGCTGGCCCGCCTCTACCAGACCGGCCAGCTGCAACTCGACGAGATGATCACCAAGCGCTATCGGCTCGACGACATCAACGGCGCCTACGACGACCTGCTCGACGGCAAGCTCATCCGCGGCGTCATCGACTTCGCGCTCTAGTTGAGCGCGTAGAACCTCTCGGCGTTGGTTCCGGCGATCTTCGCGCGGGACTCCTCGCTGATGTCGGGCCGGGTGCGCAGATGCTTTGTGCTCTCGGGCCATTCGCCATCCCAGTGCGGGTAGTCGCTGGCGAACATGATGAAGTCGTCGCCGAGGACGTCGATCACACCGGGCAGGATCGGTTCCTCCGGCTCGCAGGTGGTCCAGATGTTGCCGGCCTCGAGATACTCCTGCGGGTCGCGCCGCCAGCCGTTCTCGATCCAGTCGCCGCGCTTCTCGAAATGCTCGTGGAGGCGGTCGATGAAGAACGGCACCCAGCCCACGCCGGCCTCGAGGAATGCGACGCGCAAGCCCGGATGGCGGTCGAAGACACCGCCGGAGATCAGCGCCGTCATCGCGGTCATCTGGTCGAACGGGAAGCTGATGCAGTGCACCTGAATGTAATTCGTGAATCGGTCGACGCCGACCTTGGGAAGATGCATTCCCGGTGCGCCGTGAATGCCGAGCGGCATGTCGAGCTCGACGGCAGCGGCGTAGAACCGGTCGAGGTCGGGGTGGTCCAGGTTGCGGGTCTTCAACGCCGGCGGGATGTGTGTGGCGACGAGTCCGAGATCCTTTGCCTCGCGCATGACGTCGATCGCGACCTCGCCGTGTTCGATCGGGGTCACCGCGATACCGCGCAGCCGCCCGTTGGACGACGCGCAATAGTCCGCGATCCACTGGTTGTAGAGCCGCGCAAATCCCGCGGCGAATTCGGGGTCTTCAAGAGTCGGCGCACAGAGGCCGAGGCTCGGATACAGCACCATCGTGTCGATCTGATCGCGGTCGGCGTCGCCGAGCACACCCTCCGCGGACGAGTAGTCGATGCCGTCCGCTGTGGAAAGGCCGTGCTCACGGGGACAGCCGGCGCCCGGGCCGTCGGCCTCGGGATAGTTACGGCCCTCGATGACCAACGCGCGACCGTCGGCGCGCGGCGTGATTTGTTCGGGCCAGCGTCGCATCGCCTCGACCGCTAGCGAAGGGCCCTCTGCGACGTGCCCGTCGGCATCGATGATCTGCATACATCACCTCACTGACTGTTTGCTAAAACTAACGGGTGTCGAGTGAAACCATCCAGCAGTTGCTTCGAGAACGTGCAGCGTCTGACGCGATTGCGATGAAGTACGGTGACCGGCGGTGGACGTGGCGCGAGCACCTTCGCGAGGCGTCCGCACGCGCCGCGGCCCTGCTGGCGCTGGTCGACCGCGACCGGCCGGTGCACGTCGGCGTGCTGATGGGCAATACACCTGAGTTCCTCAACCAGATGGCAGCTGCAGGCCTCGGCGGGTATGTACTCTGCGGGCTCAACACCACGCGGCGTGGAGCGGCCCTGGCCGCCGATGTGCGCAGGGCGGACTGCCAGATCGTGGTGGCCGACGCGGAGCACCACCCGCTGCTGGACGGCGTCGACCTCGGGGACGTCCACGTGGTCAACGTGTCCAGCGAGGAATGGGCGCGCACGCTTGACGCCGCCGGTGAGTTGACTCCTTATCGCGAGGTCGAGGCGCTCGACCCGTACATGCTGATCTTCACCTCCGGTACCAGCGGTGATCCGAAGGCGGTGAAGGTATCGCACTTCATGGTGCTGATGTCGGGTGCGAACCTGGTGCAGAAGTTCGACGTCACGGCCGACGACACGTGCTACCTGTCGATGCCGCTCTTCCATTCCAATGCGTTGGTGGCGGGCTGGGGCGTGGCGATCGCGACCGGCGCGGCGATGGCTCCCGCGAAGTTCTCGGCGTCGGGGTTCCTGGACGACATCCGACGGTACGGCGTTACGTACATGAACTACGTCGGCAAGCCGCTGGCTTACATCCTGGCCACTCCCGAAGAGCCGGACGACGCCGACAACCCGCTTCGCGTCGCGTTCGGCAACGAGGCGAGCGACCGAGACATCGACGAATTCACCCGCCGGTTCGACACGCTGGTGTGGGACGGTTTCGGCTCGACCGAGAATGCGGTCATCATCACCCGGGAGCCCGGAACGCCGAAAGGCTCTCTCGGCAAAGGCTTTCCGGGGGTGGCGATCTACAATCCGGACACTCTCAGCGAGTCCCCCGTCGCCCGCTTCGACAAGGACGGCGCCTTGATAAACGCCGACGAGGCCGTCGGCGAGCTGGTCAACACGTCGGGCACCGGTTTCTTCACGGGCTACTACAACGGCGAGGAAGCGACCGCCGAACGCATGCGGCACGGCATGTACTGGTCGGGCGACCTGGCATATCGCGACGCCGACGGCTGGATCTACCTGGCAGGCCGCACCGCCGACTGGATGCGCGTCGACGGCGAGAATCTCGCGGCGGCGCCGATCGAACGCATCCTCGTGCGGCTGCCCGACATCAGCCGGGTCGCCGTGTATGCGGTACCCGACGAGAACGTCGGCGACCAGATCATGGCCGCAGTCGTGTTGCACGAGGGGTCGACCCTCACGCCCGAGGGTTTCGAGGCATTCCTCTCGGAGCAGTCCGATCTCTCGCCGAAGGCGTGGCCCCGATATGTCCGCATCACCGCCGACCTGCCGACAACCGCGACGCACAAGGTGCTCAAGCGTGAGTTGGCCGCGGAAGGCCCGACCGCCGGTACCGGTGAGCTGTGGGGGCGCGAGCCGCGTGGCACCCGGTACACGCGCGCCAGCTAGCGCCGAACGTTCCTTACCGCTCGAAATTCCGCTGAAAAGTCGAGCGGTAAGGAACGTTCGCGGGCAGTCAGACAATTCGTGACGTCCTCCCCTGCCAATAACGCTCGCGGATACGCCGCTTGTAAAGCTTGCCGTTCGGGTCGCGGGGCAGGTCGGGATCGAATTCGACGGTGCGCGGGCATTTGTACGTGGCGAGGTGTGCCCTGCAATACGCGATCAGTTCGGCCTCGAGTTCGCGACCTGCGGCCACACCGTCCGCCGGTTGCACGACGGCCTTGACCTCCTCGCCGAATTCCTCGTTCGGAACACCGAACACCGCCGCGTCGACGAGCTTGGGGTGCATGACCAGAAGGTTCTCCGCCTCCTGCGGGTAGATGTTCACCCCACCCGAGACGATCATGAAGGTCGACCGGTCGGTGAGGTACAGATAGCCCTCCTCGTCGACATGGCCCATGTCCCCCAACGATCTCCAACCCCGGTCGTTGGACACCGACGCGGTTTTCTCCGGATCCTTGAAGTACTCGAACGCCGGTCCGCCCTCGAAGAACAACTCCCCCGACTCGCCCACCGCACACTCGGACCCGTCCTCTGCGACCACGTGCACCCGAGTCCACGGCTTGCCTACCGAGCCGGGATGGGCGAGCCACTCCTCGGGACCGATCGTCGTCCCGCCGAATCCCTCTGTGCCGCCGTAATACTCGTGGATAATGGGTCCGAACCACTTCATCATGCGGTGCTTGACCTCCACCGGGCACGGCGCAGCCGCGTGGATCACGCATTCCAGACTCGAGACGTCATAGCGCTCCCTGACCGCGTCCGGCAGCTTCAGCATCCGCACGAACATGGTCGGCACGAACTGCGCATGCGTGATGCGGTGGGATTCGATCAGCCGCAGCACGGCCTCTGCGTCGAACTTGCGCATCACGATCGAGGCCGCGCCCACGCGTTGTACCGCCATCGTGTAGTTGACGCCCGCCGCGTGGTAGAGCGGTGCCGGTGAGAGGTACACGCTCGAACCGGTCATGCCGTACCGCTGCGTCAGCGAGTACTCCAGAACCTTCTGCGCCCATGACCCCTTGCCGTCCTGGGGCAGCGGCCTGCGGACAGCCTTCGGCCTGCCCGTGGTGCCGGAGGAGTAGAGCATCTCGGAACCGTCGGATACCGGCGGGGCGTCACCGGCCGCGGCAAGCGCGTCCTCGTAGGAGCGCCAGCCGGGCAGGGCGCCGCCAACGCAGACATGGACGTCGACGCGGGGGTTGCCTGCGCGGATTCGCGCCCCGAGGTCGACCATCGATGCGTCGATGAACACCGCCCGCGCCTCGGCGTCGTCAACGACATACGCCACCTCGTCCGGGGTGAAATGGGTGTTCACCGCACTGTAGTAGAGCCCGGAAAGCTGGCAGCCCCAGGTGATTTCGAGGAACTCCGGACGGTTCGGCAGCACCAGCGCGACCCCGTCGCCGCGCCTCAGCCCCGCTTAGCACAGCAGCGCGGCGACCCGCTGGCTCCTGGCGTACAACTCGCCATACGAGATCGTGCGGTCGTCCGCGACGATCAACGCCGGCGCCTGGCCCGCGCCGATGGCGTGGTCGCCGATGTGCACGGCAGTCCTAGGTGGCCGCCGCGCCGTCGGTGGATGCGGCCGCCTGACGCTTTGCCATCTCCGACGGCAGGATCTTGTCCTTGAACACCTGCTGGATCAGCTCCTGCACATCCTTGCTGACCGAGGCGAGCGCCACCAGGTCATTGGAGCTCTGCTAGTGCACCCGCATGCCCATCAGCTCCCATGCCCGCTTCAGGTTGGCCTTCGTCGCCAACAGCGTGGTCAGCGGGGCCTGCGCGATGTGCCGAGCGATCGCCTCCACCCGGTCATCGAGTTCCTCGCGCTTGACCACCTCGTTGACCAGACCGACCTCGAGAGCCTTCTTGGCGTCGATGACCTCGGCCAGGTACAGGTAGTACGCCGCACGGCGCCAGTTCATGAAAACCCATGGCTCGATTGAGCATTCACCCGATGGCATACCGAACCCCTGCAGCGGCGGGTATGAGAAGTAGGCGTCCTCGGAGGCGATCACGATGTCCGTGATCAGCCCGTAATGGGTGCCACCACCGACGCAGTAGCCGTGCACCTGGGCGATCGTCGGCTTCGAGAACTCCCACAAGTTCAGGATCGGTTTGACGAAGAGGTCGGTCTGCGGTTTCCATGGCATGCCCGTGGCCTTGAAACCCTCGACGAACTCCGGATAGTCGACGGCGTTGTTGCCAATGGCGTGACCTGAGCAGAACCCTGGCCCGTTGGCCTTCATGACCAGAACCTTGATGTCGTAGTCGCGATCGGCGTCCCGCAGCGCGTCGTCGATCTCCTCGACCTGTTTCTGGTCCTGGGCGTTCGCTTTCTCGGGCCAGTTCAGCGTGATCTTCGCGATGGGACCGTTCTTTTCGTAAATTATCCGTTCGCGAGTCTCGTTGAGATCCATTCCCTCTCCTATGACTTGATGACGCCGATCTCGACGCCGATGTCGTATATGGTGCCGACTTCGCCGGTCCATTGGACGGTGCCGGAAGCGCCGGCCTCGATCTCCTGTTCCACCTTCTCAGTTGCGATCACGTAGATCGGCGCGCCCGCCTCGACATGTTGGCCGTCCGCCACAAGCAATTCGATGAGCTCGGCTTCTGATACGGCCACTGAGACGCGCGGGATGCGGATGACGAAGTCAGCCATGCGCATCCGCGGTTTGGAGCGTGCGCTGGACGGCGGCGACAATCCGCGGCGACGACGGGTAGATCTGGGCTTCGAGCGCAGGGGCGGCGGGGGTCGGGACGAACCGTGCCCCGACCCGCTCGATCGGCGCGGCCAGTTCACGGAAGCACTCCGACTGCAACGTCGCCACGATTTCGGCTCCCGGCCCTGCGAATTGGACTGCGTCATGTACGACGACGGCGCGGTGGGTGCGGCGCACCGATGCGGCGATCGTCTCGACGTCGAGCGGCACCAGCGTGCGAAGGTCGACGACCTCGGCGCTGACCCCCTGCTCCTGCAGGGCCGTGGCAGCCGCGAGCGACTCGTGCACACTGCGTCCGTAGCTGATCAGCGTGACGTCGGCGCCTGGCCGCTTGATATCGGCCTGCCCAAGCGGAATCGAGAAGCCGGGATCCGTTGGCACAAGGCCCTTTTGGCCCTGCAGGCGAATCGTCTCGATGAACAGGCACGGATCCTCGTCGAAGATCGCCGACGTCAGCAGGCCCTTGCCATCGCGCGGGGTCGACGGCACGATCACCTTCATCCCGGGAATGTGCATGAACCAGGCCTCGAGCGTCTGGGAATGCGTCGCGCCGGTGGCGAGGCCGCCGTACACCTGGGTGCGGACCGTGATGGGTGCCGTCGTCCTGCCCGCGGTCATGAATCGCAACTTGGCCGCGTTGTTGATCAGCTGATCGGCGGCGATGCCGATGAAGTCCATGATCATGATCTCGGCCACCGGCAGTAGGCCGTCGATCGCCGCGCCGACGGCGGCACCGACGATCGCGGCCTCGGAGATCGGGGTATCGAGCACGCGGTCGTGGCCGTATTTTGTCGACAGCCCCGCCGTCGGTCCGGACGCGCCGGGGTCGGCGATGTCCTCGCCGAGCAGGAATACCCGGTCATCGGCCCGCAGTGCCTGGTCCAGCGCGAGGTTCAGCGCCTCGCGCATCGTCATCTCTTTCTCGTCCATGTGCCTGCCCTCAGACCGGGTAGGAGATCGGGGTCGCGTACACGTCCCTGTCGAGTTCCTCGACCGAGGGGGCGTCGGCGCTCATGACCGCCTTCAGCGCCATTTCGACCTCGGTGAGCGCACCTTCGTCGATGCCGCTCAGCTCGTCGTCGGTGCAGACACCCGTGTCGATCAGCTGCCTTCGGAACCGCGGCACGGGATCCGCCGCGATGGCCGCCTCCAATTGATCCTTCGGGATGTACGGCATCCGGTCGCCGAAGTAGTGGCCGCGGAAGCGAAACGTCACACACTCGAGGAAAGTGGGGCCATCACCTCCGCGCGCCCGGGCCAGCGCCGCGGCGAGCGCATCCGCCACGGCCAGTGGGTCGTTGCCGTCGACGTGAATACCCGGCATGCCGTAGCCGGCCGCCCGGTCGGCGACGTTCTCGAGCTTCATCGTGTCCACGGTTGGCGTCATCTCCGCGTACTGGTTGTTCTGGCACACGAAGACCACCGGCAGGTCCCAGAGCGCTGCCATGTTCGCCGCCTCGTGGAAGGACCCGGTGTTGGTTGCGCCGTCGCCGAAGCTGACCACGGTGACCCGGTCGAGCCCCTTGCGCTTGGCGGCCATTGCGAGCCCGACGGCCACGGGCGGACCAGCGCCGACGATCCCGGTCGAGAGCATCACACCCGCCTCCGGCTTGGCGATGTGCATCGTCCCGCCCTTGCCGCGGCTCGCGCCGAGGGTGCGGCCCATCATCTCACCGTAGATCTCTTCCAGCGGAACGCCTTTGCCGATCAGGTCGTGCAGGCCTCGGTACGTGGTCACCAGCTGGTCGTCCCGCCGCAACGTGATACCCATCGCGGCAGCGACCGCCTCCTGGCCGCGCGACGGCCAGTACACGCACATGAACTCGCCGGTGCCGATGCCCTTGGACAGTCGGTCGTCCGCGGCCTTCATCAGCACCATCAACGCGTAGATGCGCCGCTGAATGTCTGCGGGAAGAGTCATGGTCCAAGCGACCCGATCTCGCGGTACACGTGGGGAATGGGCTTGGGGTCCATGGAGATGTTGTCGAGGCCGGTCAGCTTGACTTCGCTCATCCGCCTAGCCGCCGCATCCAGGTCGTCGCAGTCAAGCTCGTAGATGGCGATGAATGGACCATTGCCGTCGGTGGGCGCGAACCGGCGCGCCGAAACGATCCCTTCCACCGACAGGATCTGCTCGAGATGCGTGTCGTTGTACCACTCGTGGTACTCCGCCTCCCTGTCGGGTGAGGCGGGCATGGTCTCCACGTAGATGATCCCCTTGGGCATGTCGCCGCTCCCTATACGCCCGACCACGGCTTGATCTTCAGGAAGCCACCCGCGTCGACCCGCAGCTGCTGTCCGGTGACATACCGGGCGGCGTCGCTGGCCAGGAACAGCACGGCCTCGCTGATGTCCTCGGGCTCCACGTACGGAATCGGGAAGCCCTGGATCAACGGGAAGACGACTTCGGCTTCCTCTCGGCTCGGATTCTGCAGATCCGGCCGAAACGCCTTGTACATCGGCGGGCTGTGCAGCATGTCGGTGTTGCAGTTGGTCGGGTGGATCGCATTGACCCGGATCTGCTCGGGCGCCAGTGTTCGGGCGAGGTCGTTGACATAGTGTGCGACAACCTGTTTGGCGAATGCGTAGCCCGCGCCGCCGGGTCCTCCGTCCATCCCGCTGGTGTTCACCGCCGTCGCCATGAATGCGGCCACCGATCCCGTCGCGATGATCGACGCGCCGGCGTGCAGGTGTTTCATGCTGGCGTGGATCAGGTTCATCACGCCGAGCAGGTCCACGTCGACAGCATCGACGAACGCCTGAGGCGGAAGCCCGGCGGTCATCGGACAGATGCCTGCGTTGGCGACCACGATGTCGAGCTGACCGAACTCGGCCACTCCGCGATCGATCGCCGCCGACAACGCCGCGCGGTCGCGGACGTCGGCGATCTCCGTGTGCGCGCGCTGTCCTTCCTTCTCCACCAGGCGCGCGGTTTCGTCGAGGTCCTCCGGCCGCGCGAGCGGATACTCGTTGGTCTCGATGTCCTCGCAGATGTCCACGGCGATGATGTCGGCGCCCTCGGCGGCGAGCAGCCGCGCGTGCGACCGCCCCTGACCGCGCGCCGCTCCGCTGATCAGCGCCACCTTGCCCGTCACCCTGCCCATGGCCGTCCTTTCCAGCGATGGCATTCGCGGCAAGCGGACGACCCGGCAGCACAGCCGGTTTGGGCGCCGCGACATTGCAGACAACTGTAACTGGTGCGGTCGCTATACTACCTAAAATTATAAAGAAACCAACTTGGGACCCAGCCCGACAGGACACCGTGGACTTCTCATACCCAGCGGAGGTCGAACAGTTCCGCAAGGAACTGCGTGCGTGGTTGGCAGCGAACCTGTCCGAAGAGGTGGTGGCCGCCGGTCGCCGACGCGGCCGCGACCCGGAA
>Ga0105239_10003768_pt1 | contig 18444 bp, 14 predicted proteins | sample KBSC44metaG_FD_92761 | JGI IMG/M metagenome (GOLD analysis project Ga0105239, IMG submission 92761) | Corn rhizosphere microbial communities from Kellogg Biological Station, Michigan, USA - KBS C4-4 metaG | ecosystem: Host-associated > Plants > Roots > Rhizosphere > Soil | place: Michigan, USA...
ACCTTGTCGATCTCGGCTTGAATTTTCTCCGCTCCCATCGACGGATCGAACACCAGAGCATTCGATCCAAGATCGGGATGAGTCATTTTGCCTGCCGTCTGCGCAGACACCCGCTGTACCGCGCATAACGCAACCATCAACCCGACTGCCGTAATCCACACCCTCAAGCTCGCGAGCACTCCCCAGCGAATCGCCATTGTTCAACCCCGCCGAATCCCAAATTTCGAAGTCTCAAGCATCCTATGACATCGCCTTCGCTCCAACCCCGTGTCGATGGACACAACCCCGCCCCTCAAGCGAAAATTGCCCACGCAAGAGAAAGGCTCTTCATCATGGGTCCTATTTCACGCAGGCAGTTCGTCCGCCTTGGCGCAGGCGCTGCAGCCACTGGCGCCGCAGGCAAATCGATTCTGCTCGAAGCCACAGCTCTGGCAGCCCCAACCGATAGGAAGATGCGCTTCGTGTCCATCGGCACTGGAATCCGTGGCTGCGACCTTCTCCGCTCTGCGCGCAAACTGCCCAATGCCCAGCTCGTCGGCATCGCCGACCTCTATGACATGCATCGCAAAGCCGGCGTAGAGTCTTATGGCTCCGAAGTTCCCACCACGCGCGACTACCGCGAACTCCTCGACCGCAAAGACGTCGAAGCCGTCATTGTCGCCGTCGCCGACTTCCAGCATCGCCGCGTCGTGCTCGATTGCATCGCCGCCGGCAAAGACGTCTACTGCGAGAAGCCCATGTCGCACAACGTTGCCGATGGCTTCGCCATGGTCAAGGCAGTTCAGGAAAACAAGCGAATCTTCCAGGCAGGCAGCCAGCGCGTCAGCAGCGTGGTCTTCAAAAAAGCCGCAGAAATCTTCAAGTCAGGCCGCCTCGGCGAAGTCACGATGATCACCGCCAGCATGGATCGCAACTCCGACTCCGGCGCCTGGGTCTACCCCATCGCACCGGATGCCAGCCCGCAGACGATCGACTGGAAAACATGGCTGCGCGATGCCCCCGATCGCCCCTTTGATGCCAACCGTTTCTTCCGCTGGCGCTGTTTTGCCGACTATGGTGAAGGCCTTGGCGGCGATCTCTTCGTGCATCTCCTCTCCGGCATTCAGTGCGTCTCCGGAATCAATGCGCCGCCCACTCGCGCCTTCTCCACCGGCAGCCTCACCCACTTCAAAGACGGTCGCGACTTCCCCGATCTGCTCGTCACGCTTTATGACTACAACGGCGTCTCCGTAAACATCCGCTGCAACCAGAACAATGACACCGGCGAAGACACTACCTTCTACGGCAAAGAGGGCACGCTGACCATCAAGGGTGACTCGGTCACCTTCACTCCGCAGGACACGCGTCCATGGCCTGAAGGCTACTCCGTCATCGGCTGGACCGAAGAAGCCAGGAAGAAATACTACGACGACTGGAATGCCTCACACCCCGGTCCTCAGCCGAACCTTCCGATGAGCGAAACCTTCTCCGCTCCGCGCGACTACGACGACACTGCCGAGCACATCGCCACGTTCCTGAAAGCCGTCGAAACCCGCGAGCACGTCGTTGAGGATGAAGTCTTCGGCAACCACGCCGCCATCGCCTGCCACATGGCCAATCACTCTTACATCCACAAAACCGCCGCGACGTGGGACGCTGCTACGAAAACCATCAAGTCGTAGTCGAATTGCCGACGGGATCTCGCGCTGGATTTGGCCGGGATCCCGCCACACCGTCTCATCGAACCGATCCCATCACAACCCCAACTGTCATGTTGAGCGAAAGGCCGCATCACAACAACCCCTATCGTCCTGAACCACGAGCAGAGCCCGCCCCATTTTGAAGATTGTCAACACCTCGCCCGCCGCACCCTCCCCTAACTTCCTCATTCCACAACGAAAATTCCTTCCCCGCGTTTTGCAGGTTGAATACCCCGTTCAGCGCACACTTGTCTCATAGTCAAACTTTGCCCACTCTAGCGCTAACCACGCTGGATGCGCCCGTTAACGAGACACAGGAGAGCCTTCATGTTCGAGACCTGCACGCATACTCACGAGTCCGGCAGCACCTGCAAATCGCCCGCCATCCGTGGCACCCGCCTTTGCTTCCAGCACACGCCACACCAGCCCATCAAACGTCGTCAGCCCGACGACTACCAGCCCTTCGAGTTGCCCTCCCTTCTCTCCAAATCCGGCGTTCTCGTCGCCATCACCGTGGTCCTCAACCAGCTCGCCATGCGCCGTATCAAGCGTTCTGAAGCCGACACCTTCATGCGCGGCTTCAGCCTTCTCTCCCGCTTGATGACTCAGATCGACGAGTCTCCTGCCGCATACACAACGGGAACAACCGGTATGCAGCTGAACGGGACGAGCTCGATCGCTCCGCCCGACGAAGAAGAAGTCACTTCCGAATCGCTTCAGAAGATGGTGGATGAGATCGCTGATAGTCTCGGCCTCGAGATGCCCACCCTCGAAGAGATGCAAAAGCTCCAGGCCTCCATGCCTGACGGCACGCCCGAGAAGGCTCTCGAGCATTGGATCTCCACCGACAGAATCCGCCCCAAACAGCCTGCAGACGGACAGAGCACTCACTGGAAGATGGGAGAGAACTCTCCCGCACGCAACTGCCCAAGCCTTGCACAGGCGATGAATCGCCCTAGCCCCTCAGCACAGCAGCCAGTTCGCGAACCCGCCGCGCCCGCCGGCATCAGCGATCCGATCCATGTAGCCGCCCACGCTCCCCTGCCTTCCAATCCGTCGATCCACCCATAACCCCCAACCGCAGAGGATCATACAAAAAACGTGACTCAAACACCGGGCGCTAATGCGTCGCTGTTATAAGACGGGAGGGAGCATAGCACCTAGGCCTTGGAGTAAGGGCGGCGAATAAGCGACGGCGCTTCAACCCCGGAGAAGATCCGCAGAACCGAAAAACTTGGCTCAGCAATAGATCAGTAAACCCTTCTTCGAAACACCCTCGATCACGAACCCCAGCCCCTTTCCAGAAACTCAACCTGCCGACACCGACTATATACCGAGCAAAGGCGCAGGGCCCGCGGATGCTGTTCTCCCCAGCGGGATCCACCCTTAACTCCAGCCTGTAGAGGATCATGTAGAAAAACGCATTCAAAAAGGGAGCAAACCAACAAGCGCTCAACGCCTGCTCTCACAACTGGAACGCGTGTTCCAGTACGCTTGCCTTATGACCATCTTCGACGAAAAACGCGCAGAGCTGGAAAAACACGAGTTCATGATGGGCCCGGAGCGCGGCAGGCTCGCTGTAGCTCTCGACCTTCTCACCGACTCGCTCATTCTTGTCGGCCAGCACGGCGTCTACTGCACATCGAGCCGCAACCCCAACGTGCCTGCCCTCGACCTCCAGGCGGTACTCAGCGGCATGGAAGGCACAAAAGCCCTCATCCAGTCCGTCATGGAAGAACTCCGGACACGGCGCGAGAAGGAACTCAGCAGCCAGTAATGCCGCAGATTTTTTTAGAGGGATCAGGGAGTGGATGGTGCGCCCGGAGAGATTCGAACTCCCGACCTAATGCTCCGGAGGCATTCGCTCTATCCAGCTGAGCTACGGGCGCGCACTATCAGGATACCTTACTCAGACCTTCATGGGACCCCGTCTCCGAATGCCGGAGTTCACCGAAGGTCACGCCGTCCCACCTCTATGGCCTAGACTGAATGTTTGGCCCCCTGGGGCCGCCGCTAAGGATTGCATGCACTTTAACTTTCATTTCACTGCCGTCCAGACCCTCTGGACGCTGACCTTCGCCGCCCTGCTCGTCCTGCTTGTCGTCCTGCTTGGCCGAGACCGCATCCGCCGCTTTCCCTGGTTCTCCACCAGCGTCGTCCTTGTCACGCTTCGCCTGCTGATCAACCGCCTTCTGCACGACCGGCTGCCGCCCCTCACCATGGGCGAGATCGCTATCACGCTGGCCCTCCTCTCCGCGCTCGTCAGCCTGGCAGTCCTCATCGAAATGGCCCGGCGTGCCTTCCGCCGCGCCTCTTCCCGCGCATGGCTGGTCTCGACATTCGTCCTGCTGATCATTGGCGGTCTTGTCGTCTGGAAGTGGGGTCCATGGCCGAACTTTCGCACCATCGCTTTCGACACCCTGATTGCCAAATTGCAGTTCATGCAGTTCATCAGCGTAAAGCTTGGCCTTCTTGTCGACGTCCTCTCCATCGGCCTGGGAGTCCTCGTCGTCGCAGCGGGCAGCCGCTACGGTGCAGGATGGCGCACTCACGTCCAGCGCATCGTGATCGGCATCTCCACCGCATCGCTTTCGCAGATGACGGCCCAGGGAGTCTGGCAAACCATCGCGCGCCACACCACTCCGCACTCGCAGGCGGAATACGAACGCGTCATCGGCATCCAGGAAAAACTGCTCAACACCAACAGCGCAGTCTTCGTTCTCGTTATCGTGTGGTGGATCATCTGCCTCTGGGTCGACGAACCCGGCACGTCCGCCAACCGCACCGTCCCGGAAATCGCGCCCTCCTCCTCCGGAGCAGAAGTCGGAGAGGCTTAGCGTGGATTGAGACACGCCCGAATGCAAAGACGGGACTGTGCCCCGTTCATCGCAGCTTCACCGCGATGAGCGGGACTTGATGCCTGATCCTTTTGAAGCAGCGGTGGAACGAACAATCTAACGGTTTCCGCATTCTCCTCAGGATCCCTGCAGCGCGAAATCAATGAACCCGCGCTGAGGATCCGTACTCACCAGCTTCACCGTTACCCGGTCACCCACGTCCAGCCCCTTCGCTCCCGGCTTGCCGGCATTCACCAGCATCCCCTCAACATGCGGCTCCAGCGCGCGAACAAACGTGCCGTACTGGTTGACGCCGGTCACAATCGCCCTGAACGTCTGTCCGATCCTCGGATGCAGCACCACCGCCGCAATACGCTTCTGCATCACGCGCTCCACCTTGCGCGCCGCATCTTCCATCAGCGTGCAACGCTGCGCAATCGCGTTCAGGTCGCCCTCCGAATAAGGCTGCTGCGCCTTGGCGAGATGCGCCTTCATGATCCTCTGCGTGACGATGTCCGGGAATCTCCGGTTCGGCGCCGTCGAATGCGTGTAGTCCTGCACCGCCAGTCCGAAGTGTCCCGGCGACTCCTCATTCGGTTTCACCAGCACATACTCGCCCGGACCCATCAGCTTCACCACCGCCAGGGAGAGATCCGGAAAGTGATCGGGATCCTTCTGCTTCTGCGCCAGCAGAAATTCGTTCAGCGCCTTTGAGTCCGGCTGCTCCGGCAGCTTGGTTCCCAGTCCATTCGCAAGCTCAACGATGCGATCCCAGCGCTTCGGCGTCCGCACAATGCGCCGGATGGAGGCCACACCAGCCTGTTCAAACGTCCGTGCGACTACGCCATTTGCCGCAACCATGAACTCCTCGATCAGAGAGGTCGCGCGATTCTTCTCCTGGCTGCCGATATCAACAATCTCGTCTGCCCGCACCACCGGATGAGTCTCGATCGTCTCCAGATCCAGCGCTCCATGCTGGAACCGGCTGCCGAGCATTCTTTGTGCTGCTTTGTCCTGCAGCTTCACCTGTGCCGCAAGGTCTGCGTTGGCCGCGATCTTTTCAGGCGCCGGACCGTGCCCCTCCAGCCATGCGCCAACGCTCGGATACGCCAGTTGCGCCTGGTTGCGCACCAGCCCGCGATAAACCTTTCCATCCGAGACCGATCCCGATTCATCGACCGTGTACTCGATTACGTCCGCGATTCGATCCTCGCCTTCATTCAACGAGGTGATGCCCTCTGAAAGCTCCGGCGGCAGCATCGGAAAGACCTTCACGCCCGTGTACACCGAGGTCGTCTCCGACTGAGCGTGCTTGTCGAGCAGGCTTCCGCGCGGCACTCGCACATCTACGTCGGCAACCCCGATCAGCAGCCGGATGCGCCCGTCCTGCAGTTGCTCGGCCCACTCGATCTGATCGAGATCCTTCGAAGTGTCGTTGTCGATGGATGACCACAGCAATTTGCGCAGGTCCTGCACATCCTTCGTGACGGGCAGCTCGGCTTCCGCCTTGATCTTCGCCAGCTCCGTATCCGTGCCCGGCGGAAAATCCGGCTGAAAACCATGCTCGATCATGTCGGCGTGCGCGGCCGCAATCAGGTTGAAATTGAAGTTCTTCGTGGAATGCATCCGGATCCGGGTCTCCTGACGTGAAGAGCCAGCCTACCATGCCGCCTCATTTGCCAGAAACACCAAGGGGCGGCGCAATGCCGCCCCTTCCCCAACGGTGCACAACCCTTATTTCACTCCGGGCTGTATTCCCAGATCCGCCAGCACCTTCGGCTTCGCCTCGTCCACAGCCAGCAGGTTGTGGCAAACCGCGCAGTCCTGCGTCAGCGACTTGCCGTTCTGCGCAACATGGTCGCCATCATGGCAGCGGAAGCAGCCAGGGTAGCTCATATGCCCGATGTGGTTCGGATGCGTCCCCCACGTCACCTTCATATCGGGAAACGCATTCGTAGTGAACACTTGCACCAGACCCGCACCAGCTGATTTCACCAAATCAGGATGCTGCGCCAGAATCTCCGGATGATCGTTGCGATAGAACTGCGTGAGCCCCTCCGGAATCTTCTGCCGCGCTTCGTCCTCTGTTTTGTAGTCCGCCTTCAGCAACGCCAGACCCTGCTTGTGAACCCATGGCAGTTCAGGGCTGATCGCCCCTTCCGCCATCGCCCGGTTCAGCGCATCTTCTGCCGTCTGCATCGTGTGTGCCGCGCGATTGTGGCAGTCGATGCAATCCATCACGCGACGCTCGCCTTGCGGCGCAACGCCCTTAAGGCTCGATGTCGCAAAAGCTGTCTTCGACCCATCCGTGTATGTCCGCTCTACCCATGGAATCGCCGTTCGAGTCGGATCCGTCGCGATGTATTCGATATGCCCCAGGTGCACACCGTGAATGCCCGTCAGATGCGACAACGAATCGATACCACCCAGGTGCAGCAGCACCACGCTCTGCGTCTCGGTATTCTTCTCGTCATCCGCAAAGGTCGACTTCACAAGAAGCTTCTCGCCGACGAATTTCGCCGGCGTGTGGCACCCTTCGCAGATCTCGCGCGCCGGTCGCAGATTCATCACCGGCGAAGGAATCGGCTTTGGATAACGGTTGAAACTCACCTCGATGAGTTGCTTGGTACCGTTCACCTTCGCCTTGAAGTAGGACTCTGCTCCCGAACCGATATGACACGCAACGCAATCTACATGTGAGTGCGCCGACACCTTATACGCCGAATACTCGGGATGCATGACGTGACAGGAGGATCCGCAGAACTGCGGCGAATCCATGTACGCAGCGCCACGGTAGCTTGCCATCGAGACCACCAGCAGGTTCACGATCGTAGCTACCAGCACGATATCCAGCCCGTGCCGGAACATTCGATCGTTCAGATCGATCTTCGGAAACTCCGCCGGGACCTGTCCCTCCTGCTGCAGCTTTCTACGCCGGAAGAACACGCCGACCGGAATGAGCAGCAGACCCAGCACAAATACCGCGGGCAGAATCAAAAAGAAAATGATCCCCAGATACGGATTGTCATTGGGCCGGCCAAACAGTTCCACCAGCCAGTAACCGATCATGGTCACGCCGGCTGCGCTTGTAATCGCTCCACCGGCCAGGCTGATTGGATTGTTGCCGAAGAACAGTGCCGGCCGCACCCAGTTCTCACGGAATCGTTGCGTCATTGTCGTCCCCCCAGGACAAAAGAAACCCGCTTCATCCAACCCGGCGCTCGTCCGGGACCCGACTCGAACAACTCGGCATGAAGCGGGTCAGCATGCTTACGACTACTTCAGAGAGCGGAAATAAACAACGACATCCTTGATCTGTTCATCTGTCAGCTTGCCGGCAAATGCCTTCATCTTGCCCTTGCCGTTCTTCACAGACTCGATCTGTTCCTTCTCGGTCGTCTTGTACTCCGCTGCCGGCTTCACGCTCATCATCTTGGCGATACCCGCACTCGGTGTACCGGTGCTGCCATGACAGCTCTGGCAATTCGCCTTGTAGATCGCTTCACTTGTTTCCGCGAAGCCCATGGAACCGGCTAGACACACCGTCGCAGCCAGTACCGCCATCGATCGCATCGTCTTCGTCATTGCGAGACTCCTTGAATGCATTTATGGCCAGACCGCTGGGGGCCACGCCCAAACAACAACTACCAACTCACTTCAGAATTTACTTCTTTAAACACCGGCTGCCTTCGAAAGTAGCTTCGTGTGATAACAAACTGCTGCCCTTCTGACCGGTCCCGGCGCATGCTCATCGTTCGAGTATGCGCCGGGCCAGATTGACTTCACTTGCGACTACCTTCACTGCACCACTGCACTGCTTTACTGCACTACTTCAGAAACGTCCTGAAGTACATAACAACGTCCTTGATCTGCGCGTCGGTCAGCTTGTCTTTGTACGGCTGCATCTTGCCCATGCCGTTCTTAACCGCTTCCACCATCTCCGCTTCGTTCATCTTCTTCACGTCGGGATCGGATATTGGCTTAACCTTCATCGACTTCCCTGCCGGTGAATCTGCCATGCCCTTTTCGCCGTGGCACATCTGGCACTTCGCTTTGTACAACGCTTCGCTCGAAGACTGCGCGAAGCCCGTGGAGCCTGCCAGCATCAGTACAACCAATGCCGCTCCTGCATAACGAACCATGTGATTCATCTCTTGCTCTCCCAGAGTTCTCCCCGGCTACGGGGGAAGATCGCTGCGAGGGGACATTGTTCTTGGCTGCCGCGCTTCGTCCCAACCACTGCACGGCTCCTTCGTTCACTTCAATCCGGAGGACTGGTAGTTCTCTTCAATCGCCCAGTCCCCGCAAATCACTCAGAATGCATACCGCACACCCAGAGTCACAACATCACCATGAAAATTCCGGGCAGCCGGCCCAGGACCGCCTGCCTCCTGATACCCATGGTGAACCCAGTTACCGTGCCACGCCCATTGTGGCGCGACGTTTACCACCAGATCGCTGAACGGCGAAATCACCTTGGAATGCAGCGCTCCAGGAACCATCAGCGGATTCAAGAACTCTCCAGTGCCGCTGTTGCTGGTCACTCTCGCACCACCATTGAATCGGAAATATTTTGACGGCGAATACGTTAGCGCTGCCGAGAAGAAAGTTGCCGGTGCGCTGTACGTCCCATTCCCGAGGTAGAGCTGCGAAGCGGCGGACTGAGTCGGCAGCGTTCCGCCAGGATTATCTGCAGTCTGCAGGCATGTGCCGGTCGATCCCCGCGCACCCGCAGGCAGCGGATATTTCGCCGTTCCTACAAAGATGTAACAAAGATCCGTCTCCGAAAAGACATCGTCATGCGAGTAGTTAAGGTCGAAGCTCACCTGCTCGTTTGCGATCACCTGCGTAGCCAGACTGAAATTGCGGTTGTGCTCTTTGTGATTGACCAGCGGATCGTCGTTCTTTCCTTCGAAGTCGTTGGTAGTCACCGCAAAGTTCACCCACTTCGCCGGCGTGGCGATTGCCCTTGCCCTGACGTGATAAACCCTGCTCGGGGCCTGGCGGGTATAGGTATTCGTCGGCGTCTCTGAATTTGCTGCCTTCCAGTTCAGGGTGTCCACGTTCACATTTAAACGGAATGCTCTCGACGGTACGATCGATGTGCCAACCACAATCCCGTTCTGGTGCCATGCACGATTCTCGTCCTCGTCAATCACCTGCCGATTGTCGAACCGCCATCCACCTGAAATCTTCACCTGAGGAGAGATCGTCACAATCCCCAGCACAGTGTTCCGCTCGATCTTCTGATTGATGGTGTCCCCGCCCGGCTCAGTCGTTGTTGTATGAACAAGACTCGTGAGCGGCGTGTTCACATTGAAGCTTGCCGTAGGCACTGGCGGCGGAGTTCCCGTGTTCGCCCACGTCTCCGCGACAAGGATGTCGTTCCCCACCGTGCGGAAATAGCGGTAGTCGAACGACTCCGCGATGGCGAAATACTCGTTCAGTTCCGCCTCGACACCAAAATCTCCATTAATGCTGTTTCGTTTGTTATGCGCCAACCGGCCATTCGCATAACCACCTGTGTCTATCTCCTGCCGCAGCCCGGTCCGAGCGACCAATCCAGTAAACGTCTCGTTGAAATGATTCACGTTCGATACGCCGCCGCTGTACGCCAGCCGCCCGTTGAACGTCACCTTGTCCCAGTAGTGCGAGCTGAACCGCAGCTGCTCCGTCGGGAAGGTCGTCCTCGTCGGTGCCACCTGGGACTGCACCAGCGTCTGGCTGCAGAACGGGTTTGCAATGCCATTGCTCACTTCTACAGCGCCATTGCACTTCGCCGTCGCCAGCGTGTTGACACCAAGCGAAGTCGGCGTGCCGTTGGCCAGCGCAAAAGGCGTCGGCGCCAACTCGTAAGCCGAGTCCCCTTTGTACAGAGCGAAGAACTCGTCGTAGCTCAGGGTCGTCCGCTTCGCCAGCTTGTAGTCCACGCCTCCTGTGTACGTATCCAGCGCATTCCGGAACCACTGCATCACCACAACGTCGCCGCCGCCATGAATCGTCGAATACGTCGGGCCTTCGTGCGTATTGTGGTTGTATCCCAGGCGGAAGCTCACCCTGGATAACGGCAGGAAGGTGAACAGCGCGTCCGTGTTCCGCCGCACCGTGTTGAAGATGTGCAGCGAGCTCGGTTCCGCCACCAGCGCTGGAGTCGCCGCCGACGCCGTCGAGAGCAGCGAGTTGTCCAGCAGGTTGTAATCGAAATAATTTCGATCGCGCCGGAAGTTTCCCGCGAAATCGTACAGCCGCCCCTTCGACACGTTCAGGTACGACACATTGTTCGGCTCGCCGCCATATCCGAAACTCGCTGTTGAGAGCCTGTCGAAGAAAGGTGTCTTGCGCGGATTCGTGGTACGCAATTCGAGCGACTGGTTCAGCACCCGCATTCCCGTGCCTTCATTGATCATCGTCGCCCACATCGCACTGCTGCCGTCTCTCTGCGTCAACACGCCCCCCAGCTCAACGCTGGAGTGCATCGTGTAGTTGCCGGCCATGCGCTCCTTGGGCTCGATCGCCGCCTTCTTCGCGGCCTCGGGTTTCTCACTCTCCGGCTGAACTGCCTGGGTCTGCTGCCCCCAGCCCGTCAGTGCTCCTCCGGCCATCAGAATTGCCGCTGCAGTCAGGGCGCCTAACCGGAAAAAGTTGCTCCCGGCCGACGACCCAACCAGACTGCTCGTACTTTCAATCTGTTTCGTCATCGCTCGCCCCTTACTCCGTTGAGTTGAAGAAGACCGGACTGGTGTTCGATCCGTGAATGCTCGTGTGGCACGTCGTGCACGCCTGATATTGCGTCGCCTGATTGTGTGCAGGACCGCTCGGCTGCGCCGCTGTGAAGTTCGGCGATGGCGAGTGGCACTGCAAGCACAGCGTGTTCACGCTCGCACGATTGATCAACCGCGGATTCGGTCCTCCGTGCGGGAAATGGCAAGCTGTGCAGCCTTCTGTCTTCACCACAAAGTGCTCGTAGACAAACGGTCCCGCCGTCTCGCTATGGCACTTCGTGCAGACCGAATCCATCTGCGCTGAAGCCCTCAGATTCTTCCGGTTGAACGTCCCATGCGCGTCGTGGCAGTCCGTGCATTTCATCAGCCCTTCCTCCACCTTGTGGTGGAATGGCATGTTGAATTGCGACTTGGTGTCGGAGTGGCACTGGAAGCAAAGCTTGGTCTGCTCAACCTTGAGCAGCTGCTCACTTGTCTTGCTATGGTGAACGCTGTGGCAGCTGATGCAGCTCACATTGTTCTCGCCATGCGCGGTGCGTTCGAAGTTGGCATGCTGCCCTTGGTGGCAGCTCAAACACCGCGCGTCAATCTCCTTCGCCGACGCCTTGGCCGGATTGAAGATCTTCGCGACATCCCCTCCACCGTCGACGTGAGCTTTGCCTGCTCCATGGCAGCCTTCGCATGTCACGCCAGTCTTTCCATGCATCTCCGCGAGCTTGGTGTGAGGATTTGAAGCGAATCCTTTCGCAACCTCTTCGTGGCAGGTTACGCACGTCTCCTGCCCTACATAGTCTCCAGGAGCCGCAGTCTGGCTCGTCGCAGCCGGAGTCGATTTCTTCGCCGTCGATGCTTCCGCCGCTCGCGAACACATCAATGTCGGGAACAACAAAAGCAAGGCCAGCAAAGCGAGCCTCATCCCCGGACTTGCAGGATTCTGCTTCCGTACAAATAGCCGTTCTCTATGCATCAAAGGTCACCCTTGGGAGGCTCCCCGCCAGCCTTCGTATCAGCTCTGCGAATCTTCGGCTTGATGCGTCTCTTGCGAAGACTTTCCTGAAGTCGAACGATTTCACTTACTGGTACTTGGCTAGCCTGTGTGGAGCGTCACCTTATGGGCGAATCCTAACCCGCTGGGAACCCACCTTACGGTGACCTCCATCACATCCCGGATCCTGCCTGTCCCGAAGTGAACCGAGCCGCCAGCGCGGGCACCCAATATGCTCCTTACAGAGACGGACGGTCGAGGACGGCTCCTCTGAACAGCAGCGTTTTCAAAAAGATAGCGTTCGCTTCCACTTCCTCCGCACAGGGAGTCTTCGCCTTCCCGATCGGCTCTAGACTGCAGCGCGTCTCACCGCAGCGCATTGCGTTTCCAAGCCCTTCGTCACAATCAAAGCCGCTCGGGGCATTTCACAACGATCCTTAGGACCCCAAAAAGCTTTCCTCTCGCGAATGTTTGCTATTCCTAACGCGGATATCGTTTTAGCTCTTTATGCGAGCGTGAGCCCCATCACATCCACAAAAACGCAAGACACGCACACTGTAGGGGAAGGCACGAACATGGCGGACTTGGCAATTTCCACGGCCACACCTCGGAGGCAGAAGACCATCGGTCGCCAGTCTCCCATTGGCTGTGCGGCATGCTCCAATCGTCGGCCTGGCTGGTTCTGCTCTCTTGGAAGCGCGGTCCTGGCCGACCTGGAACTCGTCACCAGCACCATCAGCCTCCCGCCCCAGGCCGCCCTCTTCAGCCAGGGCGAGGATGCCCGCTGCCTCTACCTGATTTGCGCCGGATATCTCAAGCTCACCGCGGGCCGCGCGCAAGACCGCCAGATGATCGTTCGCGTCGCCGGACCCGGATCTGTCCTGGGCCTCTATGCGGCTCTCTCCCACGGTGTCTACGAAGTTTCCGCCGAATCGCTCACATCCGCGCAGCTTCGTCCCGTAGAACGCGAAAGGTTCCTCGCCTTCCTCCGTAATCATCGCGAAGCACAGATGCGCGCCGTTCAGTGCATCTGCCAGGAATACCGCTTCGCCCTGCAGGACGCCTGTCGCATCGCCTTGGCCGAAACAGTTGCCGGCCGGCTAGGACGGCTCCTTCTCGAACTCGCCCACCAGATCGGCGAACACATAAACGGCGGCTACCGCTTTCCCCTGCTTCTGACCCACGAGGAGATGGCCTCCATGGCATGCACCACGCGCGAAACCGTAACGCGCACCCTAGGCCAATTCCGCAAAGAGGGCTCGATCACAATCGAAGACTCGATGATCACCCTCCATCAGCCCGACAGGCTCCAGAACCTGATCTGATTCCGAACGTCGCGAATCCATCCAATCCCGGGCCTCGTCCCGTTGTCCCCTCATGCCCTGATCCCTGTCCCCTCGTTCCCTGATCCCTGATCCCTGATCCCTGCCTTTTCCGTCCAAGAGATATCATCGTATGTGGGAGTTTTCTGCACGCTCATGACTCGCTTTCTCGCCTGCATTGCTGCTCTCTTCATTCCCTGCATCGCACTGGCCCAGGCCCCCGCCAGCGCCCCGGTACCGGCCCAGGCCCCAGTCACCTCCACATCGTCCCCCGACCTTGCGCAGTTCCAGAAACTTGAGGACGCCTGGGATCAGGCTGTAAACCGCCGTGATCAATACGGCCTCGAGAATGTGCTCTCGCCTTTGTTCCTCGATGTGTCAGGCGCCGGGGATATCACCACCCGCAACCAGCAGCTCGCCTTCATCATCGCCACCGAGGACAAGTCATTTCACCTCGACCAGAAAGTGATCACTGTACGCATGCTGGGAGACACCGCCGTGGCCAATGGCACCTATGTGCTCCATCACCGCGGCCCATCGGGCGAGGTAGATGAAAAGGGAGTCTTCACGCACGTCTTTGAACGAGCTCACAGCGGGTGGGTCTGCATCAACTCCCAGCGCACTGTGCTGAAGGAAGACAGCGGAAAGGGCAAGAAGAAGTCCAACGCTGAACTGCCCTTCCATTTTCCCATCTTCGGATCAGACAGCAAGTAACCCTGAGCCCCGTGCATCGCGGTTTTAGCGATGAGCGAGTTCAGCGATTGTATTTCTTCAACACATGTTGCAGCCTCTCGTGAGGCAGAGCGTTCACCGTGTGCCCGTTGATACCGGTCATCGTCTTTGCGCCGACCATTGCATTCACGATCGCTTCTTCGGTCGCCTCCACCGTGGCTTCGAACAGGGGGCTGATCCGCTCCGTCGAGACTGTCTGAACCGGGTTCGGGCCAGGTGCGTCATCGGCATGCGGATTCGCCGTAGAGAAGGCAATAAAAATGTCTCCCGACCCATTTCCCGAGACCGATCCCGTGCGCGCCAGGCCTAGCGATGCGCGTCGCGCGATACGCTTTAGCTGATGGGGCAGCAGCGGCGCATCCGTAGCCACTACGATAATGATGGAACCCACATCGCCCTTCTCCTCGCTGCCCGGTAGTTGCGGTTCATCTACCCGCGCATACGGCTCGTTTCCGGTGATCTCCTTCCCCACCGGCACGCCGGCAATCGTAAGCTGCGGCCTCCGCCCGCAATTGCATTGCACCAGCACGCCCACCGTATATCCGCCGTTCTCCTTGGATAGAACCCGCGAAGCCGTTCCGGTTCCTCCCCTGAATCCGTAGCAGACCATGCCTGTCCCGCCGCCGGCATTTCCCTCAGCAACCGGTCCCGTCTTCGCCGAATCCAGCGCAGCGAAAACATCCTCCTGCTTCACGTGAAAGCCATTGATGTCGTTTAGCCAGCCATCCCAGGTCTCCGCCACCACGGGCAATGACCACTCGTCCGCCTTGATCAATTTCTGTCGCACAGCCCACGCAATGATGGAATCGCGCACCACGCCCCACGCTGTGCGTATTCGTAATGCCGACCGGCCCCTTCAGCAACCCCGCCTCTTCCAGCCATGTCGTACCGGTCATCTCGCCATTGCCGTTCAGGCTGAACCATCCGGCGTAGACGTTGTCGGTGTTTTGCTTTCCGCGCGGAAAAATCACGGTGACGCCGGTTCGCACCGGGCCATCGCCCACCTTCAGCGGGCCGTCTCCGCGAATCAGCGTGGTTGCACCGACCTCGACTCCCGCAACATCCGTGATCGCATCGAGCTGCCCCGGCGTCCCGTCGAAAGGCACGCCAAGATCGCGGGCGCGTATAGGATCTGCATTTGCATGATCTTTGCTCAGCGTCTGGCTCACGCCCCGCCCGAGAGCTGCGCACAGCAAAAGGAGGCAATCAGGTTCTGTCTCTGCATAACGAAAATCTAGCAGCATCGCAAGTAGTGCCCAGCGGGTTTCTTTCTGCATCGCCAAACTGCCACTCGCGAATGCCGAACAAGCATGGCAAATTCATCGAGAGTTGAGCGGCTAGTCGCTTGCAGGCGTCTTCTCGTTAGTCTGTTAAGTGGAGGCATGGATGCGTCTCGGAAACTACAAACTGGTCGTTTGCGCAGTGATCACTGCGCTCTCGGTCGGATACGGTTCACTACTAGCTCAAACCAGTCATCTAGGGGAAGACACTCCAAGATTTGAAGTGGCCAGCGTCAGGCAGAACCTAAATCCAAATCCAGCCTGGAGGATGGAGTTCACACCGGACGGCGTGACGGCAAAGGATGTGACTCTGCTTTGGGCGTTACACGAGGCTTATGGCATCAGCGACGACGATCTGTGGTCGGGCGGGCCGGCGTGGTTGGACAAAGCTCGTTTCGACATTGAGGCAAAGTACGACGTTTCTCAATATCCAGACCTCAGTCCGAAACAGCGCAGGGCAATGCTTCAAGAGCTTTTGATCGACCGCTTCAAGCTGGTGGTGCATCATCAGGCAAAACAATTCCCGTTATACGCGTTAGTGGTACTGAAGGGTGGACCGAGGTTTGAAATCACGAAGGCAGAGGACCTGCGGAAGAACCCCATGTACGGTGTAATGTGCATGGTGAAAAGTGGCAAGAGGGGCGCAATCGCGATGCAGGGTTGTACGGTGAAACAGTTTGCCGACGATCTCGGGGGCTATGCACGAAATGACTTGGGACGGAGAGTTGTGGACCAGACGGGACTGTCCGAGCATTACAACTTCGTTCTTCACTGGGCTCGGACGGACGCGACTCCAACAGACAACTTGAACGCTACAGAGCAGAACTGGCCGTTGGTGTTCACCGCAGTCAAAGAACAGCTTGGATTAGAACTGAAACCGATCAAGGGCCTACTGGACACGATCATCATCGATCACGCAGAGATGCCATCGGCAAACTAACCAGCTAGCAAACTCAATCGACGCTGCTGCCTCAAACCTGCTAGTCAGACGAGAACCCAGACTTAACTCGCAACCTTCGCACGCCCCGCCCCCTGCAACCGGATCGACACCTGCACCAGCGACAGCGCCGCCGGCGTAACCCCAGGTATCCGGCTCGCCTGCCCAATCGTTCCCGGCCGCACGCGCTCCAGCTTTTCCCGCATCTCGCGCGAAAGCCCGCTGATCACGCCGTAGTCGAGCCACCCGGGAATCGCCACCGACTCCGCCGCCTTCAGCTTCTCGATCGCCTTCTTCTGCTGATCGAGATACCCTGCAAACTTGATCTCCGTCTCCACCGCACGCGCTTCGTTGTGCAGCACTGCCCGCCGCAGCGCCGCATTCTCTACAACGTGCGCCATCTCGTACAGCAGCGGGTCCAGCGCAAGCTCGTCCCGCAGTGCCTTCAGCACCGGATCGATGGTCACCTCGGGCCGCTTCAACAACTGTGCCCATGTCATTCCCGCTGTGCCGCCAATTTCCCCAAGCCCCGCCGCACGCAATGCTTCCGCATCGATCTTTCGTGTCGTCAGCAGTTTCGCCAGCGCCGCCATCCGCGCCTGCTTGGCTTCATACTCCGCCCACGCCTCGTCATTGATCAATCCCAGCCTCCGCCCATAAGGGGACAGGCGGCGATCCGCATTGTCAATGCGCAGATGCAGCCGGAACTCCGCCCGCGAAGTAAACATCCGGTACGGCTCGTTCGTTCCTTTCGAAATCAAATCGTCGATCAGAATCCCCGTGTATCCTTCGGTCCGATCCATCGTGAACGGCGCCTCGCCTTTCACATACAGGGCCGCATTGATCCCGGCCATGATTCCCTGGCACGCCGCCTCCTCGTACCCCGACGTCCCATTGATCTGACCCGCAAGATACAGCCCCTCCATGCACTTCACGCGCAGGCTGCGATCCAGTTCCGTTGCGTCCACCGAGTCATACTCGATCGCATACCCCGGCCGCAGCATCTCCGCCTCGTCGAGTCCCGGAATCGAGTGCACAATCTGCCACTGCACCTCCATCGGCAGCGACGTCGACATCCCGTTCACGTACACCTCGTGCGTATTCAGTCCCTCGGGCTCGAGGAAGAACTGGTGCTGCGTCTTATCCGGAAACTTCACCACCTTGTCTTCGATCGACGGACAATACCGCGGCCCGATCCCTTCGATCTGTCCCGAATACATCGCCGACCGGTGCACATTTTCGCGAATCAGCCGCAGCGTCTCCGGCGTGGTGAACGCAATGTGGCAGCTCACCTGCGGTTGCGCAATCTTCTTCGTCCTGAAGCTGAAGGGCGTTGGCTCCGCGTCTCCGGGCTGCTCTTCAAACGTGTCCCACTTGATCGTGCGTCCATCCAGCCGTGGCGGTGTGCCCGTCTTTAACCGGCAAGTTCGCAGCCCCAATCGACGCAATGCTTCTCCAAGAAGAACCGACGCCGGTTCCCCGCTCCGTCCCGCCGGATACCTCTCCTCGCCGCAGTGAATCAACCCGTTCAAAAATGTTCCGGTGGTGATGATGGTGGCTCCAGCCATCAATCGCCGCCCATCCCGCAGCTTCAACCCCAAAACTCTCCGAAACGGCCGTGTAGGTCTCGGCAAATCCGGAGCCTCCAGCGTTTCATCAGTTTCGGATTCCCTAGTCCCTCCCTCGATCTCGTCCAAGACGAGATCGACCACCTCAGCCTGCCGTATATGCAGTCCTGCCTGCCCTTCCAGCACTTCGCGCATCTTCACGCGATAGAGCTGCTTGTCGCACTGAGCTCGCGGACTCCACACGGCAGGTCCCCTCGACGTGTTCAACAGCCGGAACTGAATCCCAACCGCATCTGCAACCTCGCCCATGATGCCGCCCAGCGCGTCGACCTCGCGTACCAGGTGCCCCTTGGCCACGCCGCCAATCGCCGGATTGCAGCTC
>Ga0105239_10003769_pt1 | contig 18441 bp, 17 predicted proteins | sample KBSC44metaG_FD_92761 | JGI IMG/M metagenome (GOLD analysis project Ga0105239, IMG submission 92761) | Corn rhizosphere microbial communities from Kellogg Biological Station, Michigan, USA - KBS C4-4 metaG | ecosystem: Host-associated > Plants > Roots > Rhizosphere > Soil | place: Michigan, USA...
CCGCCGCGCCGAGATAGCGCACCATCCCGGCGCCCCCGTGCACCGCCGAACCGGTCGCCAGCACCGCGGCGCCCGGGTACTGCGCCGATCCCGCGACCACGCCGACGACGCCCCGTGTGTACTTGTCGTCCTTACCGTTCGGTTTCGGCAACAACTCAGCCACGTCAGGCGACTCGAGCACCTGCGTCGTCGCCCGGTCGAGATCGAGATCGAGCCCGATGTCGACCAGAGAGACTTCGCCGGCGTGCTCGACGCCGTCGCCGACCACCAAGCCGATCTTGAGCGCCCCGAAGGTCACCGTCTGATCGGCTCGCACCGCGTTGACGCCGGCCTCGCCGGTGTCGGCGTCGACCCCGGAAGGGACGTCGGCCGCGACCGTGAAGGCGCCGGACACCGCCCTCGCAAGCTCGGCGGCGCGCCCAGTCAAGCCCGGACGGCCGCCGATGCCGGCAATGCCGTCGATCACCAGGTCAGGCGATTGCCGGAGATTTCGAGGATCGCCGAGCCGTCCGCCGCGACGGCGGAACTCGCCCAACCCAGCGGGATGCGCATGGCCAGGGTCGACGAGCCAGGCTTCGACCCGGGCGCCCATGCCGGCCAAGGCCGCGCCCGCGAACAGCGTGTCGCCGCCGTTGTCGCCGGTGCCGACGAGAAGCACCACCCTGGCTCCGTAGCGGCGTGGCAACTGACGCGCGCAGTGCGCCGCCAACGCGTTCGCGGCCCGTCCCATCAGCGTGCCGTCGGGCAGCGCCTCGATCAGCTCTCGCTCAGCGGCGCGCACCTGGTCGACCCGGTAAACCCCTTGCATATCCGCTACCCCTCGGCGATCACAGTGGCCGCCGCGATGCCGCCGTCGTGGGACAGCGATATATGCCAGCTGGCCACGCCGAGCGCCCTCGCCCGCGCCGCGACCGATCGGGTCACCGCGATACTCGGCCGGCCATGATCGTCGGTGCTGACCTCGGCGTCGTGCCAGAACATTCCACCCGGCGCCCCCAGCGCCTTCGCCAACGCTTCCTTGGCCGCGAAGCGGGCCGCCAGGGATTCGGCGGCCCGTGGCTCGCCTGACGCGAGCACGCGCTCAGTCGGGGTGAACAGCCTTTCGGCAAGCGCTGGAGTGCGGGCCAACGCTTGCGCGAAGCGCTCGATCGGTACCACGTCTATGCCGATTCCGATGATCACGAGGTGGGCGAGCCGTCCGTTCCCGGCGGGCCGTAGTCGGACAGGTGGCCCGGGAACGCCGAGACGTCCGGGTTCAGGTAAGCGGCCGCGTTGTTGACCGCGGTGGCGACTTCGCCGAAGCCGGTCGCGATCAGCTTCACCTTGCCCTGGTACTCGGCGATGTCGCCCGCGGCGTAGATGCCCGCGATCGTCGTTCGGCCGCTCGAATCGACCTCGATGGCCCGCTTGCGGATCTCGATGCCCCACTCGAGGAGTGGGCCGAGATTCGCCGTGAAGCCCAGCGCCGCGACGAGCTTGTCGCACGGGAGCACCCGCGTCTCGCCGCCGACCGCGACGTCGACCTCGGTGATCACCGGCTCGCCGCGAGCTCCCGCGATCTGCGCGTCGGTGATCAACTCGCAGGTCGACGCCTTGAGCACTTCGACCGAGTGCGGGTGCGCGCGGAACTCGGCCCGGCGGTGCACGACGGTCACCGACTTGGCGATCGGTTCGAGCATCAGCGCCCAGTCGATCGCCGAGTCGCCGCCGCCGACCACCACCACGCTCTGTCCGGCGTAGGCGGCGGGATCCGGGACGAAGTGGACCAGGCCGCGACCGAGGAACTCCCCGCCCGCGGGGAGCGGACGCGGGGTAAACGTCCCGATGCCGCCCGTGATCACGATCGCGCGCGCCTCGATTCGGACGCCCTGCGACGTCGTCACGGCGAACGTGCCGTCGCCTCGTTCGAGGCCGACGGCCTGGTGGCCGAGCAGGTAATCGGGGTTGAACGGCGCGGCCTGCGCGACGAGTTGCTGGACGAGTTCACGACCGCGGATCGCCGGGAAGCCCGCGACGTCGAAGATCGCCTTCTCCGGGTACATGGCGGTGATCTGGCCGCCCGGCTCCTCCAGCGAGTCCAGCACCGCGGTCCTCAACGCCCGGACACCCGCGTAGTACGCGCCGAAAAGCCCCACCGGACCGGCCCCGACGATCAGGATATCGACGGCTTTCCTGGCCGGATTCGTTGCGGCATCGGTCACAGGCGGAGCCTAGCGGCCCATCTGGGCCAGGGCTATGCAGCGCAGGCAACCCCGCATTCGACACCGCATTCGACGCCGCATTCGAGACCGCCCTATTCGACCGTCACCGATTTCGCGAGATTCCGGGGCTTGTCGACGTCGAAGCCCCGAGCCTGGGCGATCTCCGCGGCCAGCACCTGCAGCGGGATCGTCGTGACGAACGGAGCCAGCAGCGTGGGCGTCCGCGGCACCTCGATCAGATGCGCGGCGTGCGCGCGAGCTGCCTCGTCGCCCTTTTCGGCGATCACCACGGTCCGGGCTCCGCGGGCCTTCACCTCGGCGATGTTCGACAGCATCTTCTGGTGGAGCAGAGCGCGACCGGAGGGTGACGGCATGACGATGACGATCGGCAGACCCTCCTCGACGAGCGCGATCGGCCCGTGCTTGAGCTCTCCGGCCGGGAAGCCCTCGGCGTGCATGTAGGCAAGTTCCTTGAGCTTCAAGGCTCCTTCGAGCGCGACCGGGTAGCCGAGGCCACGACCGAGGAAGAGGATCGCCTTCGATCCGGCGATCTCGCGCGCCAACTCGCGCACCGGGTCGACGACCTCCAGGGCCTGCCTGATCAGCTCGGGCGCTCGCGCGAGCGACTCGTACTCGCGGACGATCTCGTCGCCGTACTTGGTTCCGCGCGCCTGAGCGAGAGCGAGTCCGACGAGCTCGGTGGCCGCCACCTGCGCGGTGAAGGTCTTGGTGGCCGCGACGCCGATCTCGGGGCCCGCATGCGTGTACAGCACGGCGTCGGACTCGCGCGGAATCTGGGCGCCGTTGGTGTTGCAGATGGCCAGAACCTTGGCCTTCTGACTACGCGCGTGGCGAACCGCTTCGAGGGTGTCCGCGGTCTCACCCGACTGGCTGATCGCCACGACCAGCGTCTGGCGGTCGAGCACCGGGTCGCGATAACGGAACTCCGACGCCATCTCGACCTCGACCGGGACCCGGGTCCAGTGCTCGATGGCGTGCTTGGCGATCAAGCCGGAGTGATAGGCGGTGCCGCAGGCGACGACGAAGACCTTGTCGATGTCGCGAAGGTCCTGAGCGTCGAGGCGCTGTTCGTCGAGCACGATCCGGCCGTCGACCAGGTGGCCGGTGAGCGTGTCGCGCACGGCGGCGGGCTGCTCCTGGATTTCCTTGAGCATGAAGTAATCGAAGCCGCCCTTCTCGGCGGCCGCGAGGTCCCAGTCGATGTGGAAGTGCTTGCCGTCCCGCGGCTCGCCGTAAAAGTCGGTGACCCGATAGCCGCCACGGTCGATCTCGACGACCTGGTCCTGTCCGAGCTCGACGGCCTCGCGAGTGAACTCGATGAACGCGGCGACGTCGCTGCCCAGGAACATCTCGCCCTGCCCGACGCCGACGACGAGCGGCGAGTTACGCCGGGCCGCCGCGATCACGTCGGGTTGCTCGCGATCGACGGCGACGAGGGTGAACGCGCCTTCGAGCTGGCGGCACACCGTCCGCAGCGCGTCGCCGAGCGTCCCGCCGTTCTCGGCCAGCTCACGGCCGAGCAGGTGGGCGACGACCTCGGTGTCGGTCTCGCTGCGGAAATCCACGCCATAGGCTTCGAGGCCGGTTCGCAGCTCGCCGAAGTTCTCGATGATTCCGTTGTGCACGACCGCGACCCGCCCGGCGACATCCGCGTGCGGGTGAGCGTTGACGTCGTTCGGGGCCCCATGGGTCGCCCAACGGGTGTGACCCATGCCGGTGGCCCCGGTGATCGACTGCTCGGACAACAGCTTGTCGAGGTTCTCGATCCGGCCCGCCTTCTTGGCCAACTGCAGCTCGCCGGCGTCGTCGATGACGGCGACTCCAGCCGAGTCGTACCCGCGGTATTCGAGTCGGCGGAGGCCTTCGACGACCACACCTAGCGCCTCGCGGTCACCTACGTATCCGACGATTCCGCACATGCGGCCATCCTAGGTGATCATAATGTTAAATGCACGATCGAAAAGGCGTACGTTCAGTCACAGACTGATTCTCCTTTTTGGTCAGGGCTGAAAGCGATAGCCCATCCCGGGTTCGGTGATCAGGTGCTGAGGACGGGTCGGATGAGGCTCGAGCTTGCGTCGAAGTTGGGCCATATATATCCGCAAATAGCTCGGATCGGTGTGCTCAGGGCTACCGCGAAGCTCCGTGAGCAAGGACCGGCCGGTGATCAGCTTTCCCGGATGGCGCACCAGCAGCTCCACCAAATGCCATTCCGTCGGCGTCAGATGCACACGCTCGCCGTCGCCGCCGGTCGCGGTCTTCGCCGCCAGGTCCAACGAGACGCTCCCGATCTGGACCGTCGGCGCGCCGACCGCTCCGCGGCGCGTGGCCGCGCGCACCCGGGCCAACAGCTCGTCGATGCTGAACGGCTTCGTCACGTAGTCGTCCGCGCCGAGATCGAGCGCCGTCACCTTGTCGCTACTGCCAGTGCGGGCGGATAGCACGATGATCGGCGTCTGGGCGTACTCCCGGATCGCCTTGATCACGTCGATCCCGCTGACGTCCGGCAGCCCGAGATCGAGCAAGATCACGTCGTGCTCGACGGTCGCCGCGGCGGTGAGCGCCTTCGTCCCGGTGTCGGCCTCGGTGACCTCATAGCCGCGCGCGGTCATGTTCATGGCGAGCGCCCGCAACAACGGCCGCTCATCGTCGACGATCAAGATCCTCACGCGGAATCCTCCGGCGCTTCTGACAGGCTGACCACCAGCGTCGCCCCGCCCCCGGGCGTCTCCTCGGCTGAGACCGAGCCGCCCATCGCCTCGGTGAATCCGCGTGCGATCGCCAGGCCGAGGCCGACGCCCACACCGTCGGCCGGGGCGTCGTCAAGGCGTTGAAACGCCGCGAACACCCGGCTGGCCTCAGCAGGGCGGATACCGGGGCCTCGATCTACGACCCGTAGCTCGACCTTCCCGTCGTGGGCGCTCGCGGCTACCCGCACCGGCGCCTCCGACGGCGCATAGCGGACGGCATTCTGAACGAGATTGGCGATCACTCGTTCGAGCAGACCGCTGTCGGCGAGCACAGCCGGCAGATCGGCGGGGACGTCGACCTCGACGACGTCCCGGCCGAGCACAGCGTGATCGAGAGCCCGCGAGACGATGTCATCGAGCCCCACCGGGGCGCACAGAACCGGCAGCACACCGGCTTGCAGCCGCGAGAGGTCCAGCAGGTTGGTCACCAGGTCAGTCAGGCGGTCGAGTGCCGCGTCGGCCGTGGCGAGCAGCTCGCCCCGATCCGCATCCGACCAGGCGACGTCGGCGGCGCGAAGACTCGACACGGACGCCTTCGCCGCGGCGATCGGCGTGCGGAGGTCATGGCTGACGGCGTTCAACAACGCTGTCCTCGCCCGCTCCGACTGCTCAAGGGGCTCGAGCGCGCTCGCGGCCTCGGACAGCTGCCGCTGGCGGTACGCGACGCCGACCTGAGCGGCGAACGCGGCCAGGACCCGTTGATCTTCGGCCGCCAGCACGTGCCCGCTCAGCACGAGGATCTGATCGTCGCCCGTCTCGGCCACGCTGTCGCCCTGAGCCGGCGTCGGCGCCGGATCGGGGCCCACGGACGTCACCGTCCGCCATGTGCCGGCATCAACGCGCTCGAGCAGGCTGACGCTCCTCATCGTGAAGGTCTCCTTGACCCGGTCGAGCAAGGTGGGCAGCGCATCGCCCCCCCGGAGCAGGCTGCCCGCGAGCGTCGACATCGTCTCGGCCTCGGCGCTGGCCCGGGCGGCCTGGACGGATCGGCGGGCGGCCAGGTCGACTACACGCGAAACGAGGCCCGCCACCAGCAAGAAGATCACCAACGCCACCACGTTGTTGCGCTCGTTGATCGTCAGCGTGTGAAAGGGCGGGGCGAAGTAGTAGTTGAGCAGCACGCTTCCGGCCACCGCACAGGCGATCGCCGGGTAGAACCCGCCGATCAGACTGGCGATGACCACAGCGAGGAGGTAGATCGAGACGTCGCTGGCGAACGAGAGGTCGCTGCGCAGCGCGGCCAGCAGCGGCGTCAAGCCGGCCAGCAGGACGGCGGCCGCGACCAGGCCGGCGATGCGGCGACGGTTCGTGAGGCCGCGGCCGATCGGCGGCAAGCCGCGACCGCCGCCCATGAAGTCGTGCGTCACCATGTGCACGTCGACCCGTCCCGCTTCGCGGGCGACCGTCGCGCTCGTCCCGGGACCGAGCAGCGCGGCCGACCAGGGACGTCGGCGCGACACGCCGAGAACGATCTGGGTCGCGTCGACGCTGCGGGCGAAGGCAAGCAGAGCCCGCGGCACGTCGTCGCCGACGACCGAGTGGTACGTCCCGCCGAGCGACTCGACCAGCGAACGCTGCGAAACGAGGGCAGCGAGCCCGGATCCGGCGAGCCCGTCACTGCGTTCGACATGCACGGCCATCAGGTCGGCCCCCGCCGTGCGAGCAGCGATCCGAGCCGCGCGACGGATCAGGGCGTCGCCCTCCGGGCCGCCGGTGAGCGCGACCAGAATCCGCTCGCGGGTCTCCCACTGTCCGGTGATCTTGTGCTGCTCGCGATAGCGCTGCAGCCCCTCTTCCACCGAATCGGCGACCCAGAGCAACGCCAGCTCGCGCAGGGCCGTGAGGTTGCCCGGCCGGAAGTAGTTCCCCAGAGCGGCGTCGATTCTCTCCGGCGGGTAGATGTTGCCGTGCGCCATCCGACGGCGAAGCGCCTCCGGCGTCATGTCGATCAGCTCGACCTGCTCGGCGCCGCGGATCACAGCATCGGGCACGGTTTCGCGTTGGGCCACGCCGGTGATCTGCCCGACGACGTCGTTGAGCGATTCCAGGTGCTGCACGTTCACGGTGCTGAGCACGTCGATGCCCGCGTCCAGGAGCTCCTCGACGTCCTGCCAACGCTTTTCGTTGCGACTGCCGGGCGCGTTCGTGTGGGCCAGCTCGTCGACTAGTGCGATCTGGGGCGCCCGGGCGATCACGGCCGCCACGTCGAGTTCCTCGAAGTCCACCCCGCGGTAGGTGACCGCGCGGCGGGGCACCACCTCGAGATCGGCGATCTGCTCAGCCGTGTGCACCCGTCCGTGCGTCTCCACGAGACCGACGACCACGTCGCTGCCGCGGGCGCGCCGACGGCAGGCCTCGTCGAGCATGGCGAACGTCTTGCCGACTCCCGGCGCCGCGCCCAGGTAGACCCGCAGCGTTCCGCGCTTGCTCACGACAACATCCTGCTCCCTGCTCCGAGACGAGGCGGCGAATCACGACGCGGGACCGTGAGGAAACCGTGAGCGTTGCGTGAATACGGCGACGAAAGCAGCAGCCAGCCCGGAATCCCGCGCTTTGATGGAGCCGGAGTTGAGGAGGCGTCGATGGCGGTCGTCAACGCAGCCATCGCCGCTCTGATCATCGGGGTGGGCTGGCTCGCGCTCAGCCGGGCACTCGCCCGGGCAAGTCAGGCGCCGGCGCGGCTGCTACCGGTCGCCCGCTCTATCGACAACGCGACGCCCGGCGCGCCCCCGCCGTCACGGGGCCCCGTCAACCCGGCGACCAGGCCGCGGTCCAGCCGTCTGCCACTGGATCAACTGTGACCGTCGAAGCCGTCGGGCCGGCGGCCTACGACCTGCCCGAGCGACTGCCCTACCGGGCAAAGCGGTTGTTGCTTGGTCCACCGCTGGTCAGCGAGCGGCTGCACGAGGAGAAGCTTTCCAAGAAGGCGGCCCTCGGCGTGCTGTCCAGCGACTGCATCTCCTCGGCCGCGTACGGCACCGAAGAGATGCTGATCTTCCTGCTCGCGGTCTTCGGGTTGTCCGGCTTCCACATCCTCATGCCGATGACGGCCGCCGTCATCGTCGTGTTGTTCTTCATGACGCTGCTCTACCGCGAGGTAGTGACCGTCTACACCCGCGCGGGCGGCTCGTATGTCGTGGCGCGGGAGAACTTCGGCCCCAAGGTCGCCCAGATCGCCTCGGTCGCGTTGCTCATCGACTACATCGTCACCGTGGCGGTCCAGGGAGCGGCCGGTACCGCCGCCATCACGTCGCTGACGCCCGGTCTCACACGTTTCAGCCTCGAGATCACCGTCGCGGTCGTGGTGCTTCTCGCGTACGGGAATCTGCGCGGCGTTCGCGAGGCCGGGAAGGCGTTCGCGCTTCCCACGTACCTGTTCGTCGGGTCGGTCGCGCTCGTGATCGTGGTCGGCGTCCTGCGAGCCGCCTTCGGCGACCTGCCGACGTACGGACACGCGCCCGGCATGATCCGCGTCGTCAACGAGCACCACTCGATCCTGTCGGGGATCGCGATCTTCTACCTGCTCAAGGCATTCGCCAACGGCGGCGCCTCCTTGACGGGGCTGGAGGCGATCTCGAACGGCGTCAGCGCGTTCAAACGCCCCGAAGGCGTCAACGCCCGCCGGACGCTGACGATCATGAGCGTGCTGCTCGGCTCGCTCGTGCTCGGCATCTCGTTCCTGTCCTACAGGACGCACGCGACCCCTTACACCAGCGGCAGTCCGACCGTGATCAGCCAGGTCGCCAAGGCCGCCTTCGGCAGCTCCTGGTACGGGCATTCGGGCTACGTGATCGTGCAGGTGGCGACCGCGCTGATCCTGTTCACTGGCGCCAACACGCCGTTCACCGGCTTCCCGTTCCTCGCCAGCTTCATCGCCGAGGATTCCTTCCTGCCGCGCCAGATGACCCGCCGCGGCCACCGACTCGCGTTCAGCAACGGCATTGTGGTCCTGACGGTGGCGGCGCTCGCCTTGCTGATCGGCGTCGGCGCCCATGTAGACAAGCTGATCCCGTTCTACGCGATCGGCGTGTTCACCGGATTCAGCATGGCGGGCTTCGGGATGGCGAAGTACCACCGCACCAATCGCGGACCGAACTGGCGGCGCGGAAACGCGATCAGCCTGATCGGGGGGACGCTGTCGGCGGCGGTAGTGCTGATCTTCGCCGTCACCAAGTTCACCGAGGGCGCGTGGCTGGTGATCTTGCTGTTCCCCGTGCTCTGGCTGGTGCTGATGCGTCTCAACCGGCAGTACCGTCGGGAGGCGCGAGCGCTCGACCTCGTCAGCTCGGTGATCGGCGACAGCAGCCGGATGCACTATCCGCGGCATGTGGTGCTGGTCTTCGTCGATCGCCTGGATCTCGCCGTGTTGCGCGCCGTGCGCTACGCCGGCAGCCTCCGACCCACCGACCTGCGCGCCGTCCACCTCTCGCTGGACAACGCCGCCTCCGCGCAGCTCGAACGAGATTGGATCGAGCACGGCCTCGGCGACCGGATTCCTCTGCAGGTCGTCGAATGCGCCGACCGGCGACTCGTCCGCGCCGCGGGCGACGTGGCGCTGCAGACAGTCGTCCAGGATCGCGCCGAAGTGACCGTCCTATTGCCCCGTCGGACATTCCCCCGGCTGTCGCAGCGGGTCCTGCATGATCGCACTGCCGATCGCATCGCGCCCGCGCTCGGCCGGATCCCCCACGTCGCCGCCACGATCGTGCCGTTCGACACCACGCTGAATCAGGCGGCGGAGGAACGGCTCGAACGGGCCCGCGACCGTAGCGCGTTCTCGAGCGTCAACGGCGTTGCGGGTGCGACGGCCGAGCCGCCGCCGACGATCCGCTCCGACGGCTCGACGCCGATTTGCTCGGTCCGCGCTCGCGATCTCGTCACGATCGAGGGCCGAGTGCGTCGCCTCCAGATCGGCACCGCAGCCGGCAAGGCCTTGGAGGCGCACATCTTCGACGAGACCGGCGGGCTCCCGCTGCTGTTCCTCGGCCGGACCACTATCGCGGGCATCGAACCGGGCGTGACGATCCGGGCCAGCGGCCGGGTCGGCGAGTTCAAAGGGCGTCTGGGGATGGCGAATCCGCGCTATGAGTTGCTGGTGGACGCTCCGACCGGTTACGGCGGCGGACAATGACGAGCATGATCGACATCGAGCCGGCGCGATTCGACGAGATGGTCGAGGAAGCGCTGGACGGGATACCGCCGAAGCTGGGCAAGTTCATGCGCAACGTCGCCGTGACTGTCGATCATGACGGCGGCCCCCGCGGGCTGCTCGGCTTCTACCAGGGAGTGCCCCTCACCAATCGGACGTCGCACTACTCCATGGCGCTGCCGGATCGGATCACCATCTACCGCAGAGCCATCTGCGCCATCTGCAGCACCGAGGAACAGGTCGTCACCCAGGTTCGCAAGACCGTTGTGCATGAAATCGGCCACCACTTCGGCATCACCGACAAACGGCTGCGCGAGCTCGGCTGGTAGTCGCTGGTGGCGAGGTCAGCGGTGGCAGACGGCCTCGATGTTGTTGCCCTGCGGGTCGCGCACGAACACTGCGTAATAGCCCGGGTGGTACTCCGGCCACTCCCGCGGCTCGTGCAGAATCTCCAGGCCGAGCGCCACCGCGACAGCGTGCACCTCATCGACCACAGCGCGGCTCTCGGCCTGGAACGCGACGTGGGTCTGCCGGCCACCCGGATCGGTGGCCTTGCCGATCCAGAATGACGGGCTGCCGCCATGGGGTCCGTATCCCACCGTGTCGCCGAAGTCAGCGACGGTGCCGTAACCGAGCGGATGCAAGAAGGCCGAGTACCAGGCCATGCACACTTCAATGTCGTCGACTTGCAGGCTGATGTGATCGATCATGGCCGATACCCTGCCAGACGGCTGTTACCGGTGAGAGGCGTTTCAGCGAACGCCGGCCACCACGTCGGCCACCCGAGCGGCGAGCTCCTCGGCGTGTTGCTGCGTCAGCGCTTCGACCATCACCCGGACCAGCTGCTCGGTCCCGGAAGGGCGCAGCAGGATGCGGCCGTCCTCGCCCAGCTCGGTCTCGGCTTCGGCCACGGCCCGCCGGACCGCCTCCGATCTCGCGACGCCGTCCTTATCCGCCACCGTGACGTTGACCAACACCTGCGGCAGCCGGTTGACGACCGCGGCCAGCTCCGCCAGCGAACGCCCGGCGGCGGCCATTCCGGCCATGATCTGCAACGCGGTCAACAGGCCGTCGCCGGTGGTCGCCGCGTCGGTGAAGACGATGTGCCCACTCTGTTCGCCACCGAGGGACAGGTTGCGCTCCCGCAGGGCCTCCAACACGTAGCGATCGCCGACCGCCGTGGTGACGACGTCGATGCCGGCGTCGCGCATCGCATGATGGAAGCCGAGGTTGCTCATCACTGTCGCCACGACGACGTTCTCACGCAACTGTCCGCGCGAGTTCATGTCCACCGCGCAGACCGCGAGCAGTTGATCGCCGTCGATGAGCGAGCCGTCGGCTGCCACCGCCAGGCAACGGTCTGCGTCACCGTCATGAGCGATCCCGAGATCCGCCCCTTGCTCGACGACAGCCGCAACCAGCCCCTCGAGATGGGTGGAACCCACGCCGTCGTTGATGTTCAGCCCGTCCGGCTCGGCCGCGATCGCGGTGACCTTTGCCCCGGCCCGCCGGTAGAGCTCAGGAGCGACCGAGGACGCCGCGCCGTGCGCGCAGTCGACGACCACGTGCAGGCCGCCGAGATCGGCGGGCACGGTTGACAGCAGATGAGCCAGGTACCGCTCAGCGGCGTCGTCGGCGTCGGTGACCCGGCCGACACTCGCCCCGACCGGACGAAAACGATCTCCGGAATCGACGACCGCCTCGATCTCGTCCTCGATCTCATCGGGAAGCTTCAGACCGCCGCGTGCGAACAGCTTGATGCCGTTGTCCGCCATCGGGTTGTGACTGGCCGAGAGCATGACGCCCAGGTCGGCGTTGTACGCAGCCGTCAGGAACGCGACGGCCGGGGTCGGCAGCACGCCGACGCGCAGCACGTCCGCTCCCGCGGCCGTGAGGCCGGCGATCACCGCCGCCTCGAGCATCTCGCCGCTCGCCCGCGGGTCGCGACCCACGACAGCCAGCGGCTTGTGGGTGGCGTCGTGCGCTACGAGCACCATGGCCGCAGCGGACGCGACTGACAGTGCGAGCTCCGGGCTGAGCTCAGCGTTCGCCAAGCCCCGGACGCCGTCGGTGCCGAAGTACTTACCCACTACCCACCTGCCCACAGCTCGACCCGCGTCCGCGGGCGAGCCGCGGCGGACGCCATTACCGCTTCGAGTACTGCGGAGCCTTGCGGGCCTTCTTGAGGCCGTACTTCTTCCGCTCCTTGACCCGTGCGTCGCGCGTCAGGAAGCCCGCTCGCTTCAAGGCCGGGCGATCCTCCGGCTCCAAGTTGATCAGAGCTCGCGCGATCCCGAGCCGCAACGCGCCGGCCTGACCGGTGATGCCACCCCCGCGCAGCGTCGCGACGACGTCGTATTGGCCGTCCTTCTCGAGGGTGACGAACGGCTCGCGGATGAGCTGCTGGTGCACCTTGTTGGGAAAGTAGTTCTCCAGGCTGCGGCCGTTGAGCTTGAACTCGCCGGTGCCGGGAACGAGGCGAACGCGGACGACAGCCTCTTTACGGCGGCCGACGGTCGGGGTGGGCTGGGCTGAACTCGTCACTGGGCGACCTGCTTGATCTGGAACGGCTGCGGCTTCTGGGCTGCGTGCGGGTGCTCGGGTCCGGCGTAGACCTTGAGCTTCTTGAGCTGGCGACGACCGAGGGTGGTCTTGGGGAGCATGCCGCGAACGGCGAGTTCGACGACTCGCTCAGGCTTGGTCTCGATCAGCTCACCGACGGTCCGCTTGGACAGACCGCCCGGGTATCCGGAGTGGCGGTAACGGAACTCGCCGAGCTTGCTCGCGGCGACCGCCACCTTCTCGGCGTTGACGATGACGACGAAGTCGCCTGTGTCGACGTGCGGGGCAAACTGGGGCTTGTGCTTGCCTCGAAGGAGCGTCGCCGCATGAGCGGCCAAGCGGCCGAGGACGACATCTTCGGCGTCGATGACATGCCACTGACGGTCGATCTCGCCAGGCTTGGGCGTGTACGTGGACACGTTGCGCGAGTTGGGCACTTCTCTGCCTTCTATTCGGTCTTCACGCCAGCTGCTCGCTGGCGCCCCCGCAGTCGGCGTGATGTGACTCCGAGGCATGGCCGGTGGACGCGGCAACCCGCGCACCAACGAAGAACGATACCGGCCCGCTCCGGTACCGCCAAATCGTTCGTAGACTCCACGCGTGGATGCTTTGCAGGCGCTGGCAGACCAGCTGTCGCCCGGCGCGTTGATCACCGACCCGGACATATTGTCGAGCTACCGGCTCGATCGGGCCGCTCAGCCGGACGCGGGCACGCCGTTGGCCGTTGTCCGGGCGGATAGCACCGCGGACGTCCAGGCCACGTTGCGACACGCCTCGAGCCACGGGCTAGGCGTCGTCCCACGCGGCGCCGGCACCGGCTTGTCGGGCGGGGCAAGCGCAGTCGACGGCGCGATCGTGCTGAGCACCGAACGCATGCGCCGGGTCGACGTCCAGCCCGCGATGCGCGTCGCGGTCGCCCAGCCAGGCGCGCTCAACGCCGAAGTGAAGGCGGCCGCCGCCGGGGTCGGCCTGTGGTACCCGCCCGACCCGTCCTCGTTCGAGATCTGCTCGATCGGCGGCAATGCGGCCACGAACGCGGGCGGACTGTGCTGCGTCAAGTACGGGGTGACGACCGACTACGTCCTCGGCATGCAGGTGGTGTTGGCCGACGGAACGGCGCTGCGGCTGGGCGGTCCTCGATTGAAGGACGTCGCCGGCCTCTCCCTCACCAAACTGTTCGTGGACAGCGAAGGCACCTTGGGGGTGATCACCGAGCTGACGCTGCGGCTGCTGCCCGCTCCTCCCCCGTCGGCCACCTTGGTTGCCGGGTTCGGATCGATCGAGTCGGCCGCCGAGGCAGTCGTCGGGATCGTCGCCTGCCTGCGGCCGTCGATGCTGGAACTGATGGACCGCGTCGCGGTCAACGCGGTCGAGGACATGCTGCACATGGGCCTGGACCGCAACGCCGCGGCACTGCTGATCGCGCGCTCCGATGCTCCGGGAGCGGCCGCGGCTGCCGAGATCGCCGAGATGGAGAGCGTTTGTCTGGCTTACGGCGCCCAGGACGTCTTCGCCACCGACGACCAAGGCGAGGGCGAGGCGTTGCTGGCGGCCAGGCGAGCGGCCTTCGCCGCCATGGAGCGCAAGGGCGACCTCCTTTTCGAAGACGTCGGCGTGCCGTTGCCGGCCCTGCCGGAACTGGTGCACGGCATCGAGCAACTGGCGGAGAAGCACGGCGTGGAGATCTCGGTCGTCGCTCATGCCGGCGACGGCAACACCCACCCGCTGATCGTGTCCGACCTCCGAGATCCGGACAAGCACGAGCGGGCGTTGACCGCGTTCGGCGACGTCATGACACTCGCGATGGAACTCGGGGGGACGATCACCGGCGAGCACGGCGTGGGTCGCCTGAAAGCGCCCTGGCTTCCGACCTATCTCGGCGAGGACGTCATGGCGCTGACCCGCAAGATCAAGAGCGCGCTCGAGCCGCACGGCATCCTCAATCCGGGCGCGATGTTCTAGCGCGCTCGGATTAGAGTGCACCTGTGCCTCGTCGACCCACGCGCACTGCGCCGGTCGTGCTCCTGCACGGTCTTGACGGGTCAGGGCCTGACCACTGGCAATCCTGGCTGGGACGGCAACTGGCGGATGTCGGGCGCGAGGTCCGCTTTCCCACGCTTCCCGCCGCCAGCGAACCCCGGCTCGACGCGTGGCTTACCGCACTGCGAACTGCGTTGGCCGATCTGCCAGCGGACGGCTTCGACGTCGTGTGTCATTCCCTGGCCAGCGTGCTCTGGCTCCATCACGCGTCGAGTCCGGGCGTTACTCCGCGCCCGGCCCGCGTGGTGCTCGTCGCTCCACCGTCGCCGGCCATCACGCTGCCCGTCATCGCCGAGTTCTTTCCGCCCCCGCTGTCGATCGACGCGGTCCGCCAGGCCGCCGACGGGACCGTGCTGGTCGGGTCCGACAACGATCCGTACTGCCCGGAAGGGATCGCCGACGCGTACGGCCGCCCTCTGAAGATGGCGACAACGATCGTCTCGGGCGGTGTCCACCTCAACGATGAAGCCGGTTACGGGCCCTGGCCGGCGATGCTGGACTGGTGCGGCCGCGACAATCTCGCGTTTTTCTAGTCGCGACTCGGCAACACGCGCAGCTTGCGGGTGACGGCCTCGCGGGCCGCCAGCTGACCGTCAGGCGGGTAGCCGACGCCCACGAGCGTCAACCCGTGCGCGGGCGCCACCCCGATGTCGTTGGCCCGCTCCGAGAGCGCGAGCAGCTCAGCCGGCCAAGCAACCGGCCGGCGATGATCGCCGACGGCGGTCAGACCGCCGACCAACGAGCGCACCATCGAATGGCAGAAGGCGTCCGCGGTCACCAAAAACTCGATCGCGTTCGAGACCCGTACGACGTCGAGTTGGAGCAGCCCGCGCACCGTGGTCGCGCCCTCGCGCCGTCGGCAGTACGCCGCGAAGTCATGCTCGCCGAGCAACATATTCGCCGCTAGGGTCATCAGCTCGACATCGAGCCCGCGCCGCCAGGCAACCGTGTCGAATCGGCGCCGCGGCTCCACACCGGCGTCGTCATCGCTGATTCGATACACATAGCTTCGCGACAGCGCGGAGAAGCGGGCATCGAAGCCGTCCGGCGCGACGGTCGCGGTAGACACCTGGATGTCCGGGGGCAAGATGCGGGCCAGCCGGCGCACGATGGTCGCCTCGATGCTCATCCACGCTGCCGTGGCGACGTCGAAATGCGCCACCTGCCCGGTGGCGTGCACCCCGGCGTCGGTGCGCCCCGCGACCGTCAAGGCGACCGGTCGTCGAAGCAGCCGCGTCAAGACCGCGGTCAGTTCGCCCTGCACCGTGCGGAGTTCGGGCTGGCTGGCCCAGCCGGAGAAGTTCGTCCCGTCATAGGCGATGCCGAGTCGGACGCGAACGAGCCCGTCTCCTCCACCAGGGATGACGGGCTCGTTCATCGTTCGGTTGTTGCCAGAAATTACTTCGCGTCGTCCTCGGGCTCGCCACCCGCCGCAACGGAATCGTCGGCAACCTCGGCGTCGTCCTGCTCCTCGACGTCCGTAGCCGACTCGGCAGTCGCACCGTCGTCGGCCGACTCGACGTCGGCGACCTCGCTCGCCGCTTCGGCGTCGCCGACCTCGGATGCCTCGATCTCGGCCGCCTCGGCCTCGGCCGCCACCGCGGCTGCGGTGGCGGAATCGCCCTTGTGCTCCTGTGCCAGCTCGGCGGTCCGACCCGTCGGCGCCGTTCGCGCCGCCGTGCGGGTGCCCCGGGCGCGCTCGGCTTCGGAGACCACCGACTGCGCGTCGGTCATCGCCTCGCACAACTCGATGATCGCCATGGGCGCGTTGTCGCCCTGACGAGGCCCGACCTTGAGGATCCGGGTGTAGCCGCCGGGGCGGTTGGCGAAGTTCGGCCCGATCTCGGCGAACAACTTGTGCACGACGTCCTTGTCCCGGATCACCGTCATCACCTGCCGACGCGCATGCAGGTCACCGCGCTTGGCGAAGGTAATCAACCGCTCGGCCAGCGGACGAAGCCGCTTTGCCTTCGCCTCGGTCGTGGTGATGCGGTTGTGCTCGAACAGCGCCGTCGCGAGGTTCGCGAGCATCAGCCGCTCATGCGCGGGACCGCCGCCGAGGCGAGGACCCTTGGTGGGCGTAGGCATGTCGTGCTTCTTTCGTCGTCGGTTGTCGGGTGATGCTGGGTTTACAGCTCTTCGGTCTCGGCGAAGTCGGCGTCGGCGTTGTCGTCCACGACATCGTCGAAGTCGTCGTCGGCGTAGTTGACCGAGGAGGGTTCGAATCCGGGCGGGCTGTCCTTGAGGGCCAGGCCGAGGCCATGCAGCTTCACCTTGACCTCGTCGATCGACTTCGACCCGAAGTTGCGAATGTCGAGTAGGTCCGCCTCGCTGCGGCCGACCAGCTCGCCGACCGTGTGGATACCCTCGCGCTTGAGGCAGTTGTACGAGCGGACCGTGAGGTCGAGCTCCTCGATCGGCATGGCGAACGCGGCGATGTCGGCGACCTCGGCCGGCGAGGGGCCGACGTCGATGCCTTCGGCCTCGTCGTTGAGCTCGCGGAACAGACCGAACAGCTCGACGAGGGTGTGACCGGCGCTGGCGACGGCGTCACGCGGGGCGATCGAGTGCTTGGTCTCGATATCGACCACGAGCCGGTCGAAGTCGGTCCGCTGCTCGACGCGTGTCGCCTCGACCGCGTAGGTCACCTTGAGCACCGGCGAGTAGATCGAGTCGACCGGAATCCGGCCGATCTCCTGGCCGGGCTGCTTATTCTGCACGGCGGTGACATAGCCACGGCCCCGCTCGACGATCAGCTCGATTTCGAGCCGGCCCTTCTTGTTGATCGTCGCGATCTTGAGGTCGGGGTTGTGAACCGTGACGCCGGCGGGCGGCGCGATGTCAGCCGCGGTCACCTCACCCGGGCCCTGCTTACGCAGATACATCACCACTGGCTCGTCGCTGTCGGAGCTGACGACGAGTTCCTTGAGGTTCAAGATGATGTCGGTGACGTCTTCCTTGACGCCCTCCACAGTCGTGAACTCGTGCAGCACGCCGTCGATACGAATGCTGGTGACGGCCGCCCCCGGGATCGAGGACAACAGGGTGCGACGAAGGGAGTTGCCTAGCGTGTACCCGAATCCGGGCTCGAGCGGCTCGATGACGAACCGCGACCGGTTTTCGGCAATGCTCTCCTCAGAGAGCGAAGGGCGCTGAGAGATCAGCAATTCATTTCTCCTTTGACGTGGACGCCCGCTATATGACGTCCGCTTCTATGGCTATTCAGTTTTTGGGCTGCACTGCCTTACTTGCTGTAGAGCTCGACGATCAGCTGCTCCTGCAGCGGGATGTCGATCTGCGCGCGCTCGGGCAGCGAGTGCACCAAGATGCGCAGCCGGCTCGGCTGAACCTGCAGCCAGCCGGGGACCGGGCGATCGCCCTGCGTCTCGCGGGCGATGAGGAACGGCGTGGTCTCGAGCGACTTCGGCTTGACGTCGACGATGTCGTACTGCGAAACGCGGAAGCTCGGAATGTCGACCTTCGCGCCGTTGACCAGGAAGTGGCCGTGGCTCACGAGCTGGCGGGCAGCGCGGCGCGTACGGGCGAGCCCAGCTCGGTAGACGACGTTGTCGAGGCGCGACTCGAGGATCTGCAGCAGATTGTCACCGGTCTTGCCGTGACGGCGAGTGGCTTCCTCGTAGTAGCGGCGGAACTGCTTCTCGAGCACGCCGTAGCTGTACTTGGCCTTCTGCTTCTCCTGCAGCTGCAGCAGGTACTC